>Ga0256405_10002769_pt1 | contig 38519 bp, 33 predicted proteins | sample RumenRJG_02DNA_FD_189096 | JGI IMG/M metagenome (GOLD analysis project Ga0256405, IMG submission 189096) | Bovine rumen microbial communities from Lethbridge, Alberta, Canada - RJG_02 | ecosystem: Host-associated > Mammals > Digestive system > Stomach > Rumen | place: Canada: Alberta...
GGCCGCGCGGTCCAGCGTTTCGGCGATCCGGATCACGCCGCTGCGGCTCAGGTCGCCGGCCATCAATGCGACCGGCGTCACGCTGATTCGTTTGTTGATGATCGGAATGCCGTATTCCTTGGAAATGTCGTTGCCGGTTTTGACCAGATCCATGGCATGACGCATGATCTTGTCATAGATTTTGTCGCACAGACGCTTTTCATCGTCGCTCCGGCAATCATACAGAGAGATCCCCATGGTGATGGTCCGCACGTCCAGACACTCTTCGCGGATCATATTCAGGGTTTCGAAAATATCCTTGCTGTCCAGCATGATGGAAATTCCTTTCAGATCCGGTGCATTGCGTTGAAGATATCTTCATGCATGGCATGAATTTCCAGATTCAGCTTTTTGCCGAGCGAGGCCATGCGGTCGACGAATTCCGTGAACGGGACATTGATCTTGTCGATATCCGTGATCATTATCATAGTGAAATAGTTCTGCAAAACGGTCTGGGAAATATCCAGGATATTGACGCCGCAATCGGCGCATCCCTTACTGACCTGTGCGATGATGCCGACGGAATCGCATCCGACTACACTGATAACTGCTCTCATAACTGAACCTCCTGTTTGTAAGGAAGTAATATACTCCGGAAAATAAAAAAGTCAATTTATGGGAACGGCGGTTTTCTGAGTAAAAAAGGAAAATGCTTCAGATGCCGGAACGGTCGAAATCGGGAATGAATTCCTCGCTGGCGGATTCCTCGTCCTGAACAAAACCGTCTTCGATGGGCGAATCGAAAAGATGCTGTTCGACCCGGTCATATTCTTCATCGGTCACGCGGCGATTGAGTTCGGGGAATGCCTCGATCTTTCCATGGGGCACATATTGGCGCATAAGGCTGAAAAGGATATCCCCAGGCTTGAACCGGCGGGCGATATGATCGATCACGCGGCAGGAATTTTCCACTTGTCCCGGCAGGATCAGATGCCGGACCACCACGCCGCGTCGGAGCATGCCGCTGCTATCCATTTCGTATGGTCCGGTCTGGCGGAACATTTCGTCGATTGCTGCCGTTGCGGTTTCGAAATAGTCCGGAGCGTGGCTGTATTTCAGCGCCAGTGCGTTGTCTGCATATTTCAGATCGGGCAGATAGATTTGGATCTTTCCCTCCAGTTTCCGCAATGTTTCAAGCGAATCGTAACCGTTGGTGTTGTAAACGACCGGAACGGGGAGGGGAGGTTCCAGACTGGTCAGGACTGCTTCGGTATAATGTCCGGGTGTGACCAGATTGATGTTATGAGCGCCCCGGGCGATAAGTTCTTCATAGATCTCCCGGAGACGCTTCACGGTGATCTCCTTGCCCTGCACCTGAGAACTGATCTCATAATTCTGGCAGAATACACACCGCAGATTGCATCCGGAAAAGAATACAGCGCCGGAGCCGTTTTTTCCGCTGATGCAGGGTTCCTCCCAGCGGTGGAGCATTGCTTTCGCCAGCACCGGATCCCGGGGACAGCGGCAGAAGCCGAATGACCCCGGTCCGTTCAGTGTTTCCGGTCGATTTACGCCGCATTTCCGGATGCAGTCAGAGCACGGTTTCATGTTTTTTCCTGTCAAGCAAAAAACGGGCGCGGCTCATCACCGAACCCGTTTTTTGTTCTAATTTACTTGCAACTTACAACTTGTAACTTGCAACTCTCCTTACCGGTATTTCGCCCACTTCGGGTCGTTCGCGAATGCGGAACGGTAGTAATCCTTGAGTGTCAGTTTGGCGGCCGCTTCTTCATCGACAATGACCGTGCAGTCGTCATGCAGCTGGATGGCGGAACCGGAAACCATCGAGGTCATCGGGCCTTCAAGCGCCTTGGCGATGATGTCGGCTTTGCGTTTGCCGGTGACCAGCATCAGCAGTTTTTTGGCATCGAGGACGGTACCCACGCCCATGGTCAGAGCGCGGTTCGGCATTTTTTCGCCCTTGGCGGGATCGAAATACGGACCGTTCTGCGCCATGGTGACCGGGGTCAGGTTGACCGCGCGGGTGCGGGAAGAGAAGGACGAAAGCGGTTCGTTGAAACCGATATGGCCGGACAATCCGATGCCCAGCAGCTGCAGATCCACGCCGCCGGCTTCATCCATCATCACTTCGTAACGGGCGCATTCCGCTTCCAGGTCGGCGGCCATGCCGTTTTCCAGATGCGTGTTGCGCTTGTCGATGTTGATGCGGTCGAACAAGTGGAAATTCATGTAGTAGCGGTAGGAGTTGCGGTCTTCCGCCGGGAGACCTACATATTCGTCCAGGTTGAAGGTTTTGCACAGGGAGAAGTCGACCTCGCCCTTCTTATTCATGTCGGCGAGTTTGTGATAAACGTTTTCCATGGTGGCTCCGGTGGCCAGACCGAGCGTGAGGTTCGGTTTTTCCTTCAGGGCGTCGGCGATGATTTGCGCGGCCAGCGCTTCGGCACTTTCCGCTGTGGGTCTGATGATGACATCCATTTTATATGTTCCTCCGTTTTATTTGGGGTTTAAGGTTCAGATGTTATAGAATTTTTTCGGGCCTTCGTAAGCCATGAGTCTGACCAGAGACTGAGCCGTCTCGAACGGCATTTGTCCGCGCAGCACGAATCCGGACACGACATCGCAGAGCACGCGGCGGAACATTTCGAACCGGGAGCCGTAACTCAGGATCTTGCGCGAATCGGAAACCATGCCGGCGAAGTTGGCCAGCAGATCGACCGAGCCGATGTATTCGAGCTGACGGCGCATGCCGATCGGAGAATCGTTCAGCCACCAGGCGGATCCCAGCCGGACATTGGCGCCGAATGCGCGCGCCACGGTCGCCAGCGAGGCCTGATGTCCGGGCTCCAGACAGTAGAGGGTCACTTTGAGCTGCCCATCGAACTTGTTCAGGAAACGGCCCAGCGGTTTCACAATGTCGATCATGTGGTCGGAGACATCGCCGCCGGAGTCTGGTCCGAGCGTATTCATCAGCACGTCGCGGATATCGCGCACCGCACCGATGTGCATCTGGAAAACCCAGCCGGATCTCGCATCCATCCCGGCGATCTGCACGCTCAGCCAGGACATGTAATCGTCGATTTCCGCGCGGGTGAGCTTTTCGCCGTTCTGTGCCTTGCGGAATGCGGCCTGGGCGCTTTCGCGAGAGGCGTCGCCGGAAAGCGGATATTCGATCCCGTGGTCGCTGGCTCGGCAGCCTTCTTCCGCAAAATAATCATGCGACTTCTGCAGCACTTCCACCAGTTCATCAACACTCTTGATCGAGGTGTTCCAGCGGGCACCGAGTTTTTCGATATACGCTTTCCACGTCGGCTGGAAAATGTTGACCGCCTTGTCCGGACGCCAGGTCGGACGGATCCGCGTATGGATCCCCGCAGCCTTGACTTTTTCATGATTTTCCAGCACGTCGGCGGGATCGTCGGTGGAGCACATGACTTCCACGTTCATGCCTTCGAGCAGCTGGACCGGGCGTTTTTCCGGACGAGCCAGCGCGGCATTGATCTCGTTCCACAGTGCTTCGCCGGAGTCCGGCGTGATCAGAGCATCCTTGAGACCCAGCCCGCGGCGCAGGTCCAGGTGTACCCATTCGTAAACCGGATTGCCGGCCACTTCCGGAAAAATCGAAGCCAGTTTCAGCCATTTTTCCTTCGGATCCGCCTTGCCGGTGATATATTCTTCCGGCACGCCGCGTTTCCGCATCATTTCCCACACATAATGGTCGGTGGCGGCCACCACCTGCCACGCGTTCTGATAATTTGCGTTGATTGCGATTTCCCTGATGTCGGAGTGATTGTGCGCATCGACCACGGGAAGCCCCCGTACCTCATTGAAGAGAGCTGCTGCCGTGTCATTGCTCAACAGATACCGTTCGTCCAGAAATGCCATTTTTTTAATCCTTTCCTGCTTAATATGGAACATATTAAAATTTCATTTGCCGATTAATATAATCCGACTTTGCATGTATTTCCACACCTGAATATCAAAAAGCGTTTGTTTTTTTGAAATTTCAGGGTGATCCTGAAAATTTATCAACGGCGGAGAACAGCGCAAAAAAAGAGAACTGCCCGCGCTGGACAGCTCTCTTTTTCAGTTCTGTTTTTCCAGAAGGATCAAAGCAATCCCTGGGATTCCTCCAGACCGAACCGGATGTTCATATCCTGGACCGCTTGTCCGGAAGCGCCTTTGGTCAGGTTGTCGATGACCGAGCAGACGATCAGATTGTCAGTGTGTTCATCATAGACAAAACCGATCTCGCAGGTGTTGGTCAAAGTCACATGTTTGGTGTCGGGCAGTTTTCCTCCGGAAAGGACCCGGACGAACCGCTCGCTGCCGTAGGCTTTCTCATAGACTTCCGCCGCCGCTTCCGGCGAGAATTTCGCCGTGGGCCGGAGGATGATCGTGGAGAAGATGCCGCGGTTGGTCGGGACCAGATGCGGAATGAAATTCATCGCAAGGGATTCCACCCCGGCCGCAACCGCAAGTTCCTGCTCGATTTCAGGCAGATGGCGATGCCGGACCACACCGTATGCACGGACGCTTTCATTGCATTCCGGGAAGATGTAGGCCAAATCGACTTTCCTGCCGGCTCCGGAAACTCCGCTGTCGGAAGAAACAATGATGTTCTCCGTGGAGACCAGACCCGCCGCCAGCAGCGGCGCGGTCGGCAGGATGATACTCGTCGGATAGCAGCCCGGACACGCGATCAGGTCCGCCGTGCGGATCTGTTCGCGATAGCGTTCGGGAAGACCGTAGACCGCTTTCTTCAGCAGTTCCGGAGACGGATGATCCACCGCATAATATTCTTTGTATTTTGCCGTGGACCGGATCCGGAAATCGGCGCTGATGTCAATGACCTTGACGCCGGAATTGATCAGCGGAATGGCGTATTCGGCCGCCAGCCCATGCGGAAGCGCCAGAAACGCAACGTCGCACGTCCGGGCGATCTCAGCCACATCGGGAGCGGTAAAACAAAGAGACGAATCCGCAAACCGCGGAAAAATCGCCGAAATATTTTTTCCTGCCTCTTTCCGGGATGTGATGATCCGGAGATCGACCGAGGGATGCCGGATCAAGAGACGGATCAATTCCTCTCCGGAATAACCCGAAGCACCGATAATTGCTGCACGAATAGCCGCCATGATTGCAATAACTCCAGAAAAATAAGATGAAAGACTCAGCGTTTGGAGAACTGGAACCGTTTGCGGGCACCAGGCTGACCGGATTTTTTCCGTTCCTTTTCGCGGGCATCGCGGGTCAGCATTCCGCTGGCCTTGAGATCCGCACGGAGCGTTTCATCGTATTTCAGCAGTGCGCGGGCAATGCCGTGACGAAGGGCGCCGGCCTGACCGGCAACGCCGCCGCCGGAAACATTGGCGGAAATATCCAGCGCGGATTCCAGTCCGGTCAGCCGCAGCGGCTGAAGGATATAACCGCGAGTGGCTTCAGCGGAAAAATATTTTTCAAAAGCTTCGTCATTGACCATGATTTTGCCCGAACCCGCGGCAATGCGGACTCTGGCGCTGGCGGATTTTCTGCGTCCCGTAGCGCAGAATTCATTGGTGACAGATGCGTTCATTCAGATCACTCCTTAGAATTTGACCGTTTCAGGGGCCTGCGCGGCATGCGGATGTTCCGCTCCGGCATAGATTTTCAGTTTGGAATACTGCTGACGTCCAAGACGTCCTTTCGGGAGCATTCCCCACACCGCCTCACGGATCAGCCGTTCCGGTTTTTTCGCACGGACTATGTCCGCGGTCAGGATCTTATGGCCGCTCCGGTAGCCGGAGAACGATTCATAAGTCTTTTTCGTGTCTTTGGAACCGGTCAGCAGAACCTTTTCCGCGTTGATGACGATCACAAAACAACCCGTATCCACATGGGGTGTATAGGTGGGGCGGTCTTTGCCGCGAAGACTGTTCGCGATTTTGACGGCCAGACGTCCCAGGGGAATTCCGGCTGCATCAACCACAATGTGCTTGCGCTCGATTTCGCCGTTTTTGGCCAAATACGTTTTCATTTTTCTTTTCTCCGCTTTTGATTTCTGAAAAGCTTTTTGTTCGTTGACTTACAACCCATTGTCCGGAACCGCTGTGCTGCCAGGCCACGACTGTTCCGATCTGCTGACCATGATCGGGTAATATGATTCAGCAAGTCATATAAATTACTGCAGATTCCGCATTTTTCAAGTTTTTTTTGTGATTTTTTTTAAAAAAGCTTGTATTTACCGGTTTTTACGCCACCTTTTGATCCCGGAAATAAACCGCAGGGCATTTCCTGTTCTCTGGCCTTGAGACTCCCGCCCCTCCATTTCCGGAACATATCCGGAGCATTGTTCTTTTTCCGATTGCAATTACGTTTTGGCGGTGATATATTACTGATTATTATTTTGAATTCAAAACAGCAAGATAGGATGTCTGCTTATGAAATGTGATTTGAAATGTCAGCTGGCCGGACTGTTGATGCTGTCCTGTACCGGGATCCTTCTGCAATCCTGCACCCCTTTTCAGGCCAGGGAAATTGAAGTGGATAAGCGTTCCGAACAGGAAGCCCAGAACTATTACCGGTTTTCAGCCGGCGGCGCCGATAAACTTTCTTTTGAAAGTCGGAATTTCCTTTCCAGCAATCTGCTGATGCCTGATTTCTATCGGGACGGGGAAAAACTGATCCGCAGACTGGCCATCCGGCAGGAATTGGAACCGTCCAGGACCCTGCTCACCGTGCTCAGCGATGTCTGTTTCCAGTTGGCGCAGCGGGCTTCCGATTCGGATGAAGCCCTGCGATTTGATCTGGCTGCGGTTTATTATGCTTCGGAACTGCTGTTCGACGAGAAATACCGGGATCAGAACCTGGGAAGCTTTGACCCGTCCTTGTTCCAGACCGCCCGGATCTATAACGGCGCTTTGGCGAGGATCTATGCCGAGCTGGTCCGCCGCGATCTTCTCCAGAAAGGGCAGTACCGGCTGCAGACGGCCAATGGGCGGGATATCATTTTCGATCTTCCGCATTATGATTTGATCTATCCGGCTTCGGCCTATCAGAAATTCATGCTCTGTTCGGATTTCCGGATCCACAATCTTTCCCATTTCACCTATGAATTCGGCCTTGGTGTGCCGATCATTGCCCAGACCAATCAGCAGACCCGTTACAAGAATCTGCTCACCGCGGCACCAATCGCGCACGGGGCAACTGCTTTCCTGCGTTTTACTCCGGCGGAAAAGGGCGATCCGAAGCGGGTCATGCACGCCAGACTGGAATTTTATGACAATGACCGGATCCGTTCCGTCCAGGTAAACGGGCAGAAGATCCCGCTGATTTTCGACTATTCCACTCCGTTTGCCTATTATATTTCCACGATGCCGGACATGAATGTGGTCGATTACATGCTCAACCCCAACCGTTTCCAAAGCGGGCTCTACACGCTGGAACCGTATCAGCCGAACAAGATCCCCGTGGTGCTGGTGCATGGTCTGCTCTCCAGTATCCATACCTGGATGCAGATGGTCAATGCGCTCAAGAACGATCCGGAGATCCGCAAGCACTGCCAATTCTGGTTCTTCACCTATTCGACCGGGAATCCGATCCTGTATTCCGCCTCCATGCTCCGCAGCAGCCTGCATAAGGTCCATGACGAACTGGCCACCACGCCCGAGGCAAAGGAGTCGTTCCGCCACATGGTCATCATCGGTCACAGTATGGGCGGGCTGGTCTCCAAAACCCTGCTGCAGGATCCCGGTGATATCCTGGTCCGCAAGGTTACCGGAAGACCTTGGACGGAGGTCGAAAAAATGTGCACCCCGGAACAGAAGAAACTGTTTGAAGATCTGGTCCTTTACAAAAGTGTTCCTTTTGTCCGCAGGGTCCTCTTCCTGGCGGTGCCGCACCGGGGGGCGAACATGGCCAAGTATTCTCAGGTCCGGATGTTCGCCAAACTGATCGAACTTCCGGCCGGACTGGTCAGAGATACGAACAGCGTTATGAAGACCTTCAGCAGACGGAAGGATGGGTCCGTCAAGCTTGACGTCCGGATCAAGAACGGTCTGGAAGAACTCAGCCCGAAAGTTCCGACCCTGTGGGCGATCGATGCCATCCCGTTCCGGGCCGATGTGCCGCGTCACTCGATCATCGGCAATATCAAAAAAGACACGCCCGGCGGATCCGACGGCGTGGTGGAATATTCCAGTTCGCACCGGGATGATGTCCGCAGTGAACTGGTGGTCCAGTCCGGACACAGCGTCCAGATCCATCCGGTGGCGATCCACGAAGTCCGGCGTATTTTGCGCGAGCATCTGGAGGAAGAGAAGATCTGCAGGACAAAACATCAAGCCCCGCAGTCCCGGGAACCAAAAGCAAAATGACCCGGGCTGTTTCGGAACATGTCCGGTTTGAATTAATCATTAAAAAACATTGCCGCCACTTGTTTTTTCGGCAGAATATGATATTATAAAGGAATACAGGAACCCTAACAGAAAGGAAATCTCATCATGTCTACGATCATTGCCGGATTCGGTGAAATCATGCTTCGGCTTTGCCCGGAAGGGAAAAAACGTTTCTCTCAAGTGCTGCCGGGAGAACTTCAGGCAACCTTTGGCGGCGGCGAGGCGAATGTCTGCGCTTCCATCGCCATGCTCGGGGGGAACAGCCGGTATCTGACCGCATTGCCGGACAATCCGCTGGTCCGGGCTTTAGCCGCTCAGCTGCGCGGACTGGGGACCGATGTCTCCCATATCGTTTACACCAAACGCGGCCGGATGGGCGTTTATTTCGCGGAACACGGCTCCAATATGCGGGGCAGTGCGGTGGTTTACGACCGGGAGGGGTCCTCGGTCTCCCTGCTGGAACCGAAAGATTATCCTTTTGCGGAAATGCTTGACGGCGTTACGCATCTGCATCTTTCCGGCATTACTCCCTCGCTGACCCGTGCCGCATTTGAAAGCACGCTTGCCATCGCCCGGTATGCGGCCGATCACGGGATCCGCATTTCCATTGATTTGAACTACCGGAAAAAATTGTGGAACTGGGAACCGGGTACTTCCAAACAGGAACTGGCCGGCCGGTGCATGGGACAGATCGTTCCGCTGGCCGACATCATTATCGGCAATGAGGAGGATGCTTCCGATGTATTCGGGATCCGTGCCAAAGATACCTCGGTGGAATCCGGCAAGCTGAATATCAAGGGCTATCAGGAAGTCGCCGCAGCTCTTTCCGCCAAATTCCCGAAAGCAAAGTTCGTCGCGATCACCCTGCGGGAAAGCATTTCCGCCGACCACAACAACTGGGGCGGAATGCTGTATGACTGCACGACGGGCAAAGCGCATTTCGCACCGCTGAACGCCGACGGGAATTACGCTCCTTATGAGATCCGCAACATTGTGGACCGCTTCGGCGGCGGAGATTCCTTCTGTGCCGGACTTCTGTTCTCTTTGTATTCGGAAGAGTATTCCGATCCGGCTGTCGCCATCCGGTTTGCCGTGGCCGCCAGTGCATTGAAACATACGGTCTCCGGAGACTATAACCTGACTGCCCGTGCGGAAGTTGAAAATCTGATGAAAGGTTCTGCTTCCGGCCGGGTCCAGAGATGACCTGACTGAGGTCGAGGCGGTCCTGCGAAGGACCGCCGGCAACTGATCTGACCGCCCCCGCTCCGGCGGGGTATCCCGCTGATGACACGGATGAATGTGTCGTATGTCCAAGTGTTCCGCCAGCTCGGATTGCCGATCGGCATGCTGCTGTGTGTGTTCATCCTCAAAGAACATTGCACGTTAAACTAAGTGGTCGGCATGGTCATGATCCTGGCCGGACTGGTGATTTCCGTGCTCGGCTGAACGCCGGACCAGCTGATCCCCGTCTCATTCGAAGATGAATGCCCCGAACCCGTCCGGATAGTGGAAGGTGTCGTTTTTCTTCCACATCAGCCAGCAGGGATGCGAGGTCCAGTCGGCGCATTTGTAGACATTGCCATACCAGACCTGTCCCTTCAGCGGAAGCTGGATTTTGGTTCGGCGGATCAGCATCGAAAGCGGGATCCGCAATCCCAGCCGCCAGGTCACCGGTTTTTCGATTTCCCCGGACAGATCCCGCGGCAGCGTGAAGAACCGCTTGACCTCAGCGAGTTCCTCCGGCAACAGCGGACTCGCCGTGAAAAGTTTTCCCTTGCGGAAACACTCATACAGCAGCAGGGTCCCGATACAGTTGCATTCGAAATTGAAATAGGGTCCGTTTTTGTCCGGCTGAATGAATAATTCCATGCAGCTGTCCAGACACACCATATCCTGATCCTTTTTGAAGTTGCCGCGGACATACTGATCGCGGACCTGATAAAGCACGTAGAGATATTGGTCGTCATACTGGATCTTTGCCCGGGCATCCGGGTGGAATCCGGAACCTTTCCTCGAGGAGATCATTTCCCAGAGCAGACGCATTTCCGGGATATTTTTCCAATCCTTGCCGTCCCACGGCGAAGCAAGATCGACCGGACCCTTTGCGCGTTTCACGGTATAGACCGATTCATGCGGACAGCCCTGGAGCGGCACGATCCTTTCATAGTAGAAAGTCACCGGGCGGTTCTGCGAATCGACTTTCGGCAGGACCAAGCGGTATCTGTATTTTTTACCGAGTCCGGCAGGTTTCTCCGCGCTGGTTGCTGGATTCCCGTCGGCCCGCGTGAAATCGATCTCCCACGGATCGCCGTAATCCGGCATTTTGCCGCAGCCGGCAACCTGAATGACCATTTCCGCTTCCCAGCGGTCGGTATGACACTTCGCCCAGCCTCGGGTAGAAGGCCGGTTCCAACCCAGAAAACAGCCGTTTTTCGCCAGTTCTTCCGGATCGGACGAACCGTCGGCGAAATTGCCGTTCCGGTCGATCACCGCCATATAGCCGTTTCTGCCGGGGGGATTGAATTCGATCCGGATATGGCTGTCTTGCAGGATCCGGGGATCGTCGGGGGGAAAATACGTTTTTTTCAGTTTGGCCATTTCCGGATCATAGCACCGGAATGCCGCGAAGAGCCGGGAACGGTCTTCGGTGACCGCCAGCGAAAATTCCGTCCGCCGTTCCGGCTTGTCCCCGGGGAGCGTGATCCATTGTCCGTATTTGGAGAGGTCACCGTCACAGAGCGTATTCCACGGCAGGATTTTGCCTGTGACCACCGTCCCGTCCGGCGCGGACTGGGCGAACAAGGTCTTCAGCGGAGCAAAAGCTTTTTCCAGATCGTCGATCCGGCGCCGATAGACCGTACCTGCTTCCGTCTTCGCTTTCGCCTGGGACAGCAGCTTGAACCAGAACTCCAGATCGAGTTCCCGCACCTGTTCATTCTGGACCGTTACCGAGCGTTTTCCCTGCTGGGATGCGAGATTTTCCGCATATGCCAGAAAGGTTTTCATTTCCCGTGCGGCCGGACCGAACCACAGACCGCAGTATTCGTCCAGCAGCGCATCCAGGTCGAGATCCGGATCCCACAGCAGTTTGCTGTTGACATAATACATCAGATGGGTCAACGGCACTTCCGCCAGACGGTTCGCCGAATCGGAAGCGGCATCGATCATGATGCCGGAGATGAACGGCTGCTGCCCTTTGCGGATCTGCTGCAGCGCGTGCATGAACCAGAAGCCCTGCCGTGGCGCGGCCGGACATCCGAATTCGTTCCACCATTCGCGCTGCTGCATCGGATACCGCCCGAACCAGTCCGCCAGATCGCCGAGCTGCTTGAGGTATTTCTCCCGTTCTTTCTGCGACGCATAGGAGACCACGCTTCGGCTTTCCGGCTGAAATTTCAGGTTTTTCGTCAGTTTCTCCCGGTATTCCGGACTGGGGAGGCCATTGTAACAGGTCACGATCCGGTCAGGGTGGGTTTTCCCGACTTCGCCGGCCACGCCCAGATAGAATGCCGTCATGATATTTTCCTGGGTCGACTGGGGATAGACGTTTTCTTTCCGCCACGCTTTCAGATCCCGGTCGTCATTGCCTCCTCGCAGGGAGGGCAGCACCAGTTCGACTGCCTTCATGTCCGCATTGGCATCCAGCATCCGGCGGACCTGCTCCGCGCAGGCCTGCTGGAAGCTCCGTTCGGTGAACCGCGGGAAAATACAGCCGTCATTGGTGAGCAGCTGCTGTCCGTTTGAATCCACTGCCGCCCATTCAGGCGGGACTTTGCCTTTCAGGACCGCCGCCAGCGGCAGCACTCCGGAAGGCGGCAGACTGGAACCGTTTTTCAGCCGCCGGAACCACAAGGCTCCTTCCGGATCCTTGGCCTGAAAGCTTCCGCAATATACGCGTCTGGCAAAGGCTGCCGTTTTCGTTTCCCGGAAATCCTTGACGGTCACGGTTTTCCGCTGCGGGATGATGGTGCCGTCCTCATACGGTGCATAGAAACGGACTCCGAGATGTTCCAGAAACGCGCTGACTGCATGCATCGGACCGCAGTCGGTTTCCGCAAATGCCGATTCCGCTCCCAGCGAAAAAAGACGTCTTTGCGGGTGCAGATCGTTTTTATAAAGTTCGTTCAGCGGCCGGAATTCGGTCACCGGTCCGGTCAGCACGATCAGATTCCCTTTGACCTGGATATCATATCCCGACCGGTTGAAATCCGGCATTTTATATCCGGCTTTGCGGGTGATCTCGCTTTCCCCGACGCAGATCAGATTCGACGCCTTCACCCGGGCCGGTGTGACGATCGGCAGTTGCGCTCCCGATATTTTTTTCAGATGCAGCTGCAGATCCCTCGCGGCCAGCAGAGTTCCGGCAGGAACATTTTCTTCCGCGACTACGATTTCGGAAACCGGTTTTCCGTCTTTGACGAGATCCACGGCTGAACAGGTGAACATGCCCAGCATGACGGCACATGCAATGATCGGTGATTTCATTTGCAGCCTTTCTTTTTATAGCATAGGTTTTTTCTTGCGCCAATATATTTCCGAATGTGCGGAAAAGCAACCCCGGATCAGGAAAGATGCGAAAGAAAAATCGGAGTTATGGTGTCAATCTTGCGTTTACTATTGAAAACCTCTGTTTGAGAAAAAATCGGATCCGCCGCAAATAACACGCAAAAGCACATAACACCCGTATCAAGTGGGGCAAAAATGCGGGAAATGCGGGTTTTGAGTATGAAATGGTGGGCGATAAGGGACTTGAACCCCTGACATTCACGGTGTAAACGTGACGCTCTAACCAACTGAGCTAATCGCCCGGAACCACAGGGGCAAAATTTATCCGAAAAAGTCCGAAAATCAAGTTTTTTTTGAAAAAAAACGTGCTTTTTTCAGAAAATCCTCCGTTTCAGGGGGGAAAAATCTCCGCAGACATGCTATATTATCTATTGATTTGATTTTGATCAACTGCAACCATAAAATATTCAGGAGTGAAAAGGATTATGCATCCGTTCAGAACCCACACCTGCGACGCCTTGCGGAAAGAGGACGTCGGAACCAAGGCACGTCTTTCCGGCTGGATCCACAGTGTCCGCGACCATGGCGGAGTGATTTTCATCGATTTGCGCGACCATTACGGGAAAACGCAGATCGTGATCGACCCGAAAATGAGTTTCTATCAGGAATTGGACCGCTGGCGCGTTGAAACCGTGGTCTGCTTCACCGGGACTGTGGTTGCCCGCGCTCCGGAAACGATCAATCCGAAGCTGTCCACCGGCGAGATCGAACTGGTGGCTGAAGACATGGAGATCCTCGGCGATGCCGAAGTGCTTCCGTTCCAGATCGCGAAGGACGAACAGGCCCCGGAAGCGCTGCGCCTGAAATACCGTTTCCTTGATCTCCGTCGCGAGAAACTCCATGAGAACCTGATGCTCCGTTCCAACGTGATCGCCGAAATGCGCAAGCAGATGCTGGAACTGGGCTTCCTGGAATACCAGACTCCGATCCTGACCAGCAGTTCGCCGGAAGGCGCACGCGATTATCTGGTGCCCAGCCGGGTGCATCCGGGCAAATTCTACGCGCTGCCCCAGGCTCCGCAGCAGTTCAAACAGCTGCTGATGGTGGCCGGGTTCGACCGTTATTTCCAGATCGCGCCCTGTTTCCGCGATGAGGATGCCCGTGCGGACCGTTCCCCCGGCGAATTCTATCAGCTGGATATTGAAATGAGTTTCGTGACGCAGGAAGACATTTTCGCCATTCTGGAAAAAGTCATCACGCATATCTTCACCAAGTTCAGCAAAAAGAAAGTGGAACCGTTCGTCCGGATCCCATACCGGGAATCCATGTTCCGGTTCGGTTCCGACAAGCCCGATCTGCGCAACCCGCTGGAAATGATCGACGTTTCCGATGTCTTTGCCAACAGCGGGTTCAATGCGTTCGCCCAGGTGGTGAAGAACGGCGGCGTGGTGCGCTCGATCAAGGTCCCCGGCATCGGACCCAACCAGCCCCGCAAATTCTACGACGACATGATCGCGTTCGCCCAGAGCGTCGGCGCCAAGGGGATGGCCTATATCATTTTCAATGAGGACGGGGAAAAGAGCCCGATCGTGAAGTTCATGAGCCGCGAGGAATTGGACAAACTGCGCACCATGGCCGACGTGAAGCCGGGCGATGTGATGTTCTTCCTGGCGGACAAGGAAGCCAAGGTCATTGAGATCGGCGGACAGGTCCGCACCGAACTGGGCGTGCGGCTGAACCTGATCGATCCGAACGTGTTCAAGTTCTGCTGGATCGTGGATTTCCCGATGTTCGAGCTGGACGAAGAGACCAACAAGATTATCTTCAGCCACAACCCGTTCTCCATGCCCCAGGGCGGGATGGAAGCGCTGCAGACCAAAGATCCGCTGGACATCCTGGCGTATCAGTATGACATCGTCTGCAACGGCGTGGAACTTTCCAGCGGCGCCATCCGGAACCACCGTCCGGACATCATGTACAAGGCGTTCGAGATCGCCGGCTACAAGAAGGAAACGGTCGACGAACGTTTCGGCGGCATGATCCAGGCGTTCAAACTGGGTGCGCCGCCGCACGGCGGGATCGCTCCGGGCGTGGACCGGATCGTGATGCTGCTGGCGGACGAGCCGAACATCCGCGAAGTGATCGCGTTCCCGTTCAACCAGCAGGCGCAGGATCTGATGATGAATGCCCCGGCGGAAGCCGATATCAAACAGCTGCGTGAACTGCGGATCATCCCGCTGGATCCCGAACTCAAATTCGAGGAGACCTTCAAACGGCTCCGGGCGGAAGCTCAGAAGATCCGCGAGGCTGGACTCGCAGCGCAGGACGCGGCAAAGAACTGAAGCGGTTTCCCGTAAAAGGCTCCGGATATGTCGTATTGTCTGACCAGAGGTGAAAGGAAACGCAGGAAAAGCACCGCTTTTCTGCTGCTGCTCCTGATTTCTTTCTTCGCCGTTCTGGCCGCCATGTTCCTGTGGCGGACGGGCGTGTCGTTCTACGACTATTTCTCCCGTCCCCGGCGGTATGACCAGATCATCTGGAGTGCGGGAATGCGCAACCATTTGGATCCGGCTTTGATCAAGGCGGTCATCTGGAAGGAGAGCCGTTTCAACCGTTCCGCCCGCGGATCGAAGGGGGAGATCGGGCTGATGCAGATCATGCCCATCTATGCCGCGACGGACTGGGCTCGGGCACACCGCTGCAAAGTCCCTTCCAATGGTGCGCTTTACGATCCGGAGCTGAATATCGAAGTCGGCTCCTGGTACTTGTCCCGGGCGGTGCATCGCTACCGTCGTTACAAGGATTGTATCGCGCTGGCTTTGTGCGAATACAATGCCGGCTCCCGCCGGGTCGCCGACTGGAAGCCGTCAAATCCGAAACAGTCCGTCATCGGACGCATCACCATCCCGTCCACCAAACAGTATGTCCAGGACATCCTGGAACAGTATAAGTATTACAAAACGCAGGAGGCGCATCCCCGAAAAGCCGGCAAACCCGGAAAGAAGGCGCGCCGTTGATATTCTAACGGAATAACTTTTAATCGAAAGGGTATATCTTTATGAATCGATTTCTTTGTGCCGCGGCCGCGGTCTCTCTGCTGGCGGCCTTCTCCCTGTCCGCCGCGCCCGCGGCGAAAGATCAGCCGGTCCGGATTGATTTCCGGAAGGCCGTCCAGGACGGAAAGGCCGTTACCGGATGGACTTATAAAGGAAAGTTCGGCGCCGATGATGCCGAGTTTTCCATTCGGACCGTTGACGGCGAAAAAGTTTTGCGCATGTCCTCCAAAAACGGCACCGGGACCCTTCTGTATGACATTTCCCGCATCGACCTGAAAAAATATCCGTATATGCGCTGGAAATGGCGCGTGGATGTCCTTCCGGCCGGTGCCGACGGTGAGAAAGAGGAAAAGGACGATCAGGCGATCGGCATCTATATCGGCACCGGCAGTACTTTTTCCCAGGAAAGTCTTGCCCTGCGCTGGGAAACGGTCACCCCCAAGGGAAAAACCGGGTTCGTCAAATACGGCATGGGCGCGGTCAAGGTCCACTGGGTCTGCATCCGCAACGAGAAAGACGGCCTGAAGCGCTGGTATGTGGACGAATGCAACATCTATCAGGAATTGAAGCGGATTTTCAAAGGGAATGTCCCGAAGAAAAATATCGCCATCACCCTGTCGGCCAATTCGCAATATACCGGAACTTCGTCCGACGCATACCTGGCATATATCGAATTTTCCTCCGTTCCCCTGAAAAATCAATCCTCCGAAAAAGGAAAAAAGAAAAAATGAAATTCATCGAAAAACTCCGCCTGATCTGGGAAAAAAACAATTCACTGGTTTGTGTCGGACTTGATCCCGATCTGAACAAAATGCCCGAATGCGTCAAGGTCGGACCGCATCCGGTCTTTGCATTCAACCGGGCGATCATCGATGCCACCTGCGGCGATGTCTGCTGCTACAAGCCCCAGATCGCCTGCTATGAAGGTCAGTGTGCCGAAGAAGATCTCGCCATGACGCTGGAATACATCCGCACGAAATGCCCGGAGGTCCCGGTCATCCTGGATGCCAAACGCGGCGACATCGGCAACACCAGCAAAATGTATGCGAAAGAGGCGTTCGAACGCTATCAGGCGGATGCCGTCACGCTCAATCCGTATATGGGCATGGATGCGCTGAAACCGTTTCTGGATTATGCCGACAAGGGCGCGGTGATCCTCTGCCGCACCTCCAATCCCGGCGCGAAGGAACTGCAGGAACTGGAACTGGCCAGCGGCCTTCCGCTTTACAAACACGTGGCGGCGCTGATCGCCGGTCCGTGGAATTACAACGGCAACAACATGCTGGTTTCCGGCGCGACCGCTCCGGCGGAACTGGGCGAGATCCGGAAGATCGTCGGGAAGACTCCGCTGCTGGTGCCGGGGATCGGCGCACAGGGCGGTGACCTGGCCGGCGTGCTGAAATACGGTCTGACTGAAGAGAAAACCGGGCTGGTGATCAATTCTTCGCGCGGGATCATTTATGCTTCTTCCGCCGAAGATTTCGCGGAAAAGGCCGGCGAAGAGACGCGCAAACTCAAAGCTGCGATCAACGCATACCGGTAAGACGTCTCCGCCGCATGAATTTTCCTTCGACCCATAAATCCCTGCTGGAGCGGGTCCAGAACGGCGAGGAGATCGCCTGGCGGGAATTTTACGGACGCTATGCGCCGGTCATCCGGTTTGTCGGTTCGCTTTATCATTTCAATGAATTCGAATGCGGGGACCTGGTCCAGAACGTCATGTTGAAATTCTTCGATTCCCGGAAAAAATTTGTCTACCGGGAAAAGCAGACCAAATTCCGCACCTGGTTCGCCGCGGTCATCCGCAGTCAGGCGGTGGATTATATCCGCAAAGCCGGACGGGGCAGGGCGGATCCGCTTCCCGCGGATGACTCGCAGGATCCTTTTGCCGAAGAATTTCTGCGGGAGTGGCGCAAAGTCATGCTCGACGAAGCCATGGATGAATTGCGCGTCCGGGTCGATCCGCTCACGTTCCAGGCGTTCGAACTCTACGGCATGCAGAACCGCCCCGCCGCGGAGGTCGCCGGACTGCTGCATCTGAACCGGGATCAGCTTTATGTGGCAAAATCCCGCTGCCTGAAGATACTCCGGGAGATCGTCGCACGCAAAAACCGGTTCGACGGAGAACTGAACCTTGAAATATAAAGCCGGAGACCAGATCGAAAGTTACCGTCTGCTCCATGAATGCGGCAGCGGATCATACGGAACGGTTTTCCTCGCGGAAAACATCGTCACCGGACAAAAGGCCGCACTCAAGATCATTCCCGAAAACAACCTGTTCTCGCAAAGGGAACTCCGCGGCATTGTCCAATACATGCAGATCTGTCCCCGCAGCGGCTTGATGCAGGTTTACCATGCCGGACGCTGCGGCGACTCCTTCTATTATGTCATGGACGCCGCGGACAATTTGAACCCGGAAGAGGATTATCTGCCCGACACGCTCGAAAACCGGATGAAACGCGATGGCCGGATCGATCCGGCCAAACTGCTGGAGACCGCGAACCAGACCGAAGAAAAACTGCGTATCCTGCACCGGAAGGGTGTTCTCCATCGGGACATCAAACCGGGCAATATCCTTTTTATGAATGGGGAAGCGGTTCCCGGCGATATCGGACTGCTGACCGGAACACCCGGTTCCACGCTGGCGGGAACGCCCGGTTTCCTTGCTCCGGAAGCGGCTGCCGGAGTCCGGCCGTTCGCTCCGCAGGATGATTTTTATGCGCTCGGCAAAACGTTGTATTGTGCGCTGACCGGGTATTCGCCCGAAAAATATCCGGCTTTTCCTCCGGAACTTTCCCTGACGGAATGCAAAGAAGTCATTGCCCTTTACAACCGCTGGTGCGCGGGTGAATGCGGGCCGCTCCCGGAAAAGAGACACCGGGGAAAATATATCCTTGCCGGAATTGTTTTATTAGTTGCGGCTCTGCTGTTCATCGCGGGATCATTTTATGTCAAAGTTCATGCCGGGAAAACCGCGTCTCCGGTTTCTGTCCCGGTCCGGAAAGAGTTCTGTTCCGTGAAGGAAGCGTTGCAGTCGGCGGAAAAATTGGTCGCCGGACATGTGCCGCCCGAGGGGTTTACAGAATTGCGTCCCAAACTGGAAGCGGAGAAGAAACGTCTTTGGATTCTCCGGACCCGGCGGGGCAGGGAGGCTTATGAACGCCCGGTTCCGCAGGAAGATCTGGAACACGCCGCACGAAATCCGGAAAGCGCACCGTACGGTGCCGAAACATTTGTCCGGGTCAAACGCAGTGACGCGGCGGTTGCGGCCTTCGACCGCGAACATGCCAACGATCCGGTGATCGACTATTTCAAGACATCGGATTGGATCGCCATGGAATTGAACCGTCTGCGGCACCTGGCGCCGATGCCGGGGCTGGAAATGACGGATTTTTCCGCCGAACGGCAGAAATTTGCGGAAGCCTGTGAACGGCTGGCAAGGCTCGAACGCGAAATCATGCAAAACCCGCCCGGGGAATAGCCGGGGCACATGCTGGGAATACTGCTTCCCTGAGATCTCGCGTCATGCCATGTAGTGCGCGATTTCCCCAGTATTCATAGTATTCTTAGTGTCCTTAGAAAGTCCGCGCCGCACCGATCCCTCGCACGGCCAGCTGTCTTCCGTATTTTTTCAAAAAAATATTTTTCCTGCTGTAAGGTCGGTGGTTCTTGTCCCGTTCATTAGACAGGAACGGAGGAGATTCCATTCTGTGCTCTTTGCCGGCAGCGCCATTTTCCCGATTTTCCATGACAGGAAACTTGACAAACTGAAAAATGTGTGCTATTTTTATTTTATTGTTGAAAATTGCCGACCAAGTTTTACAGGAGGTGAACGACAGCGGTAAAATAACAGACACATTGACAGTTTGAAGAATTAGCAGTATCTTCAGGCAGATATCGGTACAAGCGAAAACGCCAAAATTTCCAAATACTGATAATCCGTTTGCCTGGACAGGATACGTCTGCATAGGGCGTATTTTCCTGTTGTATGGATTATCACGGCGATTGGCGTTGCCGGCTTGTACCATGCGCGGGGAAATACGCCTTTTCGTTTGCTCTTTTCCGGTTTGTTTCCCCGCCATGACTCCATCCGTGATCCGGGGAAAAGGTTTTCCCCGGCGGAAATACAACCCGCGGCGGGATCGGGGGGCCGATGCCGCCGCAATGAGGGAAAATCCCTCGGAAAGGAGCCTAACATGGCTTACAAGAAACCCCAGATGGTCGCGAAATCCAACGCGAAGAAGTCCTACGTCGCCGGTTGCCCGACGAACACCTGTAATACTTGGTGCTCCAGCAGCCACACATGCTGCATGTGCGGACCGCTACAGTAAGCGACCGATGTCCGCGCAGACGGTTCGTTCAGGTCTGCGCGGACTGTTGAAACCACAAAAGAGAAATTCCTTTTATCGAAAAGACAAAGCTCAAGTCGAAACAGAAGACGGGTGACAAGACCATGGGAAAAACCACCGTCAATACCATAATCTTCTGCAGCTTTGTTTACCGGATCCTTCACCATACCCCCGAAAAACAATGAATTATCGAAAAGACACCTTTTTCCGCCATGCGGGAGACGAAAGTCTGCTGTGGAACCGGCGCACCAGCGCATGCGCGATCTTGAAAGATGCCAAGCCGTTTCTGGACGCGGTCTCATACGAACCGCAAAGCGAAGACCAGATCATCCACAAGGTTGCGGAAACCTTCGAGTGCAAACCGGGCGATGTCGCGGAAGACGTCCGCGAATTTCTGCAGATGCTCGTTGCCGAAACCTTTGCAGAAACAGACGGAGGCAATGCCGATTCCGGGAAACTGCCGGAAGATTCCGCAGGAGGAGCGTTCGGCGAAGGCGGGGAACGGAAAGACGAAAGCTGGACGCCGCTCGGCTCGTTCTTCGAAAAACACCATCTGCCGGTGGAACTGCATATCGACCTCACCAACGGCTGCACCGAACGGTGCATCCATTGTTACATACCAGACTACACGCCTCATTTCCTGCCGCTGGAAACGGTGAAAAAGGTTTTGAACGAATTCCGCGTCGCGGGCGGACTGACGATCCATTTTTCCGGCGGCGAGTGCATGATGCACCCGGATTTCGCGGAGATCCTGCGCTATGCGAAGAAATTGCATCTCAACATGCTGATCCTTTCCAATTTGACGCTGTGCGACGAAAAGAAGGTGGAGTTATTGAAAGAGATCGATCCGCAGTTCGTCAATGTTTCACTGTACAGCATGGATCCCGCCATTCACGACGGCATCACCACGCTGGCCGGTTCGTGGAAAAAAACAATGGGGGCAATCCTCGCCCTGGAAAAGGCGGGGGTGCATATCCGCCTGGCCTCGCCCCTGATGAAAAACAATCAGGACGGATTCGGAGAACTGAAAAAATTTGCCGCCGCCCATCACATGCATCTGATCCCGGACTGCGACATTTACGGTCAGACGGACCATGACTGCTCCAATCAGAATTGCGCTCTCTCTCCCGCGGAATTGAAAAAGAATTTGTGCCGTTATAAGGATTTGTTTCATTTCACTCCCGGCGATCCCGGATCGTATCTGCCGGACCACAAAGTATGTGACATCGGGAAGTCCCGGATCGACATCAATGCCGAAGGAGACTATTATCCCTGCGACGGGTGTCATGGGATCGTTCTCGGCAATGCCTCGACGCATACGTTTGCGGAAGTCTGGTATGGGGAGAAACTCAATGCACTGCGGGCGTTGAAAAACCGGGATTTCCCGGGTTGCGCCGAATGTGAAAACCGGAAGTGGTGCAAGGTCTGCCCGGCCCGGAATTTCAACGAAACGGGCGACATGTTCAAACATACACCGGTGCGGTGTGCATTGGCGAAAATCAAAAGGTCGGTGTATGAAACAAGATAGGTTATTCCGCCGCCCCGTTGGGGCTTATTATGCGGGACGGCATGATTCCCGGGGCTCCATCCCCTCCGGGGATTCCGTCGCCGGGCTGTGTTCTTATGCCCCGTTGGGGCATTGGTTCCGGGGTTATCCCTCCGGGGGTTACTTCGCCGGGGGATTCCGTCGCCCCGTTGGGGCTCATTATGCGGGACGGCATGATACCCGGGGTTGCATCCCCTCCGGGGATTCCACCGCCGGGCTATATTCTCATGCCCCGTTGGGGCATTGGTCTTGCATGATGCATACAATATTCCGGACCGAATCAGACCCGAAGGGTCGGCAGATCATAGCCAGGGGATTCATCCCCTGGATCAATACCCCAACCAATCATCGAGCCCCAACGGGGCGACGGAATATCCCGGCACGCCATACATATTATCTCATCGGGACATCTCCGGATAAAAAACACACGGGTTTTATCTTGAAACCAACCGCACGCGAAACTATATTGCTCCGGACTCAACCAAAACCATAACCCGGAGGAACATATCATGCCGCAATCCCTTTCATCCGTTTACCTTCACATCGTATTTTCCACGAAAAACCGTGAACCGTCGATCATCCCTGAATTGCGCTCCCGTTTATGGGCGTATCTTGGAGGGATCTGCCGGAATCTGCATTGTATCCCGATACAAATAGGAGGCACATCCGACCATGTCCATATCCTGTGTCTTCTTTCCCGGGATATTGCCATCCAAAACCTTGCCGCGAAGATCAAGGCGGAATCCTCCAAATGGATAAAACAACAAGGGACACCGCTCCCCGATTTTCACTGGCAGACCGGTTACGGAGCGTTTTCGGTCAACCCCGGTGAAACCTCAAAGGCCGTTCAATATATCGCAAATCAGGAGGAACATCACCGGAACCGGACCTTTCAGGAGGAATTTCTCCTGTTTCTCAAAAAATACAATATCCCCTATGATGAAAAACATTTGTGGGATGAACCATAACCAACAATAGAGAGGTAATATGCTGCTTCGTCTTGCCCGGCAGGGATATGTGCGCCAATACGGAAACTTCACCTACGTTTTCGGGAAAGTCAACGCCTTCGATCAGGTCTACGACGGGGCGGAAGTCTTCATGCGTTGGATCACCCGCGAACCACGGGAAAAGGCGGAGATCCTGAAAAACATCTGCGGCGTTTTCTCAGGAGCCGATCCCAACGAGATCGCGGGGGACTTCGAAGAGTTTCTTGCCCCGCTCATCGCTTCGAAAGTCATTCTGGCCGGAAACACGCCTGCCGAACTGGACGCGCAGGAGATTTTTTTCACTTACGACTGCGACGATCCGAAGACGCTGAAAGACACGACGGTCATCAGTCCGGAAGAAGCCGAAATGCTTTCCCAGAATGTTCTCGGCGAATATTTCAAAAATCATCCAACGCTTTTCTCGCTCCAAATGGATATCACGCAGGCATGCACGGAACGGTGCCGTCACTGCTATGTGCCGGAATACGATCCGCTCTTTCTGCCGTATAAAAAAATCTGCGAGGTAGTGGACGAGTTCCGCGACATGGGCGGATTGAGCATCTCGCTTTCCGGCGGGGAATGCATGCTGCACCCGGATTTCGACCGGATCGTGCGGTATATCCGTTCCAAAGACTGCATCGTCGCCATTCTTTCCAACCTGACGCTGTGCAGTGATGGCAAGATCGCAGTTTTGAAAGAAGCCGACGCGACGGTCCAGGTCTCCATTTACAGCATGACGCCTGCAGTCCATGATGCGATCACCCGTCGGAAAGGTTCGTGGCGCGAAACCACTGATGCGATCATGCGTCTGCGTCTGGCGGATATTCCGGTGCGCATCTCCTGTCCGACCATGCAAATCAATTACCACGATTATCCGGCGGTGATCAAGTACGCCGAAAGCCTGAAAATGAGCGCCCAGACCGATTTCATCATGATCGCCAAAGCGGACGGAGACTGTTCCAATCTGTGCAACCGTCTGACTTTGCCGCAGACGCGGGCGCTGCTGCGGGATGTGATTTTGAAAGCGGTCCCGATGGAAAGCGAATACTTCAATCCGGGCAGAAAAGCGGAAATGCCTTCTCCTGAGGAGTGGAAACAGCAGAAGATCTGCGGTGCGGGCATCGATTCCATGTGTCTCAACGCCAGTGGGGAATATTATCCGTGTCCGGGCTTTGCCGGGATGCCGCTGGGAAATTGTTACGAACAAAGGCTGGAAGAGGTCTGGCTGAATTCCCCGGTGATTCAGAAGATTCGCGCCGTCCGGGGCGCGAGTTTCCCCGGATGCGCGGAATGCAAAGACCGGGACTATTGCTCGATCTGCATGTGCCGGAATTTCAATGAGACAGGCGATATGTTCAAGGTGGCGGAACATTTCTGCAAGGTGGCGGAGATCAATCATGAAGTCGTGGATGAAAAACAGCGGGAAATGCTTGCCCATGCCGGTAAATGACGCCCATATCCACGTTGGTTATTACCCCCGGAAAGGGCGGGAGGAGCCGTTTTATTATTCCCCGCGCCGGATCCTGGGCATACTGGTCCGCGCAAGGGTAGGGGAGTTCATCTTCAGTTCCACCAACGCGGTCTGGGATTTCACCGGAGACGCCATGCACCGGGAAGCGCGGGAAATGCTCCGTCTGGCCGGGAAACGCGCCCATGCCTTCTTCTGGGTCACGGACGAATATCTGAAACACGATCCGGATCTCTCGGACCTGCCGGATTTCTACGAAGGGTTCAAACTGCACGGCGGGGAAACGCCGTGGCTGCGGCATCCGAAACTGCTGGACCGGGTGCTGTCCATTGCCCGGGAACGCAAATTCCGCGTCCAGATCCACACGGGGGAAAAGGACGACCGGACCGCCAATCCGATTTCAGGTTACCTGCCTTACTGCCGGAAATATCCGGAGATCAAATTCGACCTCGCCCACGGAAAGCCCGCGGAGGAAGTCCCCGAGGCCGTCAACGGGAACGACAATATTTATGTGGACTGCGCCTATTGCTCCGCCGACGTCGTAAAAGGATGGCTGGAAGCCGGGGCGCGGGAAGACCGGATCCTGTTCGGGAGCGACCTGCCGGTGCAGCAGCGGCTTTTCGACCTTTCGCTGACCGATTATATGCGGAAAACCATTCGCGGTTTTTCCTCCGTCCGGATCCTGCATGAAAACTTCAAGGAGTATCTGAAAAAATGAAAGAGATCGCCTATATTCCGCTGACGCCGCTGGGGGATGTGATCTGCTGCATGAACCAGCTGGAACATCTCAAAAAAATCTATGCGCCCTGCCGGATCACGGTCTTCGCCATTCCGCTGATCGCTTCGATGCTTAAAAACTGCGCATGGGTGGATGAAGCCGTGGTGATCAATGGCGGGGTTCACGGCGATCTGGATCTTTCCGGCTTCGTTCCGCCGAAAACCGAATTCGACGCGGTGTTCAATCTGGCCTATCACCCGGTTTATCTTGAATTGCAGAAAAAACTGAAATGCAAAGTTCGGTATGGTTCCGAGTGCTGTCTCATCACCAAAGAGATGTGCGAGGAAAATTTCGACAAATGGGTCACGCAGGAATACTGGGATAACGTGACGCTGAAGAAATACCGGACGGTCTGCGAACAGATGGCGGAGCCGATCCGGCTGGTCGATCCGGATTTCAATTTTGTTTATCCGACGCTGACGCCGGAAACCTATCACTTGGAAGCATATCCGGGAAAACTGCCGGAAAAATACGTTTTGTTCCTGCCGGGAACGAGCTGGATCGGGAAATACTGGCCGATCACGAAATATCTGGCGGTTGCCCGGACACTGAAAGCGGCGGGAATGGAAGCAGTGTTCGCCATCGGCCCGCAGGACCGGGTGCTGGTGCCGGAACTGGAAAAGAGCGGTTTCCCCGTGCTGGACACGCTGCCGTTCGCGCAGCTGGCGTATGTGGTGAATAAAGCGGAACTGATCATCGGGAACGATTCCGGGCCGATGCACTTCGCCGCGGCGTTCCACAGACCAACGATCCACATCATCGCCAGCGGATCGGCATTCAACTGGTATCCGTACGAGGAACCGATCCATTCACTGATCATGCCGGACTGTGCAAGCGAAGAAAAATGCAATTCGTGCCGGAAAACCTGCATCGGCAAAATTTCCGTGGAAAAAGTGGTGCGGAAACTTTTTGAAAAACTCGCGCTGCCCCTGCCCCGGATCCGGGAAGTCGCATTGATGGTGCAGGACCGGATCGGGGATTCCCTTGTCAATATCGATGCGCTGGAAGCGGCGGTGAAAACCTATGCGCCGTGCAATGTGACGGTGTTTGCGACGGAAACGATGAAGCCGGTTTTCGAGGCATACGCATTCGCCGACCGCGTCATTGCGTTCAAAGGCGGGGAAACAGAACTGCCGGAGACCGGATACGATGCCGTGTTCAACTACCGCTACGAAACCGCTTCGCTTGAACTGCTGCGGAAGATGAAATACAAAACCGCTTACGGCTACGAACAGATCGACTTCCCGGAAGCGGTCTGCAAAGAGGTGTTCACCGATTATCTGCCGCTTACGCTGTGGGACGATGTGAAGTTCCGGCGATACACCAGTGTGACCGAACAGGGAGCGGCGCTGATCCGTCTGGCCGATCCGGACTATCATTGCGATGCGGTTTCTCTGGCGGAAAATACGTTGTGCGTCGATTTCAGCGCAGCAAATGAACTTGCGACACGCGAAACGGTACTGCTCGTCCCCGGAGCCAGCAGCAAATACAAAGACTGGGGGCCCGAAAATTACCTCCGGCTGGCCGCCGGACTCAAAAAGAACGGAAAATCTCCGCTCTTCATCCTCGGCCCGCAGGAGAAGGATCTTTACGGAAACCCGGCGGAAGAAGCCGGGTTCAAGACCGCAGTCAACCTCCCGCTGACAGTGATCGCCGCGCTGGCATTCTGCTGTCGGTATCGCGGGTTTGCAGTCGGCAACGACACCGGAGTGATGCATCTGGTCCGGGCCTGCGGCTGCCGCAGCGTGACGGTCTGTTTCGAGGACACGCATCTGACCTGGGCGCCGTATGACCGGGATATCCACAAGGTGATCCATGCCGACTGCGCCGATTACGAAAACTGTTGGGAATGCAAGGCACTGGATTGCCGGAAAGATCTGACGTATGAGAGGGTCTGGAATGAAATTCAGCATTTTCCCGCATGACCGGCAGGTGCTGAAACAGCTCGGTTTTCTGGGGAAAATCTATTTCCGGAACCAGAAGAAACTGCTGTTTATCAGCATTGTGCTGGGATTTTTCGCGGAAACGCTGGCGATGGTGATGCCGCAGCTGACCGGGAACCTGGCCGCGACTCTGCATGACTGGAAGCAGTTCCGGAATGCGGCCTGCTGTTTCCTCGGGATAGGTCTGGTGCAGTTCCTGTTCGCCGTGACCAACGACGTGTTCGACCGGTTATTGAAAGACCGTCTGGAACGGGATGCGTATTCGTTCACCCATGCGAAACTGCTGACGCTGGATCCGGCGTATCTCCAGACCCATACCTCCGGGGAACTGCTGCTGAACCTGAATTCCAGCCGGGGAATCGCGTATGAACTGCTGGAACTGATCTGTTTTCCGGTTCTTTACGGCGGCGGGATGGTGGTGGGATTGATCTGCCTGTTCCAGTCGCTGCGGAATATCCATCTGCCGCTGTGGCTGGTGGCCGCGCTGGTGGCGGGCATGGCGGTGCAGCCGATCCAGACCTGGTTCTTCGGGAAACTGATCGCCAAAGCCTACACCAAAGTCCGGGAAAGCGGCAAGGAGATCAATGAAGAGATCCTGAACGACCTTCACGCCCCTGTGGAACTGCGGCTGATGGAAGCGGTGAAACAGCGCATCGGTTCGATGTTTTCGATCCAGCACGTTCTGGCGCTGCGGATGGACAAGGCCATGCTGCTGCACATTGCCAGCCGTTACTCCATGTCGCTGCTGATCCTGCTGTTCCAGTTCGCCATCGTGATCTCGGTCCTGATGAATTACGACTTGCAGGGGCCCGTGCTCCGCGACCTGATCGCCTCCATTCTGCTGATCCCGCTGATGTTCAACCATTTGAACAAGCTGCAGCAGATGTATAACAACGTCAAGGATCAGGAGCCGTATATCCAGGCGGTTTATGATCTGTTCCGGCAGCAAAGCGGACTGCCGGACGGGGACCGGCCGTTCCCGGCCGGACATGAACACGGCATTGAATTAAAGGATGTCACTTTTGCCTATGAAAACGGGAAAAAGGTTCTGAACGGGTTGAATCTGAAGATGGAACCGGGCCTGATCCATGCGATCGCCGCACCGGCGGGGGAAGGGAAATCCACGATCCTGAAACTGATCGCCCGGTTGTACCGGCCGCAGGCGGGAATGATCCTCGTCGGCGGACAGGAGGTTTCGTCGATCCGGGAGGAATCGTTCCGGAAACATTGCATCGTCTGTTCCCAGTTCCCGCTTTTCATCAAGGGGACGGTCCGTCAGAACTTTCAGCTGCAGCTGCCGGAGATCACGGATGCGGAAATCGCGGAAGCCTGCGGAAAAACCGGATTCGTATCCGTCATGGGGCTGGAACCGGAGCGGATACCCGATTATGAACTGACCCTGGGCGCGGACAACCTTTCCGGTGGACAGCGCAAGCTCCTGTCGCTGGCCCGCTGCATGGCCTGCCATCCCGAGCTCCTGCTGCTGGATGAGCCTTCGGTCGGAGCGGATGCTCTGGTCATTCACCGATACCTCATTCCGGTCATCCGGAAATGCCGGGAAACCATGACCGTAGTTCTGGTGGACCACAATATGTCTCTCGTCAGCGGGATCGCGGACCGGATCCATGTCCTTGCCGACGGCATTGCCGCGGAAAGCGGCTCTCCGGCTGAACTGCTGGACAAAGAACAGGGGAAATTCGCGCTGCTTTACCGGAAATGGACGAAAATGCAGTTCGGTGCGGGTGACAGTCAGGACACGGATGTTCAAACGATAAACAAATCAATATCGAAGGAGCAATTACCCGGATGAAGGAAAAAGCAAAAATGAAAATGTTTTGTTGCGCAGTTGTGATTATGTGCTGTTTCAACGTGTTTGGCAGTTTCGGGCAATGCAAATATTGCGGGGAAACGAGGGAGTTGAATTATAATTATAAATATTGCAGCATGCGTTGCAAGAAGGAAGGCGAAAAAATAGAGGAAGAGGAAAGGGAGGCACAGAGAAAAGCCCTGAAATCAATGGGGGTGGATGTGGATGAAATTGAAAGACAGGGGGCGGCAGTTTTGGTTGAAATATATTCACAGATGATGGGGGCAGCTTTAGGTGCATCTCAGCAGCAGAACAACAATCAGAAAACGTCAGCCCGGCCTCAGCAGAGAACCGAACCCCAAAACAAATCCATCACGTTTGACAGAGCCGTTGATTTGTCTAAAAAAAGAATTCGCCTTTTTACGCGGAACCGTTCAAAATTCAATTTTTCTACAGAGGCAAGAAAGAGGTTTCGCGTTTCAAAAGTCAGTCTGGATTCTGATATCAAGAGTGTCAGCTGGGGAAAAAGATTTGTGAAAAACAATAAAGTATATTTTACAGTCAAATACAAAGATAAATCCGGCAACTGGCTGCCGTCAAAATATCAGTTTGTCCTCGTATATGAAGGCTCCCACATGTATATCGTTGACATTGTCGAATACATCGGCAACAGCGATACCGGCGACGGGATCAATTTCGAAACGGGAGAATTTGACCGGGGAGCGGAGGTCGTTCCCGAGTGATTTGGAATCAAAAAAACAGGAGCAATGACCAGAATGAAAAAGAGTGCACCCCATGAAAAATACTGTTCGCAGCTTGTGGCACAGTCGTGGAAGAAAATCAGGGATTCCAAACTTGCCGGCGGCAAGAAGATCGGCAAATGTCCCGAAGTCGTGTTCAAGGAACTGGATGACGATCTCAACGGCCGGGCATATCCCGATCATATCGAATTGAACATCTCCCGGCTGGAATCGCCTGACCGCGATGTGTTTCTTTACAAAACCACCCTGCATGAAGTCGCCCATGTCGCCGAATACCGCATTAACGGAGTCATGACCCACGGCCCGCTGTGGCACGCTATTGACGATTTGATCGACGGCGACGGTCTGCAGTTCCGCTCTTACCGGACAAAGCCGGAAACCAGCGTCGTGGAAGAAGTGTTTGTCAACGTGATGGCGGTAACGGTTCTGGGCATGATGGTGCTTTTCGGGCTTGCGCTGATCATCCGTTTCCCGGTTTGGTGGGGATACCTGATCGGGTGTGTCATCGGAGGGGCCGGCGTCATCGGACTTTCGGCCGGGTTTGGCGAATTGGTCAAATCTCTGTCGAAATGACCCCTGCCGGAGCCCGCTGCGGCAGAACTGGTTGAAATCCGGAAAACCGGCACTATATTACCAGTCATGGATTTCCCACAAGGAGCGGAGAATGAGGAGAATATGATGGCAAAATCGCTTTTCCTGTATGGCGGCATGGTCTGCGACGGTTCCGGTGCAGAACCGCGTCCTGCCGAGGTTCTGATCGAGAACGGACGGATCGCCGAGGTCGCCGGACCGGGGACCTGCCGCGTGGAGAACGCCGACAAGGTCGACTGCTCCGGCAAGGTGATCGCACCGGGCTTCATCGACGCACATTCCCACGGAGACACCCGCAAGCTCCAGTGGTCAGACAACCGCACGAAACTGCTTCAGGGGGTAACGACCGAGGTCGACGGCAACTGCGGGTTCTCGCCGTCCTGTCTGCCGGGCGAGGTCGGCGGCCGCCGCTGGCACGATCTCAACGGCTATTTCGCTTCGCTTCGCAAAGATCCGGTCTCCACCAATACCGTGGTACTTTGCGGGCACAATTCGCTTCGCCGCGCCGTGATGGGCACGCGTGATGACCGTCCTTCCGCAGACGAACTTGCGGCAATGCGGCATCTGCTCGAGGATGCCTTGAGTGCCGGCGCCGCCGGATGGAGCAGCGGACTCACCTATTTCCCCGGAAAATTCGCCGATACTGCCGAACTCGCCGCACTTGCCGAAACGACGAAAGGGAGCAAGAAAATCTACGCTACGCATCTCCGCAGCGAAGGAGACCGCCTGCTCGAAGCAGTCGACGAAGCGGTCGCGATCGCCCGCGCCGGCTCCGGGCGGCTTCAGCTGAGCCACCTCAAGACGATTTTCCCGCAGAACTTCCATAAGCTGGATTCTCTGCTCGAAAAGGTGGAAAAGCTGCGGTCGGAAGGCTTCTTCGTCTTCGCGGACCGTTATCCCTACATTTACAGTTCGACCCGTATCGGGCAGACGCTGCCGCCTCCCTACAGTTTCGATGCCGGGATCGCTGCGAAACTGCGCGCTTCGGCCGCGTTTCAGCAGGAGATTACCGAGGCGCTGAAGCGTTCTCCGCGCGATCTGCCGACAACGATCATTCCCCGGCTCGGCCGGGATATTGCCGAACTCGCCTCAGCCGAAGGTACGACGGTCGAAGTCGTCTGCATGCGGCTCCTCATGGAAGATCCCGAAACCGTCGCCGCCTACCGCTGCATGTCGGAAGAAAATATGCTGCGGATCCTCGACGAACCGTGGGTCTGTGCGGGGAGTGACGGGATTTCCATGCAGCTTGACGACCCCGGTGATATCGGGCATCCGCGCTCGTCCGGTTCGTTCCCCCGTTTCTTCCGCATCGTCAGCGCACGCCGCGGCATCGGAGAGGCGGTCCGGAAGATGACCTCGCTTCCTGCGGAGATCTTCCGCATTCCGGAGCGCGGCCTGGTCCGCCGGGGATATTACGCCGATCTGGTGGTCTTCGACCCTGCGGTGCTGGATTCCAGAGCGGATTTCCGGGGCTGCAATGCCGCCCCGGACGGGATCGACCGTGTGCTGGTCGCCGGAGAGACCGCATGGTGCGCCGCGGCGCCGGAAAAGATCGGCCGCTTCGGGCGTCCGATCCCGATCGATTGAAGTGGCTGCCGCGTCAGAGCAGGCTCTTGACGTATTTTTCCACTTCGGCCATATCCGCGGTGGGTTCGAAACGTGCGGTCACTTTTCCGGTCCGGTCAACGATGAATTTGGTGAAATTCCATTTGATGTCGCTGTTCTTTTCGTAATCCGGATCGATCCCGGGCAGGATGCCGCGGAGGATGTCCGCCATTTTACCCTCGCCGAGTCCTTTGAATCCCTGCTGGGATTTGAGAAAGGCATAGAGCGGCAGCTGGTTGGGACCGTTTACCTCGGATTTCTTCATCTGCGGGAAGGTGGTATTGAAATGCACGGTGCAGAATTCGTGGATCTCGTCGTCGGTCCCCGGCGCCTGTCCGCCGAACTGGTTGCAGGGGATGTCCAGAATTTCCAGACCCCGGTCATGATAGTCCAGATACATTTTTTCGATCGGGGCATACTGCGGGGTGAATCCGCAGCCGGTGGCCGTGTTGACGATCATCACCACTTTGCCTTTCAGGTCTGCCAGATTGATAATTCTACCGGTTCTTTCCGTGATGGAAAAGTCATAAAAACTCGCCATGGTGTTTCCTTCCTGCGGCTGCGTGCCGCGATCACATTGTAAAAATTTCGGGTTCCCCGATACATTACCGGTAAGACACCGATTTTTCAAATTGTTTCGCGGGAAAAAGACGATATTTCTGTTTTTTTTGCCGGTTTCTCCGTCCCGGCTGTTGAAATCCCGCCGGGAGAGGGTATTGTATCGCGTTTATTACATTCGTATGGTGCCCGGAGGAACAATGCTGTGATTATGATGCTGCTTTTCGCGCTGCTGACGGCGGCGTTCATCGTTTTCCGGGTGGTCTGGCCGCTGAAGATCGGGAAGTTCTGGAAGGCCGTCCTCATCCTGCTGGTTCTGGCCGCCTGCTGCAAAAACCAGTTGACCCGCCTGTTCGGCGGACCCCGTTTTTTCGCGCCGGACCTACCTCCGTGGATCCTGCTCCCTGCCGCCTGGGCGTATGCAACGGCTCTGCTGCTGTTTTCCGGTCTGGTGATCTTGGAGATTGTCCGGGGCGGTGCGAAAATCGTCCTGTTCTGCCGGACCGGTCACGCCGTTTCCGAAAAACAGGAGCGTGTGTTCCTGAAGACCGGTTTGGTGCTGATCCCGATCGCCGCCGCACTGGCTTTGTTCGGGTTGTACCGCGGAACGGCTTTGCCTGCGGTGCGGGAAGTGGAACTGGCCTTCCCGAATCTGCCGCAGAGTGCCGTAAACTGCCGGATCGCGGTGCTGGCGGATCTGCATGCCGACCGGGTGACGCGCTCGGAGAAGATCCGGCGCGTCGTCGAGCGGACCAACGGATTGGAGCCCGACCTTACGCTGGTGCTGGGTGACTTGGTGGACGGGACCGTGGAACAGCGCGGACAGGAACTCCTGCCGCTGCGGGATCTCCGGGCAAAACTGGGGGTATATGCAATTCCCGGCAACCATGAATATTATTCCGGCTATGCGCCGTGGCGGACATTCTACTCCGGACTGGGATTGCGTCTGCTGGAAAACGCGCATGTCCGGCTGGCGAACGGGATCTTTCTGGCGGGGATCACCGATCCGGCGGCACGGTCCTTCGGGGAACCCATGCCGGATCTGCGCAAAGCCTTGCACGGGATCCCGGAAAAATCATTCGTGCTGCTGCTGGCGCACCGTCCCGGGGCGGCCCGGAGTGCGGCCGGGGCAAGGGTGTCCCTTCAGCTTTCCGGCCATACGCACGGCGGTATGGTTTTCGGCATCGACTGGGTCGTTTCGCAATTCAACGGCGGTTACGTTTCCGGCCTTTACGACGTGAACGGCATGAAACTGTATGTCTCCAACGGGACGCTGATCTGGAACGGTTTCCCGATCCGGCTCGGCCGCGAGTCGGAGATCACGCTGATCACGCTGAAGCGCAAGTGAGATCCCTTCGATTTTTTCCTTGACGCAGACGAAAATCATAATTCTTTTCGCTCATGGGATCAATCAAAACTCGCCCAGATAAATGACCGATTCATATTCTTCCGCCGCCAACCCATCCCTGGCAAACGCGGCAAACACTTCCTTCAGTTCCCGGATGAACGCCGGATAGTCCGGCGAGGCCGAAGTCAGCGCATAGGAACGGGACAGCTTGTCGCCGATGAATTGCGCTTCCGTGCGCGGGACCGCATTCGGACAGCGGAAGATCTCCACCTGCCGGAAATACTGTTCCCGCAGAAAACGGTCTCCTTCTTCGGCAGTGCGTTTCCCGACGTGTCCCGCCCGGTAATCCGGACAATATTTGCGGCAGACCGCGTCGTAGGCCGGGCCGATGCCGTGCTGCTGACGGTTGTTCCAGACGACCGCCAGTTTCCCGCCTGGACGCAGGATGCGCCGGCATTCCTCCCGGAAAAGTTCCTCATCGAACCAGTGGAACGCCTGTGCCGCGGCGACAAGCGAAAGGGAATGATCCGGCAGCCCGGTCGCTTCCGCCGAACCGGGAAGACACTCGATCCCGGGCAGGAACGAGCGGAAGGCGGCACGCATGTCCGGATTGGGTTCGACCGCGCGGAGTGTACGGCATTCCGGGGCAAGACAGGCAGTGAAGATTCCGGTTCCCGCGCCGATGTCCGCCGCGGAATCGAGATCGGCATGTTCCTTCAGCCAGCGGACCAGCTCCGGCGGATAGGACGGCCGGTTCTGTGCATAGACTTCCGCTTTCCCGCTGAAAACGGTTTTCCCTCTTTCCGACATGATGGAGTCTCCGGTTGTTTTGTCTGGAATATAATCCGACCCGCCGGAAATGTCAAATGGGGATATTTCGATCGGACGGATTTTTGTCCGACCCGCATCATCCGCTTGGGAAATCCGTGATTTTGAATTTGAAAGTCAAGAGGTCCGGTGATATAGTAACAAAATATTGCGCGGCTGGCGAAATTGGCAAACGCAAAGGATTTAGGTTCCTTCGCCGCAAGGCTTGCGGGTTCGAGTCCCGCGCCGCGCACCATTTTCAGCCTCAAAAACCGCAAAATTGCCCCATTTTGCCCCACTTGATACGGGTAATATGTGCTTTTGCGTGTTATTTGCGGCGTGTCCTGTTTTTTCTCAAACAGAGGTCTTCAATGTCAAGAGAAAAGAAGGCTGCACCGATGAAACTTGCTGCAGGTTCCATCAGACGTAGAGGCAAAAATGGGCCTCTTCGACGGTTTCTGACATAAACTATACCTCTTTCACGCAGGAAATTTCAGGAAGCTGGTAGATTTTCAACTTCAAATACTCCCGATCCCGGAAGCCGTAGGCCTGTCGGATCAGCCATCTGATCTTGTTATTGAATCCTTCCGTGCTGGCATTGGTCAAATGGTGGAAGGTCCAATATGTTTTGATGCCTTCCAGATTGTTCCGAATGGTTCTGGCCATCGTTCTCAGTTCGGGGATTCCGGTTTCCTCAGCCAGACGACACCAGCGGTGAAATGCCATGTCTGCATGCCAGGAGTCTTTTGCTGTCCGGTATATGCTTCTCAAGGTTTCCTTAAACATGTATGCATCAAAGAGTTCTCTGAACTGATCGCGGATATTTTTCAAGATACTCTTCGCATCTTCCATCAAATCCTCATTATTCTGCAGGAAGATAAAGCGTAAGCCCTTGAATTGACTACGTTGCGTATCATCCAGTTTTGCAATTACCCGCCGCCGGACGGCATCAAGTTTTTCATTCATGGATTTGATCACATGGAAATGGTCGAAGACGATTTTGACCGCCGGGAAATGGGTCTGAAACCAACTTGAATAGGCGTTGGACATATCCATTGCGACCGCTTTCAATTTACTCTTTTTCAGCATTTTCAAAGCTCCATCCAGTGCAGTGGTTCCTTTCCCGTCACCAACATATAACACTGCTCCGGATTCCAGGTCGCGAATGACCGTGATAAACTTTTGTCCAACGGTCCGGCTGACATATATCTCATCGATCCCGATTATCCTTACATGAGATACGGAGATTTTTGAAAATTTCTTTTGCAGCTGTTTCTTTTCCAACTCCTTGACCGTATGCCATCTCAAGTGGAAATAAAATGAACTTCCCGGCAGACTCCCAGCGGTGCCCCTCGGATACTCCGGTCCCCGATCAATTCCGCGGACACATCCTTCGATCCGCATTTCGGACACCTTTGTTCCGTTCTCTTTAACTCAAATACCACTTTTTCGCGGGTATATTCCACATGCTTCTGTTGAAATCCGCGGACTTTCTGTGTATAGTACAAGTTGACCGGCATTGCTCTCTCCTATTCTTGTTTTGTGGTGATTCAAAAATAGGACCAATTCCGGTCTTTTTCAACTCAGTCTCTGTTTCTTTCCCTTTTTTATACTCATTCTTTCCAGAAACCGTCGAAGAACCGATTTTTTATGTACGGGCTAGGGCTGGAAATGCTGTTTAGTAGACGGCTCGGACGGAACTTTTCAACTCTTAAGAATAGTGATGAAGATAATATTATATATAAGGGGGGTATACGTGTAATAAGGAGTTGCCAGACAGCGTCCGTTGCGTCCGGGCGCATCGTCGTTGAACAGCGGCGACTTTACGGCTTCCCGGAACGGTGACCCCACCACGCACTGGCGGCAGGAGAAATCCTGCCACTTTTTTGCGTTTCTGGGGCCCTGTGGCGCGAGTCAGAGCCCGGGGCGGGTCACGGGAGGGGCACCGGAACAACGCTGGCATGATGGGGCTTGCAGGAAAATCCGGAGTATTTTGTAATAACTCGCTGGACTTTACAGGCATATTGCGGCAATGTATAAGCGCCTGCCACGATGCTCATTCCGCACAGCATCGGAACCCCGCCGCCGACCGGGGAAAGTCGACGATTTTGCTTTCCGTGAAATTCACCTTGAATTTCCCGTAACAATAGAGGCATCCCTATAAATCTGCTTCCGCAACTGGCTTGAAGATGTTTTGCCGCGACTCTCCTCCACCCCGGCCAGTCAGATCGACTCTCTGCTTCCTCCGTTCTGGAAGCCCATCTAAAAATAATTTTTCAATTTCCGGTCCGCCTTCGTCCGGAATGCTCCTGACATGTATTTCACAGGGCGCTTACTTTTTATGTCCGGTTCCAGGCGGTGATGGGACTTTCCCCGAGTGAATATCAGATGAATCTGCACCTTGCCAATGCCAGCAGCATCCTGCTCCACAGCACCCAAAGCATCGGGGAAATCGCCGCCGAATGCGGGTTCTGCGACAGCACCCACTTCATCAAAAACTCCCGCCTGCGTTATGGTGTGACACCGGGACAGTTCCGGAAACAATTCTGGGGGCAGTCTGCCGGACGGTATTAGCGGCAGTTCCAGATCGGGTTTCCTATAGCAATGCGCAGCTTGCGGGTCTCATCGAAGATTTCCGCCCGCATCCAGCGTGCCGTTTCGGAAACCGGGAATGAGAAATACTGCATCGTGTCCGGTGAGACTTTGCTTTTGAAGACAATTCCCTTGTCATCCACCAGAACCATGCTGTAGTCATGTCCGGGGATGCGGACGCTTTCATGGAAATCGCCGACGGCGAGGATCAGTTTTTCATCTTTTCCGAACGCCGTTTCGCCTCCAGTCAGGGTATCCCCGAGGATCATCCGGATCCCGGCATTGCCGCTGGTGAAATCGCCGCAACGGAGATGCGGGATATAGGCGGAGCCGCGCTGTTCTTCGGCATAAATCGTGGTCAGCGCCCCCGTTCCCGGATGGTCGTGCTTGTCGCCGCCGGCACAGACCCAGACCTTCTTGCCCCGCTGGAGCAGTTCTTCCCAGACCGGATAATTTTCGGTCGATGCCGGATCGTCCAGATCCCGGTAGAAAACTTCGATCCCGGAATGGTCCCGATACCAGAAATCCATGACATCGTCGGTCTCCATGATCTGGCGGGGATGCGGGATCACAAAGAACCCGCCGGTGTCGCGCACCGCGTCCATCAGTTCGCCGAAACGCTCGCGGGTGAAGGTCGGATACTGGAAATGCCCTTCCGGAGCGCCCCCGAAATTGTATTCAGGGAAAGCAGCCAGAACTTTCTCCAGTTCTGCGGATTTCGAAAACAGCATGTTGTAGTGTAGATTCGGTTTGCCGGCATGACTGTCCGTGATTGCCGTTCCGGGTTCCGTCCCGCAGATGAAGAGCGTGTTATCCCATTCGGGGAGATACATATGCCGCACCTGACGATGGTCCAGAATGGCGGCAAAATCCATCTTCAGTTCCGCCATCTCCTTTTTCCAGACATCCAGAGTGCAGCCGCCGTCGCTGGTTCCGCCTGAATTCGAATGGTCATGCAGTTCGCCGTGAAAAACTTTTCTTCCCCTGTAAGCTGCTTCGAGACGCTGCTTTTCGTTTTCTGCTGCAAAGTGATCCATGATACCTTCATCTCCTTTTTGGTTCTGGTATAATATAGCCTTTTTTCCGGGAAAAACAAGACCGCGGCGATGGGACCATCTCTCCCATTTTACCACAACCATGCCTGTTTCAAGGGCAACCATGAATATGCAAGTATACCGATCCGGACGGAACGGGTGCTCCTGATCCGCAATTTCGGGGTAAAAAATCCCTCGTCCCGGCTTGAGACCGTTTTGCCGCCGGGATTCCGGAACGGTCAGTTTATCGTGGACGGACGGAACGAGCCGTTCCCGGAAGACGGCTGTCTCCCGGAAATCGGACACTTCGCTTTGCTGACCGGGTAAAAGACTAAGCCGTTTCGATCAGTTTATAGCACAGGATCTGAAACGAACGCGGCGAATCCAGCCTGATCGTCAGCGAGGCTGC
>Ga0256405_10002770_pt1 | contig 38517 bp, 69 predicted proteins | sample RumenRJG_02DNA_FD_189096 | JGI IMG/M metagenome (GOLD analysis project Ga0256405, IMG submission 189096) | Bovine rumen microbial communities from Lethbridge, Alberta, Canada - RJG_02 | ecosystem: Host-associated > Mammals > Digestive system > Stomach > Rumen | place: Canada: Alberta...
CAAATTCCTTTATTTAAAAATAATTTAACAATCTCTGCTAAATCATTTTGTCATATTGATATTTGAAATGAACGTAAATTTTTAGATTCAGTATTTTTTACAGTAACTGTAAATAAATTGGGAAATACTTCAATATCATAGACAAATACTGTTTTCCCTTTTATAAACATTAATATTCTTTTAATGTTAGTTTATATCCTTTATACTCAGCAACTTTCTCTATTTGACCTTTAATAATATTCCATTTTTTAATATGGTATTCCAAATCGTTGTCAAGTAAAAGTAGGATTTTATCTCTAATTAATCTAAGAGTATTTGACGGAATTCCTGATACTTTCGCTCTTTGCTCAAGATTTAACAGTGCTCTAAGTTCAGAATAACTCAATCCAGTAGGACTAACTCTAAAATATCCACCGTCTACAAACAATCTTTCCTTCATTACCTGTAACCATGGACGAAGTTTTCCATTAGAGTCAAATTCAGTCAAATCTTTCTTTTCTTCTTCTGTAAGCCAGATTCCTAGAGACATGATAAACTTGTTTGAAATAAGTCTTCGATTGATTGGTTCACAAATATCCAAACATGCTTTTAAAAGATCCCCAACTGTCAATGTTTCAAATTCTTTTGGGAGTCCTGAAAACATAATAGTAATCTTGTCTTCATTTTTTACTCCATTTACCTCTTTAAACCTATTAATAAAATCAAGGATATCTTTATTTGTTTTAAATACATCGACTGTTAATTCATGTTGGATATATCTGTGAAGCAGCTCTGAATTACAAGCATCATACATCTTTTTGATATTTTTTCGTACTTCTAACTTACCAAACTTGTAATTAGTTTTACGATATAACATATCAGTTGTATGATTATAACATCTTTGAAGCTCTTCTTGTGACATATCTAAGAATCGAATACTATTTCCACTCTTATTTATTCAGCTTCAAGAATTAATATCATTTGCCTTGTTTGTAATTGCTGCTGTAAGTTTATCTGCCAAATCACTCATAATCTTTAAAAATTAAATTCTTTTGTTTCTAATTTAGGTTGTTCCTTAATAAAGTGCAGGAAATAGCATACCGTATAATTATATTTTTCTTTATTTCCTGTAGAAACCTGAAAATATTCGTCTCCTGCATTTACATACTCGCATTCTACAAATCCAACATCATCTATTTCTGGATTAATTCCAGTTCAATTCGGAGGTTTTGTTACTGTAAAATATCTCAATAAACTATTATCTGGTTCATCTAGATTTTTAAATACATATAACGTATATTGTCCAGGTTGTATAGCTACTACTTTTCCTTTGAAGGTTGTTCGCATAACTGTAGTATATCTGCACCATGCTCTACTGCAGCAAGTGCTCTACAACAGATATGGTCTATTCCATCAAGTTTCTTGAGAAGATAATGAAACGCTTGCCAATTTTTATCATTATATGCTTGTGTTATAATATCATTTAACTTCTCAATAAAAGTGTCTTCATATTCAGCCATCTTCTTAAATGGCTCAACATCATCTTTAAAATCTATATCTAGTTTAGGAATTGTAAAAGACGGAATATCTTCCATTTGGTTGATTAGAAATCCAATCAAACAATGTTTTAATTCTTCACAATTCTTATATAGGCATTTAAAGAATTTCTTATAATTCATTTGTCCAGTATTATAAAAGTAGAACTTTGCTGAACTAATAAAACTAAGCTTATCTACCTCCATTTGTATAAGTTCGATAAACTTATCATATAGTTCTTTAGACATTCCCTCTTTTTCTACTGGTTGTTCGGTTTGTTTGAACTTCATCGTCTAACTTAGTTAGTTTAAAGTATGAATTATTTTTATTATAACTTGTTTCTGGTATGTATTTATCTGATTCAAATATTTTTGAATCTATAAGATGATAATAATCTTCTTCTCAAGCGAATTGTTCAATTAAATATTGCATATTTCAATCGTATACATATTCTTGTGAAAATTCATATTGTATTGTCCTTCTAAAAGATAATACATATCTGAAGATATATTAAATTCATGATCTCTTATCCAAAATCTAATTGTGAAATAATCGTTTGTTGTTAAATATCTTACAATATCTTCTTCGTCAAAGAAAATTGTATTATCGTCAACAATACTATGTATTTCGTATAAAACAAACGATAAAGAGTCTTTATTTGTAATTAAACTAAAATATTTTTCAATTTTTTCATCTAACGAAATATCCAATGGAGAATCATGATTGATGTCTAAATACCAGTGCTGTCCAAGTTTTTTTGCTGTAAATTTATAGTTCATACATCTCTTGGTAAATTAATACATCTTGCTGCAAAAGTACATCACTTATCTGCTTCTTCGTTTCATTTGTTGCCAACATGCCCCTTTGTTCACTCAAATGTTACATTATGTATTTCAAGCAAATCAATTATTTGAAATCACAAATCTAAGTTTTTCTTTGAAAGATCATTTTCTTCAATTCATTTCTTTGCAGAACCACTTGTAACACTTCCTATTATATACATAGAATCTGATACAATTTTTAAATTAATGGGAGTTTTAAAATATTTTAATGTTTCTAGAACTCCCATTAATTCCATTCTATTATTTGTAGTATTTGTGAATCCCTGATATAATTTTGCAACTATATTTTCATTTGAATCTAGGATGATACTTGCTCATCCTCCTGCGTTAATGCTGGATTGGTAAGAACCATCGGTGTATGCGATATAGTCAAAATTTGAGTTAGTAGTCATTCTTGAATATAACAAAAAACTTCTTGATCTTCACGTAATATTCCAAGGTCTTCCACTAAATCAAATGTAACATGACCTAATTCATGAACTAGAATAGGAATTGTGATTAATTTTTCATCCCATCACACTCAAGAAGTAGTTCCTTGATGTAAACAAATTGCATCTGTTTGATTAGGATTAAATGAAAAATCACCATCATATACATCGTGAAGATAATCTTGAACTTCATATGGAGGTCCAAGTATAATTCAAACATCTTGATTAAATATTGGAATCTCCAGTTTTAATGTCTTCAACATTGCATTTTTGATAATCAACATATGGAGCTAATTGATAAATTTGAAATTGTCCTATCTTTGAACCTTTCAATTCATCAATAACCCTATCTACTTCTTGAATAAATTTTTCTGCGTCTTCTACTTCAAATGCACCTTTAAATACTATTTGAAACATTACAACTTAAAAATTCTTTTAGATTCTTTATCAAAAATCTCAGAAATAATTCTATTAGAAACTTCTTTGATTTCAGAAATATCGTTAAGTTCTATTGTGGCATAAGGCTTATTAAGCGCACGAATATAAGATATGTGCTGACCTACTTTCTGTTTATAAAGATCTTTCTTTGAGCATGTAGTGTATCCAAATGAAACTTTATTGCCATCAAGAATACTACAAATTACAACTCTCGGAATCCATTTTACAAAAACAGAATTTCCAGCCTCGCCAATAATGTTACCTTCTGCATCAGCAAAACAAGGAACCATTCTAACCTGCGTAGGTTTAGAATAATAATACTTAATTCCCATCTTTAAATAAATTTTTATAGTTTTTTAATATAAAATAAATTACTAATGTAATTATAAGACTTTCAAAGATAAAACCCAATCCAATTAAACACCCCAATGATGCTAAACACCACATCAAAATCGCAGTTGTAACATTTGCAATTTTATTCATGTCTTTTTTAAACACTAATCCAGCGCCAATGAATCCAACACCAGATACAACTTGTGCAACTACTCTAGCAGGATCTCCTCCAATTCGTAGTGACAAATAAGAAAATACAAATGCTCCAAGCATTATAAGTGTAACAGATCTTACACCTACAATTCCATGAGTTTTTTGTCTTTCTAAGCCAATAATTATTCCACAAATTAGAAGAATAATTAGATTGAATAAAAACTTTAACATTTTCTATCTATAAAATCCAATCCAATGTATAAAAACATACCAATAATTAATCCTAAGATTAATCCGATAAGACTTGTGGCCATTGAAAATAAAACGGTTCGTTTACAAAATCATAGTTTTCATCAAGAATACTAACATTTCTGATCCAACATCCAGGTTTATATTCTGTTAAATTGTGATTTCCAGAATGAATGTGGCCAACTAATGTTAGTTTTATATTTTTATTAAGTAGTGTTTCAGTTAAAACCTCATTTCCTACTTTTAGTGTGCCATCTGACCATGCTGTTTTCTGCATAATTGTTCCAGCATCTGCAATATTTGGTGCATCATGACTTATAAGAATATCTAAATTTTCTGGAATTTCAGAATATTTTTCTTTTAAAAATTCAGGATTTCCCATAAATGCCCAATTACCAAATATTTTACAATATGGTGTTCCAAATATTTTAATACTTTCTTCTTCGGAAGTAAATTCATATAATTCGTTCTCTAAATAAACTATTCTATAATTAGAACGTTCTTTTAGAGCCTCAAGAAATATTTTCTTTCTATTTGGTTTCATCCTATAAATTCCAAGATCGTGGTTTCCAGCAATTAAAATTACTTTTGAATTTTCATTTTTATATGGAAGGGTATTAACCCAATTTAGAAATTCATCTAAATACCAACTTTCAGAATTAGCTGAAGAACTTTGATTGTATAAATTCACAATATCTCCTGGGAGAAGCATTAAATCAAACGGTTTTTCTACTTTTGGAAGAACTCCATGTAAATCACTTAATGCTATTATATCCATTATAGTTCAATTTCTTTATTAATTACTAAACAATTAGAAGAAAGGTATAAATTTAATACAGATAATGCATTTTCTAAAGCCAATCTATCTGATTTGACTGGATTTATAATTCCTGCTTCAATCATGTTCACATGTTTTCCAGAAACTGCATCATATGCAATACCTCTAGGTGCTTCTACATACCATCTGGAATCCCCTGGAAGTATACCACAATTAAGAAGAATTCTTTGATTAACTGCACACAAACCATCTGCTATGATATTAAGCGCATCACTATTCTCAAATTTTGGTAGTGTGTTATTACCTGCAATTATAAACGATAATCCTCCTCCTGGGACAATACCTTCTTCAATGGCTGCTTTTGTTGCACATACTGCATCATCAATTCTATCCTTCTTCTCTTTCATTTCCAATTCAGTAGTACCACCGACATATATTACTGCAACACCACCTACTAACTTAGCAATTCTTTGAGCGTAAAATTCTTTAAGGAAATCTGCATCTAATTGATCAGATATATTTTCAAGCTCTTGTTTTATTTGATTAACTCTTGCATCAATAAGTTCCTTTTTTCCTTCACCGCCAACAATTGTAGTAGTTTCTTTTGTTACATTTACTTTACTACAATAACCAAGCATAGACTCAGTTACTTTCTGTAACTCAATACCTGATTCATATGTAACAACTTTTCCACCAGTTAAAATAGCTAGATCTTCAAGTACTTGACTTCTATAGCTTCCATATAAAGGTGCTTTTACTGCGCATACTTGAAGAATTCCTCGAAGTTTGTTAAGTTTTAAATTTTGAATTGCTTCATCATCATAGTCTTGAGCTATAAGTAATATTGGCTTAGATTTACTTCTTGCAATTTCAAGTACAGGAATTATATCTTTCATTGACTGAACTTTTTGGTCAGTTAGAAAAACATAACAATTTTCTAATGTACAAATCCCTTTAATGAGATCTGTTGCAAAATGTGGTGATTCGTACCCTCTATTAAATTGCATTCCATTAATTACTTCTGTATATGTTCTAATGCTTGGAGATTCTTCTACAGTAATAACTCCATCTTTAGTAATTTTAGAAAATGCGTCTGCAATTAATTTACCAATTTCTAAATCATTATTTGCAGAAATTGTTGCAACTTTTTCCAAATCGGTATCCTTAATTGGAATGGCTTGATTCTTTAATTCAGTTAGAACAGAATCTGCAATCTCTTTAATTTCAGATTTTAACTCAATTGGATTTTTACCATTTTCAATTAATTCTGCTGCTTTTGTAATAAATGCGTGTGCAAGAACAATTGTACTTGTAGTTCCATCTCCGCTTCCTATTACAGAAGCAATACTAGCCTCTCTTAATAATTGAACACCAAGATTTTCAAATTTATTTTTTAATTGTATATTTTTTGCAACAGTAACTCCATCTTTTGTGATTAATGGTTTTTCATCTGCATAATCATCAATTACTACACATTGACCTTTTGGACCAAGCGTAGAACCTACAGCTCTAGCAAGAATATCCATACCATTTAAAAGAGATTTTCTTGCATCTAATTCAAATTTCAATTCTTTATCCATTAAAATCCAATTTTCTTTCTTTTCTTAGTTTCGGAATATTCCGTTTTATCTGCATTATAAATTTCTGCTAAAGTCATGGATTTGATTTCTTCTATACCAAGATCATATTTATCGTTAAGTTTCTGAACTTTTTCTTCCGATAAATCTCCAAATTCATATTTAGCATAACATCTTCCTTTTCTTAATAGAGCTGGATCAATTTTATTTACATCTGCATTAAATGTACATATAAATTTAATATTCATAATATCAGACAAAAGCCCATCAGACATATTTAAAATATTACTAATTGCTCCATTAAACATATTTTCACTTCTATCCATAAGAAGTTGCTCACAATCCTCAAGAACAAATACTGAATCTCTATTACTTACAAGAAATGATATAAAATCTGGATCAGATAATCTAGTTGCCATTGAAGTTGGTACAACAATATAATCTTTTGGATGTGTAGAACATAGATGTCGAATCATTGAAGTTTTGCCACTTCCCATTTTACCATAAAGGAGAATCAACCCACTGTCTCGTTGATCTAAGAAAGAAAGAATATCCTTATATACAGGTAAGAAGTCATCATTATAATTTTCTTCCAAATTAATATTAACTTTCTTAATTTTAGAATCTATTGTATAATAGTCGCCTTGACTATAACAAATTAACTTTACCGTAGCTTCTTTGGGCTTTTCTTCTACTTTAGGACATTTTTCCCATAATTCTAAGCATATTTTAGTTGCAGATTCTTCGTCTGTACAATAACAACAAACAGAATTATCGTCTATTACAAACATTTTTTCGTCTGCACAAAATACTCTGACAAATACAGAAGTTGAACTATATGTATAGTTTGGTTCTCCACCTTCTGTAAAAGAAAATCCTTCGTCTTCTTCTGATGTAGTATTGTTACAACGATTTGTATTTCTAATAATATTTTTTATATTAGGTATTATTTCGTATAATAATGAATTCTCTATTTTTTCTACATCTATAGCAACATCTCTATTTACGTATTGTACTTTATTTGGAATTTTCTTCCAAATTTCAACAAAGGCTTTTTCTGTAATAAATGCCCCACTTAAATTATATGCATTTAACCAATTTACCATACATTAGGTTTATTTAAATCAATATCTATTAATTCTGGAGCCCACTTCAAAAGCACTTCTCTGATTTCCTTTTTAGGTGGATTTCCAAGTCGTAACTGAATGTTACCATAACTAAATCCATTTAATCTAAGAAGTAAAACACACTTCTCAAACCATGTAGCAGAATTATATTTTTCTGGAATATCGTTAAGTCCGAAAAAATCTCTTATTTGTTTGTATTTTTGTTCCATATTAAAATGTAAATAAAACGCAATATCATTATCCAATTTATGTATGGAATCAGACAACTTAATGCGCAAATGTGTGGATTATCCAGTAAATTGTGTTTATAACATTCATTCATTATTAAAAACGATACCACTGCAGGTAACGAATATATTATTACATATTCCATAATTTAGATAATTAAAGCCTCAGATGCAAATTAGATAGCTTCTGAGGCTGTAGTTAGCAGGCTCTGGTCGTGACAATCGGCCCCCTTCAGTTTTGAAGACTGATGTTCTTTCAACATAAACTAAGAGCCTGTATTTGATTAATTTTTTGTAACAGTATAGCCAAAATGCTTACAAACTTTAACACATAGTTCTACAAATTCTTCATTTGTCATATCGTGTTTTGCTGCATTTGCATCTGGTATAGTAAATGCCATATTATCCAGTTCATTAGTTCCACCTCTTGCAACTGGGACAATGTGGTCGATATTATAATCATCTACTAATAAATCTATTGTTTCTCCTGTTAACTCACAAGTTACAGTTGTTCCTCCAAAATAATCAAGAACGTCTTTATATGTATAATTTTTGCTTGGCATTGTTGGTAAACTTTTTCTAAATTTTGATACTGCTGTTCTAAACTTTTTATTTCAATCTAAACATTGATCTACTCTACCTTTTCCAGATTCCCTCTTTTTAAAATTACCTAGTCTCTTACATAAATAAAATTTTCATGGTTCATGTTCCTTACGTCTTTCTGTCTTTTGTTTTGTTTTCATTTTTGTTTTCTCAGATAAACAATAAGAAACTGTAGATTTAGAGCAATGTAAGATTGTAGCGATTTCAGAATAAGAACAACCTTCTTTTCTTAAATTGATAATATCATTAAAATATATGCTATTACAATCTTTAACAGTAATTAACTCTTTATTTATATTATTTTGTTTATTTCAACAATTATGACATAAACCATCGTGTAATTCTGTAAATTGTTTACCACAATCTTTGCAAATAAGTTTTTCTTTTATTTTCTTTTTATTTTTACGCTCTACGCTTAAATTTCATTGTTTTACATAAGTGTAGATTGTTCTTCAACTGACGTTATATTTTTTAGCTATTTCTTTGTGTCATAAGCCTGAGTCAAATTCATGTTGAAGAACTTCTGGATTTAAATCATTTTTAGTTAACATTCTTAAAGTTTTTTTTGTTATACAATTTCCTTTCACACTTAAAAATCTTAGTCTCCATTTGTTTTGGAGACTAAGAAAACTTTAAGAATGAAAGTCGCTTCACAGCGATAATATTTTATGTTACTTTACTTTATAAAATGATTAGCAGTCATTCGCGTAAACCAATTTCGCCATTTTCGTTAAAACGAAAAGTAGGATTCGAACCTACATTAGTATTCTTTTTGTAAGTAACATATACAAAGTTAATAAATATTTTTTAATTTTCCAAATTTATTTTGATAAAATTTCTATAGCTTTCTGAATGTCTTCTTGGGTCAATCCTCTATATGAATCAATTTTAATAAAATGATCTTTTTGCTCTATATCTTCACGATCATCAAAAATTACATAATTTTCAACTTCGGGATGTTCATTAAGCCACATTTGAATTTCCTCTCCACGTTTAACCCAATTTTTTAATTTATATGAATTAAGTATTGTTAGTGGGGTTGTATCAATAATATTTTTAACACCTGCATTTTTTAAACGAGGTATACAATAAGAACTAATTCTCCAATCAGAAGAAATTACAATTTTTAAATCAAATATTTGTGTAAATTCATTTAACAAATTAATTGCTACAGGATCCAAATCTGGATCACCTTGACTTTCTTCAATTGTTTTAGGTCTAATTGACCACAAATAGCTGTTAAGTACACCATCCACATCCAGGAATACTATCCTGGATGCTTCGGTGTTATTATTTTGTTCAATCATAATACTTTATTCACATGTTTAGTTCGTGTACGTAAACGAATCAACGCATTAAGAAATACATCGTTTGTAAACGGTAAAAAGTTTTAAAATAAAAGCGCTCCCAATCTCTTTCTTCTCTAGTTAGTATTGTTCTAATTGTCTAGAAGCCACAAATTAGTACTATAAGCTTTTTATACAAGAACTTATGACTTGTACATGATTTTGAATTATGATTTAAACATTGCAGGACACTCTCTTTTTCTACGTTCATATTCTTCAAGAGAGTCTTTTTCTTCTTGTAAATTATTATAAATGGTATTTTTTAGTTGTGTTATATCTCCGTAAGTTGCAGTTGAACACAATCCTAAAAATACTTCAAATAAATCAGAAAAATCAGAATCCCATGGACCTTCCCAAGAATATTTGTCCCCATGTGCTTCTAGGATCAATTTCATTGGTTTATCTATAACTGACATTTCCTATAAATTCTTCTAGTGTTCTTTTTCCACAATAACTCATTGTAGAACTAATTGCTACTACAAACTGTTTTTCAAATTCAGGAAGTGTATTGTTTATTTCTATCCACTTTTCTTTACCTTCTGAAAGTTTAATTTTGGTATTACCCATTTCTTTTTGTGCCCTTTCAGTAGACATTCCATAATGCTTTCTATATGTCTTATCTTTAAAAACCACTGTACCTGATTCAGATTTAATTGGAACATGGATAACTCTAGTTTCTCCACAAGCTTCTTCACATGCAGCAAATAGTTTACCACACATTACATAATCTGCACCAATAGCAAGAGCCTTAATAATGTCAGATATACTATCAATTCCTCCATCTGCTACAATTTTTGGAACAGATTTATAAATGCAATCAAAATTCCTTATATTATTCTCAACATAGAATTTTATATTTCTACAGCTTAGAATTAATTCAATAGGATCAAAATGAATTCCTGTTAAATCCGTAGTTGCACAAACACTACCTGTACCAATACCCAATCTAATATAATCAATTCCTGCTTTTGCATATTCCAAATATGTATTTGGATTTGCTATATTACCTGCCATTAAGATTAAATTCTCTCCAAATTTATTTTTTGCTTCTGTACACATATCAATTAATTTTTTCATGTGGCCATTAGCAACATCAACACAGATTCGATATTCATCTTCAAGTGAATCGTGTTCATCAATAAATTTTCTAAATTCATCTAATCCAACAGCAATCCAAATTAATTGCTTTGCAATTTCTAGTCTTCTTTCATAAGATACCGTTCTTGGAATAATAGTATTAATACTATTTCTATCAAAATCAAGATAATTTTTATCATTTACAATAGATGCCATTGGTGCAGTAAAAATAGGAAGATGCGCACCTGCTAAACACCATGCATCTGCATCTGTAGACCAAAATGCATCATAATAAGGTAAACACTCAGATCGATGTTCAATATCTGAAATTACTGCAGGAATAATTTTAATTCTGCTATACTCACTCATAAATTTGTTCTCCGTTATAGTTTGCAATAAAATCCATTTCTGGAATTACTTCGTCAATAGAAAAATAATTTTGAATTTTACTTTTAAATGTTCGTGCTAAAACAAAATTATCATCAAGTACGTGTCTGATTACATATTTTACATACCCATATCCATTTTTATGGTAAACTACTTCTCCAGCTCGCATGGCTTTTCTAAAAATAAAGTAATATTGTTTTGTTTTAATTGTGTTTGAGTTAAAGGTCTAGTTAATACAAAATGATATTCATATCCATTTCCTGTATCATCATAAGCACTAACAATCACATGTTTTTTAGTTAAATCAAATATCCAGCCCTTTAAAGTATTTCCACTTGAATCTTTAATCCAAACAGTATCAAAAATCTCCAGGTCTTGAAGAGTTTTAGAAGGAGGTGTTATAGGAACTTCAAGACCTGGAGATAGCCATTTTATTATTTTGTTTAATATCTTCATAATTCTTAATTTAATACTGATACTTAATTCCAACTATAAATTATTGTAAGTATCAATAAATTTTAATCTTCTTTTTCTTCAAGATCTCAGATCTCTACCTTTTTCTCCCTATGTCTTTTCTTTTCGGGGTACTTTGCTTCTTTTGGTTGTTTTGATTTTTTGCTACGAACTTTTTCGAATGTTACTTCGTCTTCTTCATGTTCTAGTTCGTAAAGAGAAACTTTAGGCATTTAAAGAAATATAAATTAAACATAAGACACTGAAAGTTACTTTCCACTTACAAGTCACCCATAACATAGGGTTTACGTTCTGATTTAGCTCAGACCGCTGCTTGTTCAGCAAGCCACTGATTACATGTTGTTTAATTAAAATCACCTTTGATTTTGTAAGTGTCTTCTAATATGTCGGAGCACGTAGATTCGAACTACGGACCCTCTGCTTGTAAGGCAGATGCTCTGAACCAACTGAGCTATGCTCCGATAGTACTCGCGCCCAGATTCGAACTGGGGTAACTGCCGTGAAAGGGCAGGGACTTAACCGTTGGTCGACACGAGCATAAATCCAGAGTATGGCACCCTCTGGTATGGAGATGAGACCTAACAGCACTCCTAGGATGATCAGTCCGTGGGCTGTTGTCAAGTTGAGATTCGTGCACGATATTCGAAAAAGTCTTTTTCTTAGGACTCTTATTTAATGTGGTAGCACCTATCCACTACTCTTTCTACATCTCAATTTGACTCAAGGGCTCTGGTTTGTCTCAATTTAATATAGCCCTTTGTTATAGTGATCCCGTCGGGATTTGAACCCGAGACCCATACATTGTGCATATAATTAACAATCAAGTAACTATATACAGTCCAATTCCATGGCGGTACAAAAAGTGTATTGCTCTACCAACTGAGCTACAGGACCAGTGTGACTCAGGGTGGGCTCCAACCACCAACTTTCACTTTAGAAGAGTGATACTCTATGCAGTTGAGTTACTGAGCCATTTAAATGTAACTTAATAATACGTTGCTCTACCAATTGAGCTACTGAAAATCTTCAGATGAGGATCGAACTCATAACATACGGGTTAAAAGCCAATTTTCATTTTGTAAGTTACATATAATATTAAATAATAATAGAATAATAAATTGCTTCTATTAAAGTATGAGCATACATGGTTCTATACTTTCTTTTAACACAATACTTATATCCAAAACCACGATAAAATCTTGTTGTTTTCTTTATTTTAAGCATGCTCTTTTTTCAAAATCTTGAATTATTTGTTTCAATGTTTCTACTGAATCAATAGACCAGCCATTGTCTCCAGTTTTAATATTAATAAACCGTGTAACACCGTTATTTCTAGCAGTTAGTGTCAAATCTTGACACGAATCTCTATCTTCTGTACAATCTCCAGTTTGTACATATGTAATACTAACGTCGTCTATACAGACTTCGTAATCTTCATAATTCATTTCCTCGAAAGGAACAATTTTTTGTTTATTTTCCATAATAAATAATTAATTTTGAGCAGAGTAAGGGAATTGAACCCTCGTATCAAGCTTGGAAGGCTTGCATTCTACCACTGAACTAACTCTGCTTTATTTAGTGCCCATAGCAGGACTCAAACCTGCACGCTACTATTACTTCGCACTTGATCCTAAGTCAAGGGTGTCTGTCTATTCCACCATATGGGCATAAGCGTTGCTATAAACGACCCGTGCAACGCCACACGTTTGACCAACGATTCAACTTCTCAATTTAAGCATTGTTAAGAGGCTTGAGAATGCTTTCGATTCTACTTTATCCGGATTAGAGTAGACCAATTAAAAACGGAACTCCATTATCAAACATATTTATCTGTTGTTCCAATAAACTTGTTTTAGTGCTTACTGGTTCTTTAAACATTCTTAAGATATCGTCTTTATTAGAATCAATAAATTTCTGAGCAGCCTCTTTTGTACTATCTTGAACTGTTCTATCATATTTTAAATAAATTTGATCAAATATGATATTATCATTTATACCAGGACGTACACTAAAAGTACAATTTTCTGGATATCTCATATGAAACGCAATGTATTCTTTATTGCGAATTCTAGAATAATAACACCTATAAAGACAATGACACATTATTTCACTTTCCAGAAAAATATCTCTCTCTGTATTTAGAAGTTTAATGTTATCGTCACCAATTACTCTTGTATAAATCGGAGTTTCATCTTTTTTAGATACTTCTCCATTTCTTTTAGCAAGTATTTGCTTTTGGTGCTCTTCATTGATTCTTTTTTCTGACCAAGTAAAGTCTACAATTTGATTAAATTCACAAGCATACGTTAATAAATCATGATACAGATGTATACTAGTAAAAGAATGTTTAGCAATAACCTGAATACTTTGTTCTACATTTTTTGTAAAATCTCGTAAGTCAGATATCTTAAATTCATAAAAATTAGAATTAGTACAATATTCTCTAACACTTTTCCATGATACATCTTTTAATTGAAAACAAGATGTTCCAATTCGTTTATATAATGTTTCTTCACTATATATTCTTTTTGTAAGAATTGCTCTAAGTATTGTTGATTTTGTAAAGTAAAAACTTCTAATGTATTCAGGAATGTCTCTAAACCAATTTAAGTTTAAATGCTTTAAAAGAAGCATAACTGCTTCAGCATCACCTCTAACGGTAATTTTATTTGGTTCAATATAGACAGATGAAGAAGTTTCTGATTTTTTAAAGATTCTACAGCCAACTCTATTTACTTTTAGAAAGTTAACTGTTGCATAAATTGTATTGTTTTTTACACTTAATTTAAATATTCTGTCACCTTGACCTATATAGTTATATTTTTCCTTATAACTAAGATCATTAAAATTAAGTGGAAGTTGCCTACAAATTACTTCTTGAAAAGAAGTTAATGGAAAATTTTCTACAAACTTTCTAAGTGTAATAGGTTTCTGTTTCATAATAATAAAATGAATGTTTATAAGTCGGGAAGACAGGACTCGAACCTGCGACCCCTAGTTCCCAAAACTAGTGTTCTAGCCAACTGAACTACTTCCCGATGTGCGGAAGAGGAGGAATTCGAATCCCCGGAACGTTATTAGCGTTCGCTTGTTTTCAAGACAAGTGCATTAAACCTCTCTGCCACTCTTCCAAAACGAGAGACTTTCTGTTCCCAGGCGTCTCTCTAAGCTAACCCGGCTGGAAGACACTCCAGCAAATCTAAGAATCGTATTTCTACGATTCCGTTACCCTTTTCAACAACCTGGTTGATAGGATGTGGACACATATGGGATTTGAACCCCTCTCTCATCGTGCAAGGATGAAGTGCTACCAGGTTACACTATATGGCCCATAAATTCAAATAAATTTATTCTAAAGCATCGTATAATTCTTGCAAGATCCGCAATTTGTTATTCACTATAGTTTTTTGATGAAAATATGAAAACCAAGTTGGACCAAAAGGATTGTATTTAGATAATTTTTTATCTAAATCTTTTACAAGATTTTCAGTATTTCTTATAGACGATTGAACGTTTTCCTTTAATTTATCTATTGCTGTTTCCATAATTCAATTTGAGAATTAATCTTATTGTTTAATTCTTCCCAAGAAATAGGAAAATAATTGTTATTGTCTACTCCAACATCATATTGTGTTGGATATAAATATTGAAGTCTTCCAATATCTGTACCAGTAGAACCTGGTTGACTATGAACATGCCCAAATGCTTGAATTGCATAATTGTTACCGTACAGTCCTGGATCACTATGAGCAAAGCATAAAAATGGAAAATGATTTAAATAAACCGTCCTTCCATCAACAGTAATCCTTGCTTGATAAACAACATCTTCAAATAAAGGATATAAAGATTGTTGAAGATTCTTATCGTCATGATTACCTTTTATAAGGATGATATGTCCATTTAATTGTTCTCTAATACTCTTCCATTTAGGTGCTCCAGCAAAACAAAAGTCTCCAAGATGAAAAACAGTATCGTCTTGTTTAACAACTAAATTCCAATTATCAATTAATGCTTGATCGTGTTCTTCAATTGTATTCCAAGGACGATTACAAAATCGTAAGATGTTACTATGATAAAAATGAGAATCTGACGTAAACCATAGTCCTTCTCCTGTATATTTAGTTATCATTTTCTATATTTTCATAATCAATAAATTGTATTTTCTCGGACATTTTCTTTTTTAAATATGTCTTAGCTGTATCATAGTCATTAAATTCTGCTGGCCAATCTACAAGATGCTCTCCAATTTCAATTGTTTCAAAGAATGGCCACCAAAATAAGAATTTTTTAGATTGAGGAACATATATTACTTTACCATTATGGTAATGTTCTCTTTTAATCCGGAACTTCATATCTTTTATACTTTTGTCTATTATAAACTGTTTTAGGAATATGAATCTTTTTTCTAAAGATAATTTGTTTACCATGAGATTCAATTTCCTCTTCTCTAGCTGCCTTTCTATTAGCCAGCATAAAGTCTTTTTGTGTAATTCTGTATTTCATAGAGCCTCCTATCGGAATCGAACCAACATTTGCTGATTAGTGCTGTAAAAAGTACGTTCAAACTTAATACAGCAATCCGTTTCGGTGGATTATTCCGTATCAAGTCAGCTGTAATAACCTTTATACTAAGGAGGCAAGCATAATTATCCAATTCTACATCGTTTTATATCAAAAGCAGTCTCAAGTTTTTTATCAATATCAGATAAGACATTATTATATCTAATTTTATACTTTTCAGTTAAATTTGGTTTTCTTATAGAATTAAATAAATTTCTTATCCAAATTTTGCAATTTACATATTGCATATACGTTTTGCAAGAATCTAGTACTTTACATACATAGTCATATTTAACAAATAAACCATTTGGGCCATAAACTTCTTCCATGTAAATTTCTTTAGAAGATTTTGGAAGCAGCTTCTTTAATGAGATTTTCATGATTAAATGCAAATTGATAATTGTTTATTTCATCAAGTTTAATCCATTTAACTTCTTCTACTTCATCTGGTTCAGAATTAGATGTATCAAATCTTTGAGTAAAATACGTAGAAGAATAAAATATAAATCTAAATGTTACATCCTGTCTGGTTTCATCAGGATCGTCATTGTATCCAAGATTATCTTCAATCAATGTATAACTTACATCAACTCCGGTTTCTTCCTTAATTTCGCGAATGCAACATTCTTTAACTGTTTCATTATAATCAAGATATCCACAAGGACAACACCAGTATCCTTGATAATTTGGAGTACCTTTTCCTCTTTTCGTTATTAAAACAATTGGTTCTTGTTTTTCGTTTACAGAAAATACAAAGCCTACGGTAGCAATTGAACGACTAATCCAATATTCTCTACCATCTACTATTACTGGAAAATTATTCATATTTTTAAACATATAAAATTGTTGAAATGTCAGGATTCGAACCTGAATTACAAGAGCCAAAATCTTGTGTCCTGCCATTGGACGACATTTCAATAAAAAATATGTAACTTATATACAAATTATCAATTTAAAGCCATAATAAAAAGTTGTAAGTTACATTATTAAATGTTAAATAACCGTTACTAAATACTCAGTAACTATATATCTTCGCCAAGATGCACTAAATATCATTTGTGTACCTTTAGGAAGTTTCCATTTACGGACCATGTTATAAATATTTTTCTTTGTTAATGGCCCTTTAACAAATTTAGCAGAAGATGTACAAGGCAGTTCTTCATCGTTAGTATACCATTCATCAGTATCTTCATTGTACCACATTGCATCCTTATTGTTACTTCTTTTCCCTTTTATCCAATAAGGTGTTTCAATGTGCCAACTCATATTAGAATCTCTAAATGGTATTCCAAGAATTCTTTCTATTTTTATTTTCTTACCTGTTTCTGGACGTACATATGTATCATATGGAGATGTTCCATTCTTTATTTGTTCATACAAACTTTCATTGTGGTCAGTAAATGCAGTTTTAGACCATCCACCTCCATATTGTTCTTTTAATCTATTCTGAATAAAATCAAAAGGACAATTTCTAATTAACCAAATATCAAAATATGTTGGAGTATTCCAAAGAACTTCATCATATTGATCGTCTGGATATTGTTCTTTAAATGATCTCTCATTTTGATTCCATTCTTCCTTTGTAATATCTGGATAATAAATGAAATCAGATGGATAAATCACTTGTCCATTCGAAAGTTTGAATGATTTATCTCTACACCAATCGATTACTTTTTTATAATCTTCGTATGACGTAAGATAAGTCTTATCTATTCCTGCCATATTCTAATAGACATTGTTTTAAAAATTCTTCAATTACATTTTTATTATTACCCTCTGCGTTCTTAAGAAGCATACGATAAAAGTTGATATAGGTAATCAACGTTGTTTTAGATTGTCCTTGAAAAATCATAATAAATTAAAAAAGTCTTATTTCATCAGTCGGAGGAAAGACTTTAAGAAACCCGGAAGTCCGTGAGTGTAGGATTACAGTAGAAAAACTCCCACCTTACCTACTATCCTGAAGTATCAGAAACTAGTAAGAAAACTCCTCTTCTACCTCAGATGGAATTTGCCACTCTCCCACCCCTCCTTTTTAAAAGTATGATGCTACTTTGGATTAACATGTTGGATTTGAACCAACGTATTCAAGTTCCTGAAACTTGTGTGATAACCACTTCACTAATGTTAGAAAGATCTAGTATTGTAAGTAGCATAAAATATATTTCTAAAGACACTTAAATCTTTGCTAAAGCCATTCAGCTATTTGACCTTGAAAATGGTAGTCAAAATCGGATTCGAACCGATATACAAAAGATTGTTTTATTGTAAGTGTCTTATAACTATTTCGTTTTACAAATTTAGGGATTATTTCTGAAAAATCCAAATTTAATCCCTAAATTTTTTTAAAGAACGTTCTGTCGGACTGGTTCATATCTGTTACTCCTATAGAGAGATTGAAGTGGAGTATAAACATCAAAGATGTCAATATCCTTAAAATTGACAAGCATTTGCTCAATCAATTCAATCTTTCCAGGAATATACATTACCTGATCAAGATCTGCAAAATGATTTACATCATAATTGTTATAATTCTTGATCTCAATAATTACAAGATATGGAGTGAATCCAAGATACTGCTGGCACTTGTGTTGAAACTCTAGTACACTCTCCTTAGCGTTCCAACTAGAGTTTATATCGCCATCGCTACAAATAACCCATACAGGATATTCAGCAAGAGCATCTTTGATCTCTGGATCATTCAATCCAATCCTCTTGATTTCATCAGCCATACCTCCAAGATTGGTTCCACCTCCCTTAAAGGCAGCATTGAGATACTTAGAGATTCTCTCGTAGTTCTCATACAAACTAAGTTCTGGAACAACAAACGGTTCAGGCTTAATTTGAATTGCAGGCTGACGATGCCAGAATGAATTTACATGATCATGGCCCTGCAAATCAATAGCAGAGAGAAATCTACCATTGTTTGCAAACATGCCAATCAAATTACGAGCGGTATCATCTGGATTCTTAACAAGAAGAATTGATGCTAGGAACGCTGCAAAATTGAATGGAGCACCTTGCATGGATCCAGATTCATCAATGATTGTCAAGAAGTTAAATGGAAGATTTACCTTATTGGCGAAAGACTCCAAACGAAGTTTATCAACATTTCCACTGAGAATTTCTGAATAGAGTTCCTTAAATGTTGTTGCACCAACAGTAACTTTTGCTTCTCTCTTAACTTTCTCAAGACGAACCTGTTCTTCTACAGATGCGGTACCCTGACGAATCTTTTCTTCAAGAACACGCTGTTCCTTCTGAGCTTCCTCTTTATAATGTTCCCAGTTTTCAAACCAAGTCTTTAGTTTAGGCCACTTAAGACCAGACTCAGGTTTACCTTTCTGGTTATATGAATAGAATACTCGGTTCTTTACACGATATCTTGCTTGTGCAGGAAGTTTGTTGAGCCAGTTAGTAAACTCGATCTGATCAAACTCGTTAATCTTTCCAGAGGAAAATAGAACAGACTCAAGATCGGAGTTATACTGTTTGCGCCACATTCGATATCCTCTAAAATTGACATAATTACCAGCAAAGATATAATCCCACCCAAGCCTATTAGAAATATCCTTAAGGAACTGAGCCTTTTCCATCATATTCCTATAAGTTTCAGTAAGCATCTGTTTGTGACCAGAACGCTTACCAAGACGAGGAAGAGTCAAGAACTTTGCTACAAGCATCTTATTAAAAGGATTTGAACTCTTAATAATACTTACAACATAGTCTGCAAGGTCATTCCTATAAATCGGATTAGAAAGCATACGATAAACAGCAGAAACTCTGTGAGTTCCAGGAATAGTTTTTACACGATTCCTGAAAAGATGATCAAAACAAGTATACTCATTAAAGAGCCCAGCATTAAGAAACGCCTTAAACTGTTCATAATCATTCTGAATCATCCAATTCATAATCGTAAAGAATCCTTCACGATCTGACTGTCCACCAGTATCTTTCTTCTTTCCCCGAAAGATATTATGTTCGCGATTAGTAATATCTCCAATAGAGAAAAGAAGAGAATAGAACATCTCTTTCTTTACTTTATCAGATTTTACTTCATTATATGCAGCAGTAATTGCAGCATCATTAATATTGTGTCCCTGGAAAAGAGACAAACAAGCCTTTAATCCGTAGAACGGGTTTTCGTTCTTCTTGTTAAATTCGATTTGCATGTTACTTCTTTATTTCAACATTTGTCACAAAGACCATATAAGTCAAATAATCTATAAGTCATTCAATTAAATGGATGCGAAGATTGTATTACAACTTCCATTCCACATTCTGTACACTTATAGTTATGAGTATAAGATAACATTAGATAAATTACTGCAATGCAGCAATCTGATCTTCGATTTCCTTGATGCGATCTTCAGGAGTCTTCTGAGATTCCTTAAGTGCTTCAAGTTTAGAATTAAGAGCATTGAGCTGATGCTCTTTCTTTGCTTCTTCTTCACAAGCAAGCTTGTATCCAAGAGCAAGATTAATAAAATCCCTCTTAAATGTAAAATTCTTAATAGCTTCTTCGTTAGGATTTTCTACCCATTCGTCTTCAAGAGAAAGAGCATTAATCTGCTTATCAAGCGACTTAATTAAAGTACGAAGAGAATTAATTGAAAGATTATGAATAATATCAATAGTACTATACTGTTGACCCATTGGTCCATTAATTACTATATTATTCATAACTGCTGTTGCAATCTTGTCTCTAAGATTAGCAAGGTGTTCATCTGTAAAATTAATCTTTGCCATAAATTTTTAATTCTTTAGTTTCTGTATTAAATTCAAATATTTCTCTACTATCTACACAATACGCTGGAACATGATTAGTGTTTCTTATTGTAGAAACATTTATAAACGTTCCTTTGTGCTTTAATTGGGTATGTCCAAAAATTTGGATAATTGGAAGGGGATTTAACATTTCCGATATATCACACCAAAATGGTCCACCATAAGGCGCTTCTCCACCTCTAATGTATCCAATATCAAATATCGTGGATCTAAAATTAGTATACCACATTTTCTTAATTAATCCTTCATAAGAACATTCTTTGTTCCATTCAGAATCAATCCAATCCAGTAATCCATTTAAATCAATGTTTTTAGAAATAAAATCTTCTTGTTTATTTACATCTATCCAGCCTTTGCTTATTCCAGCATGACTAAATATAACTTCATCAAACTGTTTAAATGGTTTAAATAGTTCCAAATTTTCTCTAAACAATGCATGTGCATCATTATAGAACCTCTTATTAAATCTAGAACAACCATAATCCTCCCAAATATAACTGTTATCGTGATTACCCACTAATAGTGTTACATTGTGGTTGTTCTTAGCAAAATCAATAATCTCTTCAAGATTTGCGAATCCATCTTCAAAAGAACATCCTTCATCTGGATACGGATCAAGATAATCTCCAAGAAAAACAATTGGAGTGTCTTTTACTTCCAATATAGGTTTGTAAAAATCCCGACAATGAATATCACTACATATAATAAGTTTCATATTTTTATTTTTTTTATTTTAATTAGTTAGCAGGCTGGGACTCGAACCCAGATCACGGCAATCCAAAGAGCAAACTTGAGTTTGTAAGTATCTTAAGATACTTAATATACGTGTCCTACCATTAGACGACCTGCTATATTTTATTTAATTATATATCCAATCAATTATAATTTCTTCTAGCCATAAAATTGGCCAGCATATTGTAAACAATATGTGTTCAAATTGTTTAAATTCTGGATTAATAATTCTAGATATACAATACCCAAAACCTAAATAACAAATAATGAGCCATATGATTCTGATGAATCTTGCAACTTCGATTGACATGATGGAAAAAATGTTTCTAGATGTGCTCGACTATAATCAAACATATTATCAATTACATATAAAGCACAATTGTAAATTGAATCTGGATCTTCACATTCATACCAATTAGGATCTTTCTTTGCTGACTCTTTAGAAGAATCTCCGGTTCTTGTATATCTTATAAGAATGTTTTCTAAAAGATGCTCTTCGTTACTCATATATTTCTTCGATGCTATAATCCAAAATATCTGGATGATCTAATCCATAAAAATCAATAATCTGCTCTTTGTTCAGAGTAGAACAAGTTCTTTCAGATTTATGAAATGTACCATCAGGTAGAATTTCTGTAAATTTTACTTTATATTTCATTTTTATAAGATTCTAGTAGTTGAAGTAAGTCTTTACAATACTTATGATAAGGACGCGGTTGTGCAGTAATTCCAGTTCTAATAATCCAGCGTAGTCCTTCAAGATGTTCTTCTGTTATTTTAGAAAGAAGCTCATCTTTCATCCACTCGGCTCCGGCATTAAGACCAAGCATATACGCTACTCGTAAATTTTCATCATTAGGGTATGTGAGTGTTGCTAACTCAAGCGCTTTATCTGCATTCATAAGATTATTATTTTTACTTTGTCCATAATACTATGTGGTCTTTTTCCATTAGGATAGGTTACGGCATAATGCTCTTCGTCACCATCATTGTGTATAATTATACCACTAACATATCCGTCCTTTGCCTCCTTCATCATCTGCCCCCTATCCCACTCGGCTCCGGCGATGAAGGCATCCCTACATTGTTTGTTTGTGTCATAGGATGATTCCGACCTAATTATCCCATCCTTTGGGTAGTTTTTCCAATATATTGGGTACTTTTTCTCCGCCACTTCTTCAAGGTCATTCGGGGTAGGCTTTTCATCTTCTTCGAGCATTTCCCATGAATGGTCTGCAATACATTGTGCGATACCGGGGTCAATAGGTTTACAAAAATCAGTCACATCCAACCCCTCTTGATTCATCGGCTTTTCCGATTCAAGGGTGTCAATGAATTGTGCTATTGTATCTATTCCCACGAAATATCCATCGTTAAAGTCACATTGTTGGTCGTGTTTGGGCGCTTCGCCGTCATATAGCCGTTCAATCTCGGCGCGAATCTGTTGTTTAGTTGTCATATCTAAATCAAATTTTCAAGGCAATACTTAATGGCTGCTTCGGTAGCTTCTTCATAGGTGTCAAATTCCTTTTCACCAAAGGGTGTTTGATATTCACCAGTTTTATTCGAAAACTTACATACAGATGGTACGAAAAAGAAATACTGACGATTATCAACATCAAATCCCATTTCTATTGAAATATGTAGATTATGTACTTCCCTCAGCCATTTCATAGCCTTTTGAAGAGTTGGAGCGGAATAACATACAAATTCTCTTTTTTCTAATTCAGAATTTGATATAACCATCCATCCATTTACAATAGATGGATCATTATTTTCGGTATCATAAAAACACTCACAAGGCTCATCAAACCCCTTCTCTTTCAAGAGTTTGGCAGTCTCAAAAGATACGTAATCTTCAGTTACAGTTATCATATAACTTCTATTTTAATAATATCATCCGGACTATTTAGTATCCTAACATACTCTTCAATTGTGACGTCCTTTATTACTTCAAATTCAGTAGAATCAGATTCAACAGGACCAATAGGGCATTTATATGTTATTTTTACTTTCATACATTCCTTTTTTCATCATATTTCCCCAGCTCTTGTATTAATTCGCCTACTGTCATATCAAATCTGTTTTACTTTATCCAAGTACTTTCTCCCGTTAGTTTACACCTATCGAAGAAGCAACCGGTATCTTCGATATGGTCGTATCTGTCACAAGTCATACACTCTGGTTTCCAAAGTCTTTTGTTTTGGATAGGTTCACAAAGTGCATCTCGTATGCCTTTCCAAATTGCAAGTTCTCTTTCTTCCATACCTTATTCAGTTTTGTACATGTCCTTCGGCGCTTCGATAGCGAGATTGCTTTCAATCAGCGTTTTTCCCGTGGACGGATCAATACGGTAGTCAAAATGATGGGCGTTGAGCCAATCAAAGAGATGGATGGTATAGCCATAGAAAGGCTTTGTAATAATATTTTTTTCATCAACCAATATATCTACTTTTGCAGAATTTCTATGAAAGTATAGTCTTTCTTCATCCGTCATACTAGACATTGGACGCAGGTAAGGCTTTATGTCTTTAGGGTTAAGGCCATTTATTGAAATAAGTTCATTACCATCAGTACTTGCGATAATATCCAGAAACGGCACCGTAATTTTTCCGGCAAAACATATGAACGGTCTATAAGGCTGTCTTGCTGATAAGTCCTTATAAAGCAATTTCTTTTCTTCTTGTGTCATGACTATTTCTCCTTAATTTCAATGATGCAAGGGTAAATGCCGATAAAAGGAATATTTACTCCTCTCGTTACAAGTGTATATGTTGAATCTTTCTTGATACCCGCGCATTGAGGGGCAGCATTTAATCCTGCTGTTCTAATATGATAAGCACCTTTATCCGTTGAAACCTGATAATAGACTCTCGTATGAAATTCGTCAGACGAGCCCTCCATTGATTCTATTTTGTCTATTGACAGAATTTTATGCTGCTGCATCGTTTTATTCATAAAATTAGAATAGATCAATGCGGCAATGAGAAACGTGATAACCAGAATTACTGATACTTTTTTCATTTTTAGTTCTCCTTGTATCCGTATTTATTAACTATTTTTTCAATAATGTAGAAAAGACAAATTAAAGGGCAAGTACACAAAACTGAAGGCCATAGTGCACCTACAAATATCCATTCTGGATCTGGATTCTTAGACCATCGTGAAAAAGCAATGGCTGTAATAATCCACATTACTATGTAGAATATCACCAATAAAACTATCCAATACCAACTCATTTACTTGTCCTCACTTGCTGCTTTAAGTCCAAGTTCGTAGAAGTGGCGAGCAGTTTCTTTTAATGCATCAGTAGTAACGGGGATACCCATAGTGTTATACCAATCATCAATTTTCTTCTCCAACTCCTCCGACTGCTCCTGCTGGAGATATTTATATAGTCTTTCAGCAGCTTCTTGTGGAGTATGGCCATCCCATTCATCAGCAACCTCTTTTTCAGGAACTTTGAACAAATCCCAATCTTTCAATTCATAATGATTACTGATTTGACCAGTAGGAAGATTGGCCATGACGATGAACCAACCTCCTCCGAAACATTCTTCTCCAGTGTGATGTTTTTTGCTTTTGTGAACCCACTCTTTTGGTAGAAGATTAAAGAATGCGGCATTATAAAGCATCCGATAGTAGTAAAGTTCATTGAAGGTGTGATACCCGTCAGATACTTCTCCCATATCTTGCTCCTGCTGGAGAGAGTCAATGATAGCCATCACATCGTAAATTCCAGATAATTTCGCATCAAAGAATCCCAAATTTGGGGTGAATCTCTTTGCCGCGTCCTTGACTTCTTTAATATGCTTTTCCATCTCCACCTTCAAGTGGTCTGCGTCAATGTATTTCATACTCTGTTATTTTTTATGTCGTCAATCATTTGTAGTATTATTACTGTTTCCTTAAATCCACCAACCGGAATACCCATACAGAGACTATCATAGATTTCTCCAAACTCTTCTCCATATGCTTCTATGCATTTATCACGTAGAGATTTACGTTTCTTAAAAAATATCTTCATCTAAATCAATGATTAAAGATGTTTGAGTTGTAAGGCCTACTATTTCTATCAGGTCCTCAATATCCTGGTGAACATAAATTTCAGTACCAAAGAAATGAGAAGTTCTACCACCAACACCCATTGTATCAAATTTCTTTCTCCATTCTTCTTCAACCATCTTCCAGGCCTCTTCTTTTGTCTCAGCTGATACAAGATAGTGAGGTGTATCTGCTACCCAAGTTTGTATATGCCATACTTTCATATCAAAGTTTATTAAAAGGTGCGTCCCTCGTTAGTGCACTCCTTGGGAATTACCCCGTGGTCTGTCGCCATGCAAAGTCTCATGAGATGCGTACACCCGTCATGTGGGACCAATCTGCGGCTTCCACGCAGCAAAACGCAACTTCGCAGGCTCAGGGGCTCACGCGAGGGCATTACTTCAGCCCCTTTTTCAGTATCGCACCCTATGTTTTACATCAGTTTCTTAGATTTTTCTTCTTCCCAATCTCTCTTGAAGAACATTCCAATCACGCCTTCATTATCGGAATAAAATGTCCTAAACTCACGCATATTCGGGATAATAACTTTTACTTCCCGATTCTTTTTATTTACAAGCGTCGCCATTCAATTTTGATTTAAGCCAGTCGATACACTCTACGGCGTTCTCATATCCCTTGTCAGCAAAGTCTTTGAGGAAGGATATAGAGGTTTTTATTAGTCTTTCTTCATCCTCGCTGGGCTTCCAATGAGGTTGTAAGAATTCTTTACCAACTCGGCTGCGGAGGGATTTGAGCCAAGCAATTTCCCTATCATAAGAAGTGTCTCCATCATTTTCTTTATAGGCATAGCGATTTTCTTTTGATTCCTCAATAGAACAAATGCAAGAGTTAAGCATTTCCTCATCCTCCTCACTCCACTCAACTTTTGGTTGTGGACGTAGAGAATCAAGTAACTTCCATATAGTCTTAATCGTATTTGTGTCAACAAACTTACCCATTGTAATAAGCCCTTTTATGGATTCAATCTTGTTCTTATCCTCCTCGCTCCACTCTGCTGGCTTCTGTGGCATCTTGCCAGCGATTACTTGCTGCGTACCTAATGTATCTACACGATATGTTTCCCCGTGAGTAACTACTGGCTTCTGTTCTTTCTGTTCAACTTCTTTCATAGCCTTGTTGTATCCTGCGGTAAATCCATTCCGTCTGCCTTCCTCATAACCTTTCTTGTATTCATCACAAGTAAAACACCCATTGGGATGCTTCTGTTCTTTCTGCTTTTCTTTTGGAAACATATTTTCAAACGAATGTCCGTTGAAATACTCCCGTTTCAAGTCTTGATATAAACGAGTGAGTTCTGTATCATCCTCATCTGTGATTTGATTGCTGAGATAGCATAACTTGTAAAGTACGCCCATTTCGCCTTCCGATGGTGACCATTTTGGCTCTTTCTGCTTTTCACCCCACTTTGCAAAATGACGAGCGGTTAGTTCATAACAATCCACGGGAATCACCCTCTCACTGATGCTTCCACAGAGTTTTGCTTCATGAACATCGATGCAGTCATCAAAAAATCTATGTATCTCTTCATCTAAATCATTTGCTGTTATAGACTGCTCTTTCTGTTCATCACTGTAAGGAAGGTTGTCAATAAAATCTCTAAGAGACTCTTTCTGCTTTTCTCCTGAATAAACATCTTGTAATATCCCTGCCATTTTACCGAGAGCATCGTCCCACCCACGGTAATATTTTTTGTCAGGATTAGAATCCTTCATATCGTGAGCATTGGCAACATGTTCATCAATGTATTTGTCAATCCTTTCAACAGCTTCTATTGCTTTACTTGCGCCTTTCTGCTTTTCGAGATAAGCAAGCCAGCTGCTTATTCTAGGAATACTCTCTTTATGGTCCGCCCAAAAGCTCTTTATGAAACCCAAGATTTCTTTCCTTATCCTCTCGTCCTCGCCCTCGTCCTCGCTCTCGCGGAGTTCGGGGAAGATAAATTCAGCTATATCTTTCGGAGAATCATCGACACTGTGTCCCCAAGTACCAGATGCCCATTCTTTGCATCTGGCCAAAGCCTCATCATAAGCTCTTGCTTTTTCTTCTATATTCATATTTAAGATGATTTTATAGCATTATAAATGCTTTCTGGGATATGCGTAAATTCGCCAGTATTACTATCCATTATTGCAATCATATTTTTTCCATTTTTACAATAATGATAAGCACAATTATCTTTAAGATATAGAGGTTCGTCATGCGAATTAACTAAATGGGATTCTTGCAAGTATTTATTATCTGATATTGTTTTAAGAATATCTTGCGCAACTCTAATAGGAATTTGAATTGATGCGTGATTATGTATTACATTTGCAAAACCATAAGGACCATTTACCTGATAGTCTTCACAATGCCAATCTTGACCGTCTATCTGAACATAATTGTGTACAACCCTGATATGAATATCTTTATCAAGGTCCTCTTTATTCATTTCTACAATAAACTGATTGTCACTCAGTTGCTTTATAAATTTCATAGTTATATTAAATATTCAAGACAATAATAAAGGGCACCATCTACAGCTTGTTCATATGTTGCATATTCAGAATCACTTAGTTGAAAGTCTCTATAATAAATGATGTCTTTATTCGCATTTCCTTCATCGTCATATGCTACACCATAAACTGGAAATCTTTTAGGTTTACCATTCTTTCCAAGATGATATATCTTATAACAATATGATTTAGAAGTACATTCATAATTATAGTCAATTACTACTAGAATAGAATGTACTTCTCTAAGCCATTTCATTGCCATTTGAAAAGTAGGAGCAACAAATTCATTCTTACCAGAACCAATATTCCAAGCAGAGAAAAGCAAATCGCCATCTTTATCATAATAATAATGAGGAGTAGCGCATCTAAACCCTTTCTCTTTCAAAAGTTTGGCAGTCTCAAAAGAGACGTAATCTTCTTCTATCATAACTATTTGTTTTTATGCTCATACCAAATGTAACGGAGTCTTGCTAATATACTGCGTTCATGTAATGCTCCGCATAATGGGCACTTACAATATTTACGAGGAGAAACGCACAAGAAAAAATCGTTAGGATAATCAGCAACAAAAGTTGTTTTGCTGTAATTAAATCCATTTTCTTCCTTTTTGCAAGTCTTGCATACAAACATGTATTTTTTACTCTTTGTCTCTTTTGGCGGAACGGTTTTTACTATTTCCATAATCTAAATCAAATTTTCAAGGCAATATTTAATGGCTGACTCACAAGCTTCTTCAGGACTTTCAAAGTTTTCCGTTGTTACATCCTGTTGTGTCTTTAGATTGTCTCCGTAGCAAAATATCTCGCAATAGTACCTAATAGGATATAAAAAATTTATATTAGGTCTGATGAATATATAGTGTACTTCCCTTAACCACTTCATTGCCATTTGTAGAGTTGGACACTTTACAGTATTTTTTGATATTGGATTTGCTCCCATTATCACACCACCAAGGTTGTTGTAATGAGCACTGACAACTCCATCAAACCCCTTTTCTTTCAAGAGTTTGGCCGTCTCGTAGGAGACGTAATCCTCCGTAATATTTTGCATTTTAAATTAAATCGTTTTTGTTAACCGATGGTAATTGGGGCTGTAGCGGCTTATCGAAGTTCATTTGTCCCAGCCAAATCACGCCTGTAAACAAAACCTTGAGACGCTCTTTAAATGAGAGCTTATAGCAGGTTATGGACACATTGCCCGCCTTTTGCGCGTGTAAAGGGGCATATTCCGGCTGTCCTTTGCCATAAACTACATTACACCCTTCAAATTTTACATTTTTCATAACCTATTCAGTTTTATGCATTTCCTTCTGTCGCTTCCAACGTAACCCCAAAGCACGCTACCTTATCACTATAGCCAACATCATCGAACTCAAACCCCTCGAAGTATTCGGTATCATAAGGATAAGGATACCGTCGGTTTTTTAGTTCCTCATCCGGAACCCTTGTTCTCACGCGAAATTCAATAGAAAAATCGTCATTCAAATCTTTGGTTAATCTTCGAAAATCGCCAAGCGTTTTAATTATAGCCATAACTTATTCAGTTTTGTACATGTCCTTCGGCGCTTCGATAGCGAGATTGCTTTCAATCAGCGTTTTTCCCGTGGACGGATCAATACGGTAGTCAAAATGATGGGCGTTGAGCCAATCCATGTAACCCTCGCACAATTCAATACGGATTCTATGTCTGTCATCTTCAGCTACCAAAGCAAAATCATCATCAACATAAAACTCATAATTAAGAATTTTTGACAATTCTTTTCTCTCTTCCTCTGTCATGCTTGACATTGGACGGAGATATGGCTTGATTAAGCAAATATGTTCGATACCGCCAGTTTCTACGAATTTCACTTCATCAATATTGCCAGCGTAAAGAACAGTAACGGGAAATGGATATTTTTCACATTCAACCTTCAACCCATAAGGCAACCTTGCAGAAAGGTCTTTTAATAGTAGTTCTTTTTCTTCTTTAGTCATACTATTCTATATATAACTTAATTTTCAACATATCAATAATTTCCACCTGCATAGATTTGTCATAAGGAGAAAGCATGCTTATGATTGAATTCATAATTGCATCCTTTTCTTTGTCAAACCTTTCAAATTTCTTGGCGAAATCTTTGACTCTTGGGTCGCTATATGGCAGACAGTTATAATCCTCAATACCACCAGAGCAATTTCCACTTTCCCACAAAACAAGCCATTTAAATGGAATCTGTTTACCTTTATCGTTTAGGTATGAATCTTCTTTTACCTTTTTTACAATATCAGTACAAATTTCTTTCTTTGGATAAATTTCATAAAATATCCTATCACCTACTTTATAATTTTTTGTACGCATACTCAAATCAAATCATATTAATAATTTGTAGGGACGGTGGGATTTGAACCCACGTGCAACCAGCTACGGTTTCGACACTTTATAAGAGTGAGCCGATACGCCCCTATAATTATTTCTTAAAACCTACATTCTTTTATAAAGTACCTTATTAGTAATAACTTCATCGTGATCTACAGCATAAAATGCACCTTTAGGCACAATTGCTTTTACAATAAATCTATTAATGTCTTTAGGAACTGAGGATCTTTTTACGCAACTAGGAACTGAGAATGTTTTTATGCAACGTTTTGCTGATTTTTTATTTTTAAATAAATGAAAAACACCTTCTCCTAATCCCGCACACATAGAACCAAATATAATTAAACTAGAAGGTGATTCATATGTTTCATTAAGTACAATAGACATACCTACATAAGGAGTATAAATATTTCCATTGTGATGTTCAAGTACTTTATAAAAGACTTTATTTCTTTTAGCTTGTTTTAAAACGAGCTTCTTTGTAGAAAAACACATATCTTTTAAATTTAAGAATCTCCTGATTATTCAGGAGATTCTGATTTTTCAAGTTTGTATTTACCATCAGTTGCACGGAATACAACATCATCAACAGTATCAACATAGATATAATCATCATAACCATCATAACAGAAGAAGACAAGAACTACTTTGTTAATGTAGCCATCAACTTTGTCTGCATAACTTTTGTTCCCACGTGTTGCAAAGATCAACTGTTTGATAGTATCAATGTCTTCCTGATTTTTAGGAATACAAACCAATACACGGTTTTCAGAATTTCCACAATTAAAGATATCCTCTTCATTAGCATCTTTAATTGCCATTGCTTTTACTCGGCCTTTAAGTACACCTACTGCACTTTTATCATATTTTGCACATTCGTTAGGATCATCGAATTCTGTGCCATCTGCTGCCACATATACAGTCTTATATGACAGCAATTCTACTTTTCTTTCTTCCATATTTATTCAGATTTTGGTTCAGGATTCCACATTGGAGCAGTAATACCTCCCTTCTTAGCAGAAGAAACAAGATCTTGATGAAGAGTTGCAGATTTAACATCTACATGCTTTCCATCAATAAAGAAGCCACGATTTGTCTGGACAAGAATTCCAGGAACAAACTTATGAGAAGGATAACGCTTATAAAAGCGTTCATTATGACGAACAGTTTTGTTCGAAACAATAGAATAAAGATTGTAAAGTTTCATAATGATTTAAGATTGGATACACTTTATAAGTAAAATGTAATGTACCCAAGTGCAGTAACGAACTGCTTACTCCCAGTAAAATCCGGGGCTTCATCAATAAAAGCCTACTTGGGTATGGTCGTTCTGGTCACCACCCAGAACTTTGATTTTATGTCGGTAAAATCACAAAACCGGAAAGACTCCCAATATCGGTCTTACAGCGTTCCTATGCTTCTCGTTGTAGGCACGGTTGTTTTTGGTTTAACAACAACCCGATCCCTTTGTGGTGTTTAGGCTGGATCGATTACCTATATTATTACGAATATACAAAAAATTAAATAATTCTGTGATCCTTTGTATATTTGAATGTCCCGTAGTCAGTGAAGACCTTGATTAAATCATAGTCAACGTCGTGCGTATCATTCCATCCTTCGCGGTGATGAAACTTCTGGAAAGACCTAACGTCCTTGCGGAACATAATAGATTCAATGCCTTTAATCCGGCATTTTTCCTTTAACTCCTGGAACATCTTGAAGTCCTGGTAGTTCTTCACCGTTGGATCACAGTTATCACAGTAAGAGATGTAATCGTTGACATCCTCTTCACGAACATCATCGATTCCAGGATATAGTTTTTCAATCTTATTCTTAATTGCTGGATTTTCAAAAATGTTTTCCATACTTTTACGAATTTTTGTGAATGTATATACCAAGATTAAATGGGAAGAGAAATGGAGCAAAAATAAGTGCTAAAACAATTCCTCCGAGTATAATTCAAGAATTTTCTTCATCTCCCCCTACTATGTATCCAGACATGAAGAAAACGCTAAATAATAAAATAAAATACACAAATAAATGTAATCATAATATTAAAATTAAAAAGTTGTATCTAATTATGTCTTCTAAGCTAGTATATTTAGCTAAGCCGTTTACTTTTCATAAATGGGCGTACTATCTCTTGATTAGTAGGGTAAATCTTTTTCAGACATACAACTTGTTTATAATTTCCTTCAAATATATCCTCCTGCTGATTTTCTTTGAAAATTTACACATTTTCCAATATCTTTGATATTCAAAGTTTGTTCAGCATCTGATATGGATGGTCATTCTTTTATTTTATTTCCATTTAAATCAAACTGTACTACTGGTATTGCACGAAAATCAAATTTTGATTTAAATGACTCTAATAAATCATAACGTTCTAAATATTTTCTTACTGTTGGTCTACTGACATTTAGTACATTTGCTATTTCTGCAATATTATTATATTTTTCGCACAAAGATAGCATTGTATCTTTTGAAAGCAATTCTGAAGATTGCTGTATTTGTCTTGCACATTCTACAGAACAAAACTTTTGAGACTTTCTTTGAGGCTTAAATATTTTATGACAAACTGGGCATTCTCTTTCTTCTAAAACGTGCAATTTACTAATTCTTTCTGGAGAAGCATTAGATTTACATTTATTTCTAGATCTAAAATTATCAGTTTGTGCGTGACAATTATGACAAAGAATCTGAAGATTTTCCAATCTGTTGTCATAATGATTGCCGTTTATATGATGGAGTTCTAATGGGATGGGCTCTCCGTTTCATTCTGAAGAATTACACTTTTCACATTTATACTCTTTTATTCCAGCAGCAATTAATCTTTTCTTTAAGTAATCGGAACCGTAATTTGTATTTTCTCTTAAAATGTCTTCTAATTTTACTAATTTCTTATCCTCAGAACTGAGTTTTGGATTAGAATGCCATCTTGCACCTGTAAAATGAGACGTATCTAATTGATATTCTTCAATACACTTTTTTAAATGTGAGAAATTTCCACCTGCTGGTTTTAAGCCTAAAGCTCTTATTACTTCTGAGTTAGAATAGCTCTCTGCTATTATTTTTGATAAATTTTCTTTGGATCAATCTGTTTTTGTCATAAAAATTTAATTTAAATTTGCAACCATCTTTTATTTTAATTAGTAGCTCAGACGCGACTTGAACGCGTACTCTGGGTTTCCCCCTAGAGGCAGATTTTAAGTCTGCTGTGTCTTGGATACTCCTATACTTTCATATAGGTCCGGACTTTATCTTCATTCATAAGAATGCTCTCCATTAAGTCTCTACGCCTTATTCAAATGTGAATCTTGGTTCGGTATTACCCAGCTATCCATTTTTGGACCTTCAGGCTTTCTTAGTCAGCTTATTCGTACAAAATGTCTTATCTAACTGATACCGAATTTGAAGAGTTACCTCTACTTTGAGAGGGGCAAACATTTACCTATTCCACCACTGAGCCGTAAAAGGTATACAAATTTAATAAAAAATTTTTAGATTTCCAAAATTGATCCAAAGAAAAATAAAAAACTAGTTTTACAGATCTAGCAACTGATTAATATATTTTCTTACCAGTTAATTTTTCAAACCAGTTTTTCCAGTAATCATATTGTTGATCATTAACCAACGTCATGAATTTAATAAGATTTTCTTCACTTGGAAACCAAGGAAATACTCCATCTCTAGAATACTCACAAGCCAATCCGGATTGTTCGGCAAGAGAGTGTAAATCTACTTTATTTGTAGTAAAAGGATTACCTGATGGTTTTTCTATTAAATAATAACCTCTATTTCCTTTTACTATTTCACATTCCTTTCTTAGTAGCTGCATTTTCTTTTACTTTATCCCAGATTTCTTTTCCAAACTTCTCTTCAAAATAATGGTCCCAATATGCAATTACATCTAGATTATTATTTAGAAGATCTATAAATTTAAGAATTGACTCTTCGTCTTTAATCCATGGGAATATTCCACCTCCAGCACCTTTCCATCCATTTACTTTTGCAATTTCTTCAAGATCTAAAGTTGGATGCGTAAAAGACTGCTGAGAATCAATATCTAAAAGATAGTATCCTCCACTACCTCTTCTAATCTCACAATTTTTCCCGCATACTATCATAATCAAATATTTCTGTTATGTAACAATTGAGATATTCTGTAAATTCTTCCTGTCCATTTACTTCAAAGTAATATGGAGATTTTTCTGTAACATCTAAGAAGAGATAGTGTATTGAACTATCTCTAATATAATTAATTTGAAGATGATGATTGGATGGATGAAATTTTTCCTGATTTAATCCAATACTATATCCAACAAAGATACTAAGAACTAGAATCGCTAGTTTCAGAATCATCTCGTAAACTTTCGATGTCATGATATATCTTTTCTATATCTTTTCTTTGATTAGATGAAAGAGAAGATAATTTCTCTTGAATTCTATAATATTCAACAGTTAAAGAGAAATAAGTAAGATTATACTTAGGTTTCTTTTTAGCTATTGCAAATGCTAAATAGTCCGATGCTGAAATAAGAGGAAGATTTGCATATTTAGATTTAAGATCATCTAAAGAGATAAGTTCTGAATCTTCTGTAATTTCAGTTGGATTTAATTCTGTATCATATAAGATGAATTCTTTGTTTACTAATGCTAACATGGTCGTAAACTTTGAATTTCTTTCATTAGTTGAGATACTCCATTTTCATCAAGATATCCAATTGGTTCATCAGAAATAGTCTGATTGATTGGATTCATGATGAGTTCATATGGATTTTCCCTATTAGTAGCAGAACCTCTACCTGTAAGAACTGTAATAGAATATCCATTAGGAAATGTCATTTCTGCTTTATTTGCTTGGAATGACAAATCCTGAAATACTTTTTTACGAGTTCTAGGCATATTTTATAAGATTATGGCTAGGAGGAATTGCTGCATTTGCACGGCAAGTAAACCAATGAGGTTCTTTCTGAGTTTTGGTATTGCCGTTTTTATCGGTAACTTCGATAGTATGGATGCGTTTAATCCAAAAGCCCTGAGTTTTTACTTTCATTTTTATATGTATTTAGTTTGGTTGTTAAAGATACTTAAATAGGATGATTATATGTTTTTGTATTATATGTTTTTGGGGTGGGTAAATAGTGCGAAATTGGGATTTTGAAAGTTGGAGGAATTGGGGAGGATTGGAGAGGAAAGGGGAGTGTCCCAAACCCCATCCAATATCGATCAACCCAAAAATTCAGTTACAAAGATAGCATAAATTTTTTAAACTTCCAAAAAATAAAATTCGCCAACTTGTTATAAAAAGTGAACGTTTATTTGTATATAAAAAATAATTTTTGTACCTTTGTAAACAGTATAAAAATTTTAAAAATTAACAATTTAAAAACTATTAATTATGATTTTTTTAGTAAAAACTAACAACTGACTTAAATTATTTAGTTCAAGTAGTGAAGATCAATTTATTGATTCAATTGGTAGATACAACCCAGTATTTGAAATTCTTTATTCTTATGAAGGACCACAAAAAGTAATTTCAAAAATCAAATCAGAAATGCATTTTACAGATAGTTGAATTGAATGTACACCAGAAAGAGTTGAAAAACTGATACAATTAATACAAGATTATTCAAATACAGCAATTTCTGAATTAATTCAAAAAATTAATAGACGTTATGATTTTATAACAAAAAAGATTAAAAGAAAGATTGTAGATTGAATAGAAACAAACTACAATTGACAATATTGGCAAGAAGCATATAATTTATCAACAAACTTGCCAGAAAATTTAGATTTAATTAAGAATACAAACCCCGATATATATAAAAAGGCTATAGATTTAAAACAATATCTTTTTAATTTTCAAAAAATAATGGACGCTAAAAGATATTGTAAAAATGTAGATCCAATACAAGTTCTTCCTAATACAATCATTGAAGTAAAAACATATATTGATGAATCAAAAACAATTTTAACTCAACATATAAAGATCAATGATAAAGAAGTTATACATATAAGATCTATAGATAGCCTAGATTTTAAATTTTAATGAGAAAGTATTAACCAAAACTCACTGGGCGCTTTGCGAAGCTGCGCCTTAAGTTTAGATACTAAGAATTTTATTAAGTCTAGAACTGGGCGGATTACCCCCAAAAGTGAGCGGATTTATATCAAAAGTGAGCGGATTTTTATGGAAAGTGAGCGACTTATATCTGGAGAGCCCTCTGACAACTGATACAGAGTGCCTCATACAAAAGATAACCAAGGAATAAATTTTGAAGCCAAATGAATCTTACAATGTCTTGTACGTGGTATTAGTGGATCTGGTTCTCTTAGCAAAATATCAATTAAAAAGATTTGCAGTTGATGTTCATATACTGATATAGATGGTAAATATCATCCTTATGGCAAGGATCGATTAAATTCAGTGTTACATCAACTTGAAGAAGCAGGAAAAATTAAAATCAATCATCCAAAACAAGGAGGTTGTACAACTTATACAATTAATGGTCTAAATAGTTTTGAACCTGTTCCTGATACAATTTATTATTTACAATTAAGTCCAGAACAAAAAGGATTTATTTTGTATATGCTAGAAAATAATGCAAATAATTATAGAAAATCACATGGAATGTCATATGATCCAAATATTGCAGAATGTGATTATCATGAACAACAAATATTAGATACTTCACATTATGAATCTATGAGTCAATTCAGAAAAATAGAAAATTCTTTAATTCCATATGGAGTATACTCTATAACTGAAACATCTAAACGACATAAAGATTCTGGAACAATTGTAATTAGTAGAAAATTAGATCTACGAAAACTTGGATTAATTGGATTTACATTACAAAGTGAAACAACTACTAGAAAACAAATTGATGACTTATATGATACTATTGATAATATAGATCAAAGAATGTTAACTAAAGATGATCTAGACACAATTGTAAATGCTGTTGTTTCTAGACTAAATAATAAATAGAAAAAATAATCCCCAGCGACCTTCACAGGTGGCCGGGGATTTTTAATTTATATGTATTTAGTACTCGATAGCCGATTCAAACAGCTGTTCCCGACTGGAGAAGCCGGTGTCCTAGATCGCTAGACGAATCGAGCATAGTTACTAGAACCTGGTAAATTTACCTTCTTTGGTATAAATTCCAAGCCAATTGTAACCATTAACGTTAACAATGTGAATATCCCTATCAGGATTTCTGATCAGAGAGACATAAATTCTCGTCATGAGCCATACATGTTTACCGTCAATGATAACACAAATTGTTTTGCCACTTCGGCCACCACAAACAATTTCACAGTTCGCAATGTTAATTTTTCTCATATCACTTTGTATCTTTGTCCATATCCATAATGTACTTAGACACTACATGTCCATGTGAAATGACATGAGAATAATTTCGATTTACAGTCTGTTTGTAAATCGGATTTGGATTGGGTTTAGTTGTTTTCTTGAGTCCCATACGCGCGTGTAGTTATAATATAATAAATATATAATATATAATAAGTATATAATATAATAAATATATAATTAATTGATTTTCAATATTTTATATATAAAATTTTGATTTGGATTTTTCTCTTTATCTGTTGTTGCCCTGAGCGTAGCGAAGGGCTTATTAAACAATTGTGCAGTTAATACACGGGCGTGTACACGTGATTATAAAGTATAAAAACTGGAGAACACACTAAACTCCAGTTGTATGTATACTCTGGAAAACCACTACCTATGACAAAGAACTCTATGTGTGTTTTTACTTGGCACCTGAGCAAACGATCAAGTTCACCCAGGCATAAATATACTACGGATCGGAGGACTCCCTAGAGATAACAGAGCCGTATGTTATCAATCCTTGAACTCGTTTCACCTTAAACTGTCTAGGGACAGGCGTACAACCAGTTCTATTGTACGACTACGGAATAGTTTCATCACCGTTT
>Ga0256405_10002771_pt1 | contig 38479 bp, 26 predicted proteins | sample RumenRJG_02DNA_FD_189096 | JGI IMG/M metagenome (GOLD analysis project Ga0256405, IMG submission 189096) | Bovine rumen microbial communities from Lethbridge, Alberta, Canada - RJG_02 | ecosystem: Host-associated > Mammals > Digestive system > Stomach > Rumen | place: Canada: Alberta...
AGTACCTATCAGCGTCGGGCGACCAGCCTTGCGCAGGCGAACCACCTCGTCGATGACGGCACGGTACTTTTCACGGGCTGTCTTATAGACACGGTCGTCCATATCGTCGCGGATAACAGGACGGTTGGTAGGAATCTCCACCACGTCGAGCTTATAGATATCCCAGAACTCGCCAGCCTCGGTAGAAGCCGTACCGGTCATACCAGCCAACTTGTGGTACATACGGAAATAGTTCTGAAGGGTGATGGTGGCAAAGGTCTGGGTGGCAGCCTCTACCTTCACGTGCTCCTTGGCCTCGACAGCCTGGTGCAATCCGTCGCTCCAGCGGCGTCCCTCCATGATACGACCCGTCTGCTCATCGACAATCTTCACTTCGCCGTCGATGACCACATACTCGTCGTCCTTGTTGAACATGGTGTAGGCCTTCAGCAACTGCTGCAGGGTATGCACACGCTCCGACTGCACGGCATAGTGCTGTAGCATCTCGTCTTTCTTGTTCAGGCGCTCCTCGTCGGAAAGGCTCGTGTCAGCCTCCAGTTCAGAGAGCTGACTGGTAATATCGGGCAGCACGAAGAGCTCGGCATCGTTGACCTGCTTGGCCAGCCAAGCCGTACCCTTATCGGTGAGGTCGCAGGAGTTCAGTTTCTCGTCAACCACGAAGTAGAGGGGCTCCACCACCTCGGGCATACGGCGGTTGTTGTTCTCCATATAGATATTCTCGGTGGCTTGCATACCCGACTTGATACCTTCCTCGGACAGGAACTTGATGAGGGGCTTGTTCTTAGGCAGGCACTTATGCGAACGGTAGAGTGCCAGGAAGCCTTCTTCCTCCAGTTTCTTGTCGTTCTTCTCGCGGCCCTCGGCAATCTTCTGCTTAGCCTCTGCCAGATATTGCGTAGCCAACTGGCGCTGAACACCCACAATCTTCTCAACCAGGGGCTGATACTCCTCGAACATCTGGTCGTCGCCCTTGGGCACAGGACCGGAGATGATGAGTGGGGTACGGGCATCGTCAATCAACACGGAGTCAACCTCATCGACGATGGCGTAGTTATGAGCGCGCTGCACAAGGTCCTGCGGCGAAATGGCCATATTGTCGCGCAGATAGTCGAAACCGAACTCGTTGTTGGTACCGAAGGTGATGTCGCACTGGTAAGCCTTACGACGAGCCTCGGAGTTGGGCTGATGCTTGTCAATGCAGTCCACAGAGAGTCCGTGGAACATATAGAGGGGACCCATCCACTCGGAGTCACGCTTAGCCAGATAGTCGTTGACGGTCACCACGTGAACACCATTACCCGTCAGGGCATTGAGGAAGACGGGGAGGGTAGCCACCAGCGTCTTACCTTCACCGGTAGCCATCTCGGCAATCTTACCCTGGTGCAGTACGACACCGCCGAAGAGCTGTACATCGTAGTGTACCATCTCCCATTTCAGGTCGTTGCCGCCAGCCGTCCAGTGGTTATGATAGATGGCCTTGTCGCCATCGATGGTGATAAAGTCTTTCTTGGGGTCGGCAGCCAGTTCGCGGTCGAAATCGGTAGCCGTCACAACGGTCTCCTCGTTCTCAGCAAAGCGGCGAGCCGTCTCCTTTACGATGCTGAACACCTCGGGCATCACCTCGTTGAGGGCTACCTCATAGATGTCGAGGGCTTCCTTCTCCAACTTGTCGATTTTGGCAAATATCTCGGCACGCTCGTCGATGGGCGTGTCCTCGATGGTTGCCTTCAGTCGGTTAATCTCTTCTTTCTGCGTCTTGGCTGAATCCTGTACTTTCTGCTGGATGTCCTTGGTGCGCTGACGCAACTGGTCGTTGTCGAGCTGCTGAATCTCCGGATAGACGGCCTTTACCTTCTCTACGAGAGGCTGAATCAGTTTCATGTCACGTGATGACTTGTTGCCGAACAACGATGTCAAAATCTTGGTTAAATTCATATCTTAATACTTCTTTTTTATACCTTAATAAATAAAATTGGGGGCAAAATTACGAAAAATAATTCGTAATCATGCATAAATGGTGGAAAAAATGGCTTTAGAACAATGGTGCAGCCACGCAGGCATTGGGTGCACGGATGCGGATAGCACGGGCAATGGCGGGTGCTATACGATCGACGGTGACGGGTGTCTGGATGCGCTCAGCTTGCGTTCCGGCACCATAGACAATGATGGGGAAGGGCACATGAGCCGAACGGGAAGACGACTGCTTGAGGCTGTTTTCGTTGACGAGTTTCCAACCTGGTGCAATATCCACAATGAGGTCGCCGCATTTCTCGACGTTGAAGCCGTTGCGGATGGTCTCCAGCTGATAGCTGTCGCTGGTGAGTAACTGATTGGCAGTATAGACGTTACGAACGCCCGTAATCTGCAGCAGGAACTCCTGCGAACGGCTGCATACGTCGCTCAGATTGAGGTTCTTCTGGCGCAGCAGCTGGTGGTTGAAATAGATATGGTTCTGATGACAGAACTCCACGTATTTGGCAGAACCGAAGACGGCTCCGAGATACATGTTCAGCAGATTGGCGGTGCGGTTGATGTGGAACGTGCCGGTAGGAATGCGGAAACGCTCCTGGTTGCCCTCGTCCTCCTCTTCGCGGCTGGTGGTGCCTGTGATGACAAACAGCACGCGATCGCGCGTGAGTTGGCGCTCAATACCGTTCAGAAGTTGCGCTACCTGGCGGTCGAGCGCTACATAGGACTCCATCTGGCTGCCAGCCTGATAGGTGAGACTGACGAGGTCGGTCTTGTCGTCGTTGCCGATACCTGCCTGCTGTATGCAATGCAAAGCGGCATCGGTCACACTCTTGTTGACGTCCGACGTATCGGGATGGAAGAGGCGGGTGAAGCCGCTCAGCCACTGATTCAGCGGACGGTAGTAAGTGGTGGTGGCCCATTGGCTGCCGTTGATCCAAGCAGCCCCGTCAGCAGCATGTCCTGCCGACAGAATGGCAGCATCTGCCGTTGGCGCAAACGCAAAGACCTTTGCCACGCCGTTGGTGGCCATTTTCAGTTCGTCGCTGATGGTAGAAGTGGCGAGAAACTGCGGCGAGTAGCCTAACTTCTGGTCGCGAACGCAGTTCTGTGGGCGCAGGGTCTGCTTGTCGAGCCATTCTTCAGCCGTTATACCGTTATAATAAGGAACGGTGCCCGTATGGAGCGACGCTATGGCAGAAGCACGGTCAACGGGCGTAAAACTGTAGGATCCGTTGGTAAATACCTTACCCTCAGCCAACAGGCGGCGCAGACCGTCTGCACCATAGAGTGGGACGTAGGTCTCGAGATAGTCGGTGCGCAACTGGTCGATGGTAATACTGACCACCAGTCGCGGCGCCTGAGCTATCAGCTGCTGCTGTGCTTCGGCACTCAGTCCCAACAGACTGAGAAGGGTGATATATAGGTATTTATTCTTCATCATCATGCCCAACGGTGTTTAAGATGCAGGTAGCATTGTAACAGCAAACATAATGCCAAACTCCAGATGCCCTCAGCGTAATGCTGGAAAAGCCCTCCTATAAGGAATAAAACGCACAGGATGGCTGTGATGCTCCAATAGCGGGTGGGGCGACGGCGGACGACTTTCCACAGGAAGAACCACGGCAGCGGGTTCAGCAGGAGTATCTGCAGGTTGAGACTCACCGTGGGATGCTGCGAGAAGAGCATCAGGAAGAGAATGATACCGAAGGTGCCGACGGTCACCATGAGCAGAGCGTCCCACCAACGGTAGATGCACTTATTCCGCACTTGCAGGAAGAAGAGCCCAAGGGCAAGGGCTACCAGGATGATGCCACAGGCAAGAGGCGACAGCGGGAATCCGCTTTTCACCAGTTGCACACCGGCGGGAAGGGGCTGCCGGCGCTCCTTGACCAAGGGACGGAACTTGCCGTCCTGATAGATGGAGGCATGGTCGAAGTCGTACATCAGGTGATAGGGCAGGAACTCCTGTTGGCGCTGGTCTGTAGGCTGATCAGCCAGGATTCCCAGCAGCAGGTCGTTGCCGAAAGCCGACCAAGGGTTGTTCTGCGTCATCTCGTGAATCATTTCCCGATGAGAGGGGGAATAGCCTTCACGTTTCTCGTAGTTTACTTTGCCCTGAATGCTTTGTTCGATGATGTCGCGCGCCTTCGTAGTGCAGTTGCTGTAGAAATAATTGTAGCGATAGATGCGGTTCTCGTTCTGCATGTTGACGGCAAGTGCCTGTTGCAAGGCCATCTTCTCTTCAGCTGTCAGATTGAGCACCTGTTCGGTCACCATACTGCCAAATCGTCGGTATTCCTCCAGGAAAAGACGGAAAGGGTAGGCACCCAGTTCGTAGTCCGTCAGTCCGAATACGAAACGAAGGGCGAAAAGCGGTTTATGATAGTCGAAGACCCCGTAATTGAAGGCTATATCGAGTCCGCCCTTCCGCAAATCGTGATAGCGGATGGCGGTATGACCATACAAACTGTATATCTCGTCGTGCGGCTGACAGGTGAGCAGACTAATCTCAACGGAGTCCATCCGCAAAGAGTCCTGCTGGGCATTCAGAGGAGTTGCAGCGAGCAAAAACAACCCGAAAAAACCTCTTTTTAGAGCATTAAAAATAATTTTTAAATGTTTCACGATGCAAAATTAACCTATATTTTCCACTTAACGTTCGATTATTTCGTTTTTTTTCAATAATTTTGCATCCCGAAATCGTATAGTAAACGAAAAATAGAATGAAGAAATTACTTGTAAGTGGCCTGCTGCTGGGCTTTGGCGTGCTGTCGATGATGGCTCAGAGCGGTACGAAATCTCCATATAGCCAGTATGGATTAGGTGTCCTTTCCGATCAATCGCAGGGTTTTAACCGTGGTATGGGTGGCGTGTTCCAGGGTTTCCGTAGCGGAAATCAGGTGAATATGCAGAATCCAGCCTCCTATTCAGCCGTTGACTCGCTGAGTATGATATTCGATTTGGGTGTTTCGGGAACGTTGACCAATTTTAAGGAAGGCGATGCTAAAGTCAATGCCAAGACTGCCAATTTCGAATATGCCACAGCCTTATTCCGCGTGCTCCCTAAATTCGGTGTGAGTGTAGGTATTGTGCCTTATACAAACGTGGGATATTCCTATTCTACCAAACAGAAAGTGGGTAATTCATCGACTACCACCACAACGAGCTTTGAGGGTACTGGAGGTTTCCGCCAGGTCTATCTGGGATTGGGCTATGAATTCTTCAAGGGTTTCTCGCTGGGTGCCAACATCTCGTATTTCTGGGGCAGTTACGAACGCGACATTACCGTAACCAGCAGTGATGCTTACGTGAAGACTATAGCCAAGGAATATGAAGCAGAGGCAAGCAGCTATAAACTGGATTTCGGAGCGCAGTATCAGCATAAGATAGGCAAGAACGACTGGCTGACGGTGGGTGCTACCTTAGGTCTGGGTCATAAGATCAATGCCGATGCTAATCTGTTAGTATCCAATACCGATACGCAGACGGGACTGATAGCCGTGACAGGCGACTCGATAGACAATGCGCTGTCCATTCCCATGACGATTGGTGCCGGTGTGTCGTACAATCATAACCATAACCTGATTTTCGGTCTTGATTATCAGTGGATGCGCTGGAGCAAGGAGCCGTTCCCTGTAGTTGATGAAGCTACTAATAAGTTCATACTGAAGGAGAACTATTATACAGACCGTCATAAACTGTCAGGAGGTATCGACTGGATACCTGCTCCCATGAGTCGTCGTTTCCTGAATCGTGTGCATTATCGGTTTGGCGGATCATACGCTACACCTTATTTAAAAATAAAGGGACAGGACGGACCCAAGGAATTGTCGCTGAGTGCCGGCTTCGGTATTCCTCTTGTCAATTCATGGAACAATCGTTCTGTATTGAATGTCAGTTTTCAGTGGACCAACCTATCGGCAAAGAACCTTGTAACGGAGAATCAGTTCCGTATCACGATAGGCTTGACCTTCAACGAACGCTGGTTTGCTAAATGGAAAGTCGATTGATGCGGTTTGGGCTTTTGGCTATTGGCATTTGTCTCTTGACGGTTGCCTGTGAACAACCACGAGAGCATACTGCGCCCGCCATTCACGAACGCGATTCGGTGTCGATGATGACGACCTATGGGGTCAATACGCTGATTTCCGACTCCGGTGTGATCAAATACCGTATTGTGACCGAGCGATGGGATGTGAATACCATCAAGCAGCCCACCCGCTGGACCTTTGAACGTGGCATTTTCCTGGAACAGTTTGATGAGAAATTCCATATCGAGGGCTATATCTATGCCGACACGGCATGGTATTTCGACCAAATCAAGCTATGGGAACTGCGCGGACGGGTGCGTATCCGTAATGTCAACGGACTGGTGTTCCGCAGCGAAGAACTCTTCTGGGACGGTCTCAAACATGAATTTTATTCTCATAAATACTCCCGCGTGGTAACCCCGGAACGGGAATTGGAAGGTACTTATTTCCGTAGTGATGAGCACATGCGCCACTATGAAGTGACGAATAGTGTGGGCTCTTTCCAGTCGGAAGATTTGGAGCCTGAGCCGGAAGAACCGGTAAAGGAACCGGACAAGAACAAGAATGCTGCCGACACAGCCAAGCAGGAGAAACCGATGCGTCCTGCTGCCGTGAAGCACAAGGCAACTGTAAAACCATCACACCCATGACACCATTGATTATAGGAATTATTATCACCATGGTATTCTCCGCTTTCTTCTCGGGAATGGAGATTGCCTTTGTGTCCAGTAATCGTCTGCGGGCAGAGATGGATCGCGAGAAAAACGGACCGTCACAGCGCGCTATCGCTTATTTCTATCAGCATCCGAATACCTTCGTAAGTACGATGCTGGTGGGTAATAACATCGCCTTGGTAGTCTATGGAATCCTGTTCGCCCGTATCTTCGACGCCACGCTCTTCAGTAGTCTGAGTGCCGGACTGCGCGTGACGGCTGACACGTTGCTGTCAACAATGATAGTGCTCTTTACGGGTGAATTCCTGCCCAAAACCATATTCAAGGCGAATCCTAACTCCATGCTTACCTTCTTTGCGGTACCGGCATGGATTTGTTACGTGTTGCTATATCCCATCTCGCGTTTTGCCGCCCAACTGTCACGCGGCTTGATGCGTCTGTTTGGGGTCAAGATTCCCAAAGAGGAACAGGATAAGGAGTTCTCGAAGGTCGATCTCGACTATCTGGTGCAGTCGAGTATTGACAATGCCAAGAACGAAGACGAGATAGAGGACGAGGTGAAAATATTCCATAATGCCTTGGACTTCTCGGAGACGAAAGTGCGCGACTGCATGGTGCCGCGTACGGAAATAGAAGCCGTAGATATGGAAGACTGTACGATGGAGCAACTGGAGAATCGTTTCGTGGAAAGCGGACACTCCAAGATGGTGGTCTATCGTGACGACATAGACCATATCATCGGTTATGTGCATAGTTCCGATCTCTTCCGTCTGTCGCCGAAAGCCAATGGTCAACAGCTCAACGACAATAGTCAGCTGGTGCGCGAAATGCCTTATGTTCCTGAAACAATGGCAGCCAGCAAACTGATGCATATCTTTCTGCAGCAAAAGAAATCGCTGGCAGTGGTCATCGATGAGTTCGGTGGAACAAGCGGTTTGGTGAGTCTGGAGGATATTGTAGAGGAAATATTCGGCGATATTGAGGATGAACACGATAATACCCAATACGTGGCAAAGGAACTGGGCGATGGCGAATATATGCTCTCTGCCCGTCTGGAAATAGAGAAAGTGAATGAACTCTTCGACGTGGGATTACCCGAAAGCGACGATTATATGACCGTCGGCGGACTGATTCTGCATGAATATCAGAGTTTTCCGAAACTCAACGAGGTGGTCAAAATCGGACGTTTCGAGTTCAAAATTATCAAGAATACAATGACCAAAATAGAATTAGTAAGGCTAAAAGTGACGGAATAAATTAAATTTTTCGTTTTATCTTTCGCCGTTTGACATAAATTTTGTAATTTTGTCGGCTGAATCTGAAAAAGAAGAATAAAAAACAAAATAATAAAGCTAAAAATGGCAGCAATTGGAAAAATCAGAAGCTGGGGTCCCGTTCTCGCAACCGTGATCGGTCTAGCCCTGTTTGCATTTATTGCCGAGGAGATGTTCCGCTCTTGTGAGGCAACAAGTAACGAGAAGCGTCAACAGGTCGGCGAAGTTTTAGGTAAGAAAATCTCCGTACAGGATTTTCAGTCTTTGGTAGATGAGTATCAGTCGGTCATCAAGATGACGCAGGGACGTGACAATCTTACGGATGAAGAGCTGAATCAGGTGAAAGACCAGGTTTGGCAGATGTACGTCAACAACACCATCATGGAGGAGGAAGCCAAGAAACTGGGTCTCACGGTAACAGATGCCGAGCTCCAGGAAATCTTAAAGGCTGGTACGAATCCTATGCTGATGCAGACTCCGTTTGTGAATCAGCAGACTGGTCGTTTCGATGTAAATCAGCTTACCAAGTTCTTGGCAGATTATAAGAAGATTCAGGACCAGCCCCAGCAGGCTCAGGTTGCTGAACAGTATAAGCAAATCTATGATTACTGGAAGTTTATTGAGAAGCAGCTCCGTCAGAACGTACTGGGTACCAAGTATCAGACATTGCTCACAGAATGTTTGATTTCGAACCCTGTTTCTGCTAAGGCAGCTTTCGAAGCACAGAATCAGGAGAGCGACATCCAGTTGGCTACTCTTCCTTATTCAGCAATCAAAGACAGCGATGTAGAGGTGAAGGAAAGTGACCTCAAGGCAAAGTACGACGAGCAGAAGGAGATGTTCCGTCAGTATGTGGAGAGCCGCGACATCAAGTATGTTGACTTCCAGGTACTCCCATCAGCTGCCGACCGTGCTGCGCTGATGAAGACCATCAATGAGGCCCGCCAGAAGTTAGAGAGCGGTGCTGCTCCTGCCGATATCGTTCGTAAGGCTCAGTCGCAGGTTGCCTATACGGGTATTGCAGCTACCAAGCGTGCTTTTGCTCCCGATATTGCAACAAAGCTCGACTCTATGCAGGTTGGTCAGGTAAGTGCTCCTTTTGAGACAGCCTATGACAATACCGTGAATGTCGTTAAGCTCATCAATAAGGTTCAGGCTCCTGATTCTATCGAGTATCGTCAGATTCAGGTTGGCGGCGAAACTGCTGAAGCTGCCCGTAAGACAGCTGACAGTATCTTTACTGCACTGAAGAGCGGCGCTGATTTTGAGGCTCTTGCTAAGAAATATGGTCAGACAGGCGAGAAGCAATGGCTCACATCTTCCATGTACGAGAATGCTCCTTCTGTCGATGCTGATTCTAAGGCATATCTTACAGCCCTTACCACTTTGGCTCCCAATGAGAGTCAGAACGTAGCATTCTCGCAAGGTAACATTATAGTACAGGTTACCAACCGCAAGGCTATGGTAACAAAGTATGATGCAGCCGTTATCAAGCATACCATCGATTTCTCGAAGGATACCTATTCACAGGCTTACAACAAGTTCAGCCAGTATGTCAGCGAGAATAAGACTCTTGAGGGACTTGAGAAGAATGCCCAGAAGTTTGGCTTCCGCGTTCAGGAACGTAAGGATATTTTCAGCTCAGAACACTATGTGGCTGGCCTGCGTTCTACGCGTGATGCCATGAAGTGGATATTCGATGCTAAGGAAGGTGACGTTTCTCCACTCTATGAATGTGGCAATAACGACCACCTGATGGTGATTGCCCTGACAAAGGTTCATCCAGAAGGCTATCGTGACCTCTCTGCTGTAGAGGATCAATTGAAGCAGGAAGTCATCCGTGACAAGAAATATAACAAGGCAGTCGAGATGCTGAAAGGTGTCAATTCTATTGATGCTGCCAAGCAGAAGGGTGCTGTGGTTGACAGTGTTCGTCAGATTACTTTCTCAGCTCCTGTCTTCGTACAGGCTACAGGAACCAGCGAACCTGCTTTGAGCGGTGCAGTTGCTGCTGCTAAGGCTGGTCAGTTCAGTGCTGCTCCTGTCAAGGGTAATGGCGGTGCCTTCCTCTTTAAGGTTCTGAATAAGAAACAGCGTGAGGCTGCTAAGTTTGATGCCAAACAGCAGCAGGCTCAGTTGAAGCAGCAGGCTATGCAGGCTGCCAGCCGTTTCATGAATGAACTCTATTTGAAGGCTGACGTAGTTGACAATCGCTACCTGTTCTTCTAAGAACATTTTTTAGTAAGGCAACATAAAATCGGGCAAAAGCTTTGTGCTTTGCCCGATTTTTCGTAACTTTGACTTCGTCGAAGGTACTCTCGTTCGAGAAAACTCAAATAAAATTTGGTTTTCTTCTCACTTATTCGTACCTTTGCACACAATTTCGAAAATAACATATCATTGCAATGAATATATCGTATAAATGGTTGAAGGAGTACGTGGATTTCGATCTCACACCACAGCAGGTGTGTGACGCCCTGACATCTACAGGATTGGAAGTCGACGCACTCGAAGAAGTACAGAGTATCAAAGGTGGACTGAAAGGATTGTATGTAGGTAAAGTGCTGACTTGCGAAATGCATCCCAATAGTGACCACCTGCACGTAACAACAGTGGATTTGGGTAAGGGTGAGCCTTCTCAGATTGTATGCGGTGCGCCTAATGTGGCAGCCGGCCAGAAGGTGATAGTAGCCGATCTGGGTTGTGTGTTGTATGACGGTGACAAAGAGTTCGTGATTAAGAAATCCAAACTTCGCGGTGTGGAATCATGTGGTATGATTTGTGCCGAAGACGAGATTGGTATCGGCACTTCGCATGATGGTATTATCGTGTTGCCCGAGGATGCTCAGGTAGGTATGCCTGCTGCTGAGTATTATCATTTGGAGAGCGATTGGCTCATCGAGGTGGACATCACCGCTAACCGTGCTGATGCCTTGAGCCACTGGGGAGTTGCCCGTGATCTGTATGCTTGGCTGAAGCAGAATGGCTACAAAACAGCTACTCACAAACCCGTGGTCAACGATTTCGTCGTTGACAATCACGATTTGCCCATCGAAGTAAAGATTGAGAACACCGAGGCGTGCAAGCGTTATGCTTGTGTCAGCATCACCGGTTGTGATGTCAAGGAGAGTCCCGAGTGGCTGAAGAATAAACTGAGTGTGATTGGATTACGTCCAATCAATAATATTGTGGATATCACCAACTATGTGATGATGGCTCTCGGACAGCCATTGCATTGTTTCGATGCGGATATGGTGAAGGGACATCAGATTGTGGTGAAGACGATGCCTGAGGGTACTCCATTCCAGACATTGGACGGTGTAGAACATAAACTGTCAGACCGCGATTTGGCTATCTGCAACGCTGAAGAACCCATGTGTATCGCAGGCGTTTTCGGCGGAAAGGGTAGTGGAACGTATGAGACAACGAAGAATGTGGTGTTGGAGAGTGCCTATTTCCATCCTACATGGATTCGTAAGTCGGCTCGCCGTCATGGCTTGAGCACTGATGCCTCGTTCCGTTTTGAGCGTGGTATCGACCCCAACGGCACGATTGAGGCACTGAAGTATGCTGCCATCCTCTGTAAGGAACTGGCTGGCGGTAAGGTCTCAATGGAGATACAGGACGTTTATCCTGAGAAGATAGAAGATGCCATTGTAGATTTGAAGTATGATTATGTTCACAATCTCATCGGCAAAGAGATAGGTGTTGACAATATCAAGAATATCTGCCAGTCGTTGGAGATGAAAGTCTTGGACGAGAATGCCGAAGGATTGAAGTTGCAGGTTCCTGCCTATCGTGTGGATGTTCAGCGTCCATGTGATGTGGTTGAGGATATTCTGCGCATCTATGGATATAATAATGTGGAGATTCCTACCCAGCTGAAGTCATCGCTGGTTATCAAAGGTGATGAAGACCAAAAGCATAAGTTGGCTAATCTTGTCAGCGAGCAGTTGGTGGGCGAGGGCTTCAATGAGATATTGAACAATTCGCTGACCAAGGGGGCTTACTATGGTGAAAGTGATACGCTCGTTCGTATCATGAATCCATTGTCAACCGATTTGAATGTGATGCGCCAGACATTGCTCTATGGCGGATTGGAAAGCATCGAGCATAATGCCAAGCGTAAGAATGGTAACTGCCGTTTCTTCGAATTCGGTAATGTTTACTTCTTCTCGCCTGAGAAGCAGAACGACGAGAATCCTATTCAAGCCTACAAGGAGGAATATCACCTTGGACTTTGGTTGACGGGTAAGCGTGTGGAAGGCTCGTGGGCTCATGCCAATGAAGACTCCTCTTTTGCGGAACTGAGCGCATACGTTGAGAATATCTTGGCACGTATCGGCGTGCAGCAGGGTATGCTGGTCCGTAAGAAGTCTGACAATGTCCTGTTCTCAGCTGGTCTTACCATTGAGAACCGTGGTGGCAAGAAACTCATTGAGATGGGCGTGCTCTCCAAGAAGGTGCAGAAGGCAGCAGATATCGATACACAGGTATATTACTGCGAGATGAACTGGACGGCACTGATGAAGGTTATTCGCAATCGTCAGGTTCTCTTTACCGAGATTGCCAAGTATCCTGCTGTCAGTCGCGACCTTGCCCTGCTCATCGACCAGAACGTAGAGTTCAGTCAGATTGAGGAGATAGCCCGTCAGACGGAGAAGAAACTGCTGAAGAAGGTTGAACTGTTCGATGTCTATGAAGGCAAGAACCTGCCAGCCGGCAAAAAGAGCTATGCCGTGAACTTCATCCTGCAGGATGCTGAGAAGACCATGGGCGACAAGCAGATTGAAGCCATCATGCAGAAACTCATCAATAACCTCAAGCAGAAACTCGGTGCTGAGCTCCGCTAACTATGAACTATGAATTATTAATTATGAATTAAATACAATGGGAAGAGCATTTGAATATCGCAAAGCTGCGAAACTGAAGAGATGGGGCCACATGGCCAAGACATTTACGAAAATCGGTAAGCAGATTGCCATTGCCGTGAAGGCTGGCGGTCCGGAGCCCGACATGAACCCTGCATTGCGTGCTATCATCGCGAATGCGAAACGTGAAAACATGCCGAAGGATAATATCGAGCGTGCTATCAAAAACGCAATGGGTAAAGACCAAAGCGACTATAAAGAGGTGACTTACGAAGGATATGGTCCTCACGGAGTGGCTATCTTTGTGGATACGCTGACCGACAATACCACACGTACTGTAGGTGATGTCCGTTCAGTCTTCAATAAGTTCAATGGTAACCTGGGAACACAGGGCTCGTTGTCCTTCTTGTTCGACCATAAGGCCGTGTTCACCTTCAAGAAAAAGGATGGTCTGGATATGGACGAGCTGATTCTCGACCTGATTGATTATGGAGTAGAGGATGAGTTTGATGAGGATGAGGAGGAGAACTCCATTACCATCTATGGCGATCCCCAGTCGTTCGGTGCTATTCAGAAGCATCTGGAGGAGAATGGTTTCGAGGTGACAGGTGCCGAGTTCACCCGCATTCCAAACGATTTGAAGGACGTAACTCCTGAGGAGCGTGAAACCATCGACAAGATGATCGAGAAGTTGGAAGACTTCGATGATGTGCAGACTGTTTACACCAACATGAAGCCAGAAGTGGTTGAGGAGTAATGGCAACGAAGCATATCATGTATGAGACTCACGGCACGTGTTCTAAGATGATTGACGTGACCTGTGACGAGAATGATGTTATTCAGCAAGTCTTCTTCCTTGGCGGTTGTAATGGCAACCTGCAGGGCATCAGCCAACTGGTGCGTGGACAGAAGATTGACGATGTCATCCAACGAGTGAATGGTATCCGTTGCGGTACGAAGAATACCAGTTGTCCTGACCAATTGTGCAGGGCACTGGAAGAACTCAAAAAACAACCGTTAGAAGCCTGAGTGCTTCTAACGGTAATCTTTTTCTTGGAAGGTAGCCTCGAAAAGTTTCTGCCCCTTGTGCTTTGTTGAGTAATAGGTGTAGCGGAAATTGTAGCCGGCATCTCTGTAGGGCTTCATGGCTGTGGCATTCTTCAGCTGTTGCAACATCTGTTCACGGGGGTTATTCTTGCGGATTGTAGCCGTGTCGTCAATCACGCCGTCTAAAGTGTAAGAATAAATTAAGGTGTGTGTAGCCACGTCGAAACTCATACTGTCTATCGTTACTCCTTTGGCAATCGGAGCAGGACAGTTTTTCTTTGAATATTCCATTGCTTCGCGGGCACAACGTTGCTCCAAAGATTCCTGGCAAGCAGACAAGAGTAAGACCGCTGCAAAGGCAAAAAATAGCTTTTTCTTTATCATCTTTTATACCTGTAGTTCGTAATTTCTGCAAAATTAATAAAATAAAATGGTATAGAAACGTAGCAATCTCATTTTTTTTTCGTAATTTTGCAAAAGATTGTACTTATCACTTTATGGAGCACATTAGAAACTTCTGTATTATAGCACACATCGATCATGGAAAATCGACGCTGGCTGATCGTATGCTTGAGTTCACCAAGACCATTCAAGTAACTGAGGGTCAGATGCTTGATGATATGGATCTGGAGAAAGAACGAGGCATTACCATTAAGAGCCATGCCATCCAGATGGAGTATGTGTATAAGGGTGAAAAGTATATTCTCAACCTGATTGACACTCCGGGACACGTTGACTTCTCCTACGAGGTGTCGCGTTCCATTGCCGCTTGCGAGGGCGCTCTCTTGGTGGTGGATGCCACTCAGGGCGTGCAGGCACAGACTATTTCGAACCTATATTTGGCTATTGACCACGACTTGGAGATTATTCCTGTCATTAATAAGATTGATATGCCCAGTGCTATGCCCGATGAGGTGGAGGACGAAATCGTTGACCTGATAGGTTGTGATCCCTCTGACATTATCCGTGCAAGTGGAAAGACGGGCGAAGGTGTCGAACAGATTCTCGATGCAGTGGTTGAACGCATTCCTCATCCTGTAGGCGATGAGAAAGCCCCGCTTCAAGCATTGATATTCGATTCCGTATTCAACTCCTTCCGTGGTATCATTGCCTATTTCAAAATTGAAAACGGCACGATACGCAAGGGTGAAAAGGTGAAGTTCTTTAATACGGGCATGGAGTATGATGCTGACGAGGTGGGTGTGCTGAAGATGGACATGATTCCCCGTCAGGAATTGCGTACTGGCGATGTGGGTTACATCATCAGCGGCATCAAGAACTCTAAGGAAGTGAAGGTGGGCGATACCATCACGAGTGTCGCCAATCCGTGCGAAAAGGCTATTGAGGGTTTCCAGGAAGTAAAACCGATGGTGTTCGCAGGTGTATATCCTATCGACCCCACCGACTATGAGAATCTTCGTGCATCGCTGGAGAAACTGCAACTCAATGATGCTTCCCTGACTTTTACGCCAGAGACTTCCGTTGCTTTGGGCTTCGGCTTCCGTTGCGGATTCCTCGGTCTGCTCCACATGGAGATCGTGCAGGAACGCTTGGACCGCGAGTTCGATATGGATGTTATCACTACGGTTCCTAACGTAACATATATGTGTTACGATAAGCAGGGTGGGGTGAAAGAGGTGCATAATCCTTCGGGGTTGCCTGATCCTACGCTCATCGATCATATAGAAGAACCCTACATCAAGGCCAGCATCATTACGGCAGCCGATTATATCGGTCCCATCATGACACTCTGCCTTGACAAGCGTGGCGAACTGATTGACCAACAGTATGTTTCCGGCAATCGAGTAGAATTGCGCTTTATGCTGCCGTTGGGCGAAATCGTGATTGACTTCTATGATAAATTGAAGTCCATCTCTAAAGGCTATGCCTCGTTCGACTATCATGTTGACTGCTTCCGCCCCTCCAAACTGGCGAAACTCGATATACTGCTGAATGGCGAATCAGTTGATGCGCTCTCCACGCTTACTCACCAGGATAATGCCGTCAGTTTTGGCCGGCGTATGTGTGAGAAGTTGAAGGAACTCATTCCGCGCCAGCAGTTCGACATTGCTATCCAGGCAGCTATCGGGGCAAAGATTATTGCCCGCGAAACAGTAAAACAGGTGCGTAAGGACGTGACTGCCAAATGCTATGGCGGTGACGTGAGTCGTAAGCGCAAACTGCTGGAGAAACAGAAGCGGGGCAAGAAGCGCATGAAGCAAATCGGTAATGTGGAAGTGCCGCAGAAAGCATTCCTGGCCGTATTGAAATTGGACTAAAAACAAACAATAAATAGAAACTGAAAATCCACTGAAGACATGACAACACTTGGACTGACACCACGAGACGTTGCACGCGAATTGGCGAGACGTTACAGTACGATGACACACGACGAACTGGACGTACTGGAGAGTATTCTTGTACCCTTGAAATACCAGAAGGGCGAACTCATCCTGAAGGAGGGTGAGGTATGTAAAAATATCTATTGGGTCGTGAAGGGACTCGTACGCCAATTCTATTATAAGAACGGGAAAGAACTTACGGAATATATGGCTACGGAGAATACCATCTGCATGTGTATCGAAAGTCTCTTTAAGGAGGAGCCTACTCATCTCCAAATCATGGCATTGGAGCCGACCATCATTTATGCACTGCCCAAGGCTGCCTTGGAGCAAGAGGCCATGAAGAATGTCAATATCCAGATGCTCTATCGTAAGATATTGGAGGAGTCCCTCATCTTCTCGCAGATACATGCCGATATGCTTCGCTTCGAGTCAGCCCAGGACCGTTATGCCAAGCTCGTAAAGCGCAGTCCCCAACTGGTGCTCCGTGCTCCGTTGGTATATATAGCCAGCTATCTTCAGATGACTCCTGAAACGCTGAGTCGCGTCCGTACTTCAGCCTTGTTGGAGGATAAAGGTTGATGCAGACAAAGCGCGTGGCATATGCATCTTTTAACTTCCCGACTTGGCAACAGGTCGGGAAAGTTTTTTATTCTACCAATTGAATAGGCGTACCTTATTCTGCAATAAGCGTGCCTTATTTTGCAACGGAGGTCGCTTATTGGCCAACAAGCACTCTTAACCACAGAGCCGTAAGCTCAATAAATATTCCCAGGGTGGGAATGTTTTATTCCCAGTGTGGGAACATTTTATTCCCAAGGTGGGAATAATTTTTTCCCTTGATGGTATCAATGGCTCATCCTCCTGCTGATGTATAGAAGATTGGTAGAGGGAAAGTAGAAGTAAAGTAGAGGATTAGTAGAAGGAAAGTAGAGGTAAATTATCATGCAAACAACTTATATACAACCATTTATCAGCTTTTTAGTAGAAGTGGCTGGCTATATTGCCAATAGTGACTAAAAGTGCAGCTCGTGTTGTATTGATAGAGCAATGGGGCGTACTAAACTCAAAATATTGATATAAAGGCATTGCCGATTCAGAAAAATATCGTAACTTTGCAACGAAAAGATGTATAATAACGATTAGGAGGTAGAGTTATGTTAGGAGTTAATTCCCCAAGAGAACGGATCACACCTGAGTTTTCGAAAGAGATTCGGGCATCACTACGTCGTGCTATGACGGGGCAGCTCAATGAGAAAGAGAAGGCTGCACGGCAAAGGCTAAAGGATAGCGAGAAATACTGGACGATGGAATGGAAGGGGCTGCATTTTTAGGAAAACTCGTTTCTTTCCCACTGACTGATTTCCAGTGTCTTAATACTTTTACTTCTGGTGTTGAGTCTATGGACAAATTTATCAGAGGTGATTTCCGATTGAGTGTTGAGAATCACTATTGTCAGGCGTATGCTGTAAAACTCGAAGATGAGATAGTGGCCATCTTTGCGCTTAGTTTCGACTCTCTCGATTTGGATTCAGACGATAAGGAAGAACTACAGTCAGGCTTTTCATCAACATCGTCTCCAGATGTCGATTTTGATTATCAGGAGACTTTTTATGCTAAGCCACGATACCCTGCAATGGATATTGCCTATCTTGCTATACAAGAAAAATGGAGGGGCAAACATATCGGCGATTTCCTGATAAAACAGATAGCAGATCTGGCAAGAAGGCAGACATTAGCAGGTTGTCAGTTCCTTACGGTTGAAGCACTTGCGACAAAAGAGTATAGTGCTGTGGGATTCTACGAACGCTGTGGTTTTGCGCCCAATGAGGTTAAGAAGCCCTATAAAGACACGCTCCGGATGTATATGACTTTGTACTCCAAAGATGAAGTTTTTGATGATTGAGCCTCTATATAAACCCCTTCCTAATACAAACAGGACTTGCAACAATTTTTGGCAAAAGCATTGTGGATTCAGTAAAATATCGTATTTTTACACCAAGAAGATAGAAAAGGAGATACTGCAATGGCAACAGCAATTAAAGCAATCCCCACGCTCTATGGTGACGAAGCCCGTCGTTTCCGTGAGATGGCAGACGAAACGGAGCGTAAGTTTGATATGCGCCCGAAGCGAGATCTCACAACGGATCCTCGCTATAAGGCAATGCGCACAATTCTCGAGAGGTCGAACATCAACTTCTAAGCAACGATGGCGTTTCTTGAAGCCCGATGTGCAAAGGATTTGGTGTCGGTGATATTGATAAAAAAATAAAGCGCTGACAATCAGCGCTTTTCAGTAGTCGATAGGGGAATCGAACCCCTATGCCAAGATTGAGAATCTTGTATCCTAACCATTAGATGAATCGACCATTAATTTCTTTTCCAAGTTTCTTGACCCAGCGGAAGCTGGGGGATTCGAACCCCCGGTACGGTAACCCGCACGGCAGTTTAGCAAACTGCTGGTTTCAGCCACTCACCCAAACTTCCTTTTACCGGTTGTTCTTGTCAAAACCTAAGCGTTTTCTCCCAAACGCGGTGCAAAGGTAATGCTTTTATTTCACTCCTGCAAATTTTTCGGCACTTTTTTTCTTTTCTTCTGCTATTTAGTAGAAGAGCGGTAGACGGGACTCGAACCCGCGACCCTCGGCTTGGGAAGCCAATGCTCTACCAACTGAGCCACTACCGCAAGAAAAAGAGTCAGACGGTGCTGACTCCCATTTGCTCGAAAGAGCCGATAGCCGGACTCGAACCGGCGACCCACGCATTACGAATGCGTTGCTCTACCAACTGAGCCATATCGGCAACATTCAAAAGACCGCATTGCTTTTTTGCGACTGCAAAGGTAATATAAAATTTCGGTTTGGCAAAATTTTTACCTAACAAAGTTTTTCTTTCAGGAATTTTCCTGTGATACTATCTTTGCAGTCAGCCACTTCCTCGGGTGTTCCGCAGGCTACCAGATTGCCGCCTTTGTCGCCTCCGTCGGGTCCTAAGTCAATCACATGGTCGGCACATTTGATGATTTCCATGTTGTGCTCAATGATAAGGATGGTGTGGCCTCTGCTGATGAGTGCGTCGAATGCATGAAGCAGGCGCTGGATATCGTGGAAATGCAGACCGGTGGTTGGTTCATCGAAAATGAAGAGTGAAGGCTCCTGTCGCTCTTGTCCGATGAAGTATGCCAGTTTCACGCGCTGGTTCTCACCGCCTGAGAGGGTCGATGAGTTCTGTCCGAGTTTGATGTACCCCAGTCCTACATCCTCAAGGGGCTTCAGGCGGTTCACAATCGTTTTCTGATTGTATTCACCAAAGAACTGAATAGCCTCCGATATCGTCATGTTCAGTACATCGTCGATGTTCTTGCCCTCGTAGCGCACATCCAGGATGTCGTGTTTGAAACGCTTTCCATGACAGGCTTCGCATTGTAAAACGAGATCGGCCATGAACTGCATTTCGACCGTAATAACGCCAGCACCTTTACATTCGTCGCATCTGCCACCGTCAGCATTGAACGAAAAATACTGCGCCGTGAATCCCAGTTGTTTTGACAATGGCTGTTCAGCAAAGAGATCACGGATGGCGTCATAAGCCTTGACGTATGTTGCAGGATTTGAACGGGTAGATTTACCGATAGGATTCTGATCTACGAACTCCACATGCTTAACGGCTTTGTAATCGCCTTCTAATCCTCTGAATTCGCCGGGATTGTCGCAAACATCTCCCAGCAGTCGCTTGAGGGCAGGGTAGAGGATGCCCTTAATCAAACTGGACTTACCGCTACCGCTGACACCCGTCACCACCGTCATGACGTTCAGCGGTATGGAAACATCAATGCCGCGCAGATTGTTCATGCGTGCGCCCATGATCTTAATCTGCCGGTTCCAGGGGCGACGGCTCTTGGGTACGGGTATTTCCTCTTGGTGTAACAGGTATTTTACGGTATAGCTCTTGGGATATTTCTTGAGCGACTGCTTGTTGATGTCCTCTGCATTACCTTCAAACACGATTTCGCCACCCAAGCGACCTGCGTCTGGTCCTACGTCGATGAGATAGTCGGCAGCGCGCATCATTTCCTCGTCGTGTTCCACCACTACCACCGTATTGCCTAATGCCTGCAACTCTTTGAGAACCTTGATCAGCCTGTCGGTATCGCGACTATGCAGTCCGATGCTTGGTTCGTCCAATATATATAAGGAACCTACGAGCGACGACCCCAGCGAGGTAGTCAGGTTGATGCGTTGGCTCTCACCGCCACTCAGCGAGTTCGACATGCGGTTCAGAGTCAGATACCCCAAACCTACGTCCAACAGGAATTGCAGACGCGAATTGATTTCCGTCAGCAGTCGTTTTCCAATCTCCTGTTCCTGTTCTGAGAGTTCCAACTGGTCGAACCATTGCTTCAGCCTAATGATAGGCATCTGCACCAAGTCGGTAATGCTTCTTCCGCCAATCTTTACGTAGTCTGCCTCTGGCTTCAGTCGGGTACCGTGACATTTCGGACACGTGGTCTTACCGCGATAGCGACTCAGCATGACGCGGTATTGAATCTTGTACTGGCTCTCCTTCACCATTTGGAAAAAAGCGTCAATACTTACCTGATCGTGAATATCCTTGTTGCGCTCTGACGGTAGTCCATGCCAGAGCATATCCTTCTGTTTCTGTGTCAGGTTGTAATAGGGTTCGAAGATAGGGAAATCATCCTTTGCAGCCCTTCTGCAGAACTCATCCTTCCACATACCCATTTTCTCACCATGCCAGCACACTACGCAGCCGTCGTACACCGATAGCGTCGTATTGGGAATCACCAGCTGTTCGTCAATACCGATAATCTTGCCAAAGCCCTGGCACTCGGGACAAGCGCCTACGGGCGAATTAAACGAGAACAGATTGTCGGTGGGCTCCTCAAACTTCATGCCGTCGGCCTCAAAATGCATCGAGAAATCATAACTGATCATGGAGGGCAGGAACATCAGCCGGCACTCACCATTACCTTCATAGAAAGCCGTTTCGGTTGAATCTATCAGTCGTGATACAACATCCTTTGCATCGTCAACCGACAGGCGGTCGATGACGAGGTAGTAATTATTCGGATTACTCGGAGTATTCTGATTACTCTGATTACTCAGAAAATCGTCGATACGTTGGAAATCGCTATTCACGAAGATACGCGCATAGCCATTCTGAACGTACATCTTGAGCTGCTGCTCCAGTGTGCGCCCTTCAGGAAGGGTGATGGGTGCCATCACTACGAATTTAGTGCCCTTGGCATACTGTTGCGTACACTTCACGATATCCTCCGTAGAGTGCTTCTTCACCTCCTGTCCGCTGATAGGCGAATACGTACGTCCGATGCGGGCAAAGAGCAGTCGCAGGTATTCGTAGATTTCTGTGGTAGTACCTACGGTTGATCGGGGATTACGCGAGATGACCCGCTGCTCGATGGCAATAGCAGGCGGAATACCCTTGATAAAGTCGCACTCAGGCTTGTTCATACGCCCCAGAAACTGGCGGGCATAGCTCGACAGACTCTCCACGTAACGGCGCTGCCCCTCGGCATAAAGCGTATCAAATGCCAGCGACGACTTGCCGCTGCCACTCACACCTGCCACTACAATCAGTTTGTTGCGTGGAATCTTCACATCCACGTTCTTCAGGTTGTTCACCCTGGCTCCTTTTATCTCGATGTAATCACTCATGAACTTTTCCTTGAAAGTTTAGCGTGCAAAGGTACGAAAAAAAAGTGAGCCAACCAAACATTGGCTCACTTTTATATATAAATAGGTGTAGTCTTACAGGATAGTCTTAACAGCCTCCAGCATACCCTTCTCCTGGATCAGGTCGAGGAACTGCTTCACCATAGCGTTCAGACCCTGAATCTTATTGAGGTCTTCCTGCCAGATGAATTCTGCACCCAGCACGCCGTCAGCCACCTTCTGGGTGTCGCCGGTAGCCCAAAGCTCCTTCAGCAGGTCCATAATCTTCTGGTCGTCGTTAGGCACAATCTCTACACCATCGGCACGCTTGCCACCCTTGTAGTAGGTGATGATGGCAGCCAGACCGAATACCAAGCCCTTAGGCAGTTCGCCCTTGCGCTCCAGGAAAGTCTTTACGCCAGGCAGGTCGCGAGCCTGGAATTTGGGGAATGAGTTCAGCATGATGCTCGTTACCTGGTGGTCAACGTATGGGTTGTCGAAGCGCTCCAGCACGTCGCCGGCAAACTTCTCCAGTTCGTCCATAGGCAGGTCGAGTGTCTGCATCAGCTCGTCGAACTGTACCTTGTGGATGTACTTGCCGATAACCTCGTGGTTGCAGGCATCGCGAACGATGTTAACACCACTCAGGAAGGCAACAGGCGACAGTACGGTGTGCGGACCATTCAGCAGCGTCACCTTACGCTTGTGGTACGGCTCTTCTGATGGAACGAACAGCACGTGCAGTCCGGCCTTGTCGGCAGGGAATTCCTGAGCAACCTCCTTCGGAGCCTCAATCACCCAGAGATGGAAGGTCTCAGCCTGTACTACCAAGTTGTCGCGATACGAAATCTTCTCCTGAATCTCCTTGATCTCATTGCGTGGGAATCCTGGTACGATACGGTCAACGAGGGTAGCGTAAACACCGCAAGCCTCCTCGAACCACTTCTTGAAGTCGTCGCCCAGGTTCCAGAGCTCGATATACTTGTAGATGCAATCCTTCAGCACGTGGCCATTCAGGAAGATGAGCTCGCAGGGGAAGATAATCAGACCCTTCGTCTTGTCGCCATTGAAAGTCTGGTAACGACGATACAGCAGCTGTACCAGTTTGCCTGGATAAGAAGATGCAGGTTTGTCGTCCAACTTACAAGCAGGATCGAAAGCGATACCGGCCTCTGTAGTATTCGAGATGACGAAACGGATTTCGGGCTGTTCAGCCAGTGCCATGAAGGCATCGTTCTGTGAATAGGGATTCAGCGCACGGCTAATGACGTCGATACGCTCCAGAGTGTTTACAGGCTTACCATTCTCACGACCCTGCAGGTTTACGTGATACAGGCAGTCCTGAGCATTCAACCAGTCAACCATACCACGCTCAATGGGCTGTACCACAACGACACTACCATTGAAGTCAGTCTTCTGGTCCATGTTCCAGATAATCCAATCAACAAAAGCACGGAGGAAATTTCCCTCACCAAACTGAATCACCTTTTCAGGCATAACGCTCTTAGGCGCAAATTGTTTGTTTAACGGTTTCATAATATTAATAATGTTAAATTGATTTGTTTTATGTCGTGCAAAGATAGCGACTTTTTTTGTAATTTCCAAATAATAGCGCGAAAATTTGCACAAGTCAGAAATTTATATTATCTTTGCAGGACTATTGAAGTTCAATATTAATTTAAATAATAATACATTGTTAATCTTATGAGTCAAAAAAGAGTTTACCTCTTCGGTAACGGAAAGGCCGAAGGTAATGCAAAAATGCGTGAGGAACTGGGTGGTAAGGGTGCTAACCTTGCCGAGATGAACCATATCGGTGTGCCCGTTCCTCCAGGTTTTACCATCACTACAGACTGCTGTAACGAATACTATCAGGTGGGTCAGGAGAAAATCATGGAGTTGCTCAACGACGACGTGATGGCTGCTGTTAAGCACATTGAAAACCTGATGAACTGCAAGTTCGGCGATGCTGCTAATCCTCTGTTGGTCAGTGTACGTTCTGGTGCACGTGCCTCTATGCCTGGTATGATGGATACCATTCTGAACCTCGGTCTGAATGACGAGGTGGCTGAGGGTATGGCCAAGAAGACCAATAATCCTCACTTCGTTTACGACTCTTACCGTCGTTTCGTACAGATGTACGGTGATGTCGTGCTGGAGATGAAGCCTGTTAACAAGGAAGACATCGATCCATTCGAGGAGATTATTGAGAAGGTGAAGAAGGAGAGCGGTGTCGTTCTCGACAAAGACCTCTCGGTTGAAGACCTCAAGAAGTTGGTTCAGCTCTTCAAGGCTGCCATCAAGGAGCGCACAGGCAAGGACTTCCCCAACGATCCTATCGAACAGCTTTGGGGTGCTATCTGCGCCGTGTTCCGTTCTTGGATGAACGAGCGCGCTATCCTGTATCGTAAGATGGAAGGAATTCCCGACGAGTGGGGTACTGCCGTATCAGTAATGGCAATGGTATTCGGTAACATGGGCGATACCTCTGCAACAGGTGTTTGCTTCAGCCGCGATGCTGCCAATGGTGAGAATGTGTTTAATGGTGAGTATCTGGTTAATGCTCAGGGTGAGGACGTTGTTGCCGGTATCCGCACTCCACAGCAGATTACCAAGCTGGGTTCACAGCGTTGGGCCGAGCGTGCAGGTATCTCTGAGGAAGAGCGCGTAGCTAAGTATCCTTCTATGGAGGAGGCTATGCCTGAAATCTATGCTCAGCTGAACGGTATCCAGGAGAAGCTCGAGGAGCACTATCGCGATATGCAGGATATGGAGTTCACCGTACAGGAGGGCAAACTCTGGTTCCTCCAGACACGTAACGGTAAGCGTACTGGTGCCGCTATGGTGAAGATTGCCATCGACCTGCTCCACGAGGGTAAGATTGACGAGAAGACTGCCATTCTGCGTTGCGAGCCTCAGAAGCTCGACGAGCTGTTGCACCCCGTATTCGATAAGAAGGCACTGACATCTGCCAAGGTGATTGCTCAGGGTCTGCCTGCATCTCCAGGTGCTGCCTGTGGTCAGATTGTATTCCACGCTGACGATGCTCAGGAGTGGCACAAGGACGGTCACAAGGTTGTGCTCGTTCGTATCGAGACATCTCCTGAGGACCTCGCCGGTATGTCTGCCGCTGAGGGTATTCTGACTGCTCGTGGTGGTATGACTTCACACGCTGCCGTTGTGGCTCGTGGTATGGGTAAGTGCTGCGTATCGGGTGTTGGTTCACTGAATGTTAGCTATAAGGATAAGACCGTTGAGATTGACGGCGTAGTATATAAGGAGGGTGACTATATCTCTCTGAATGGTACCACTGGTCAGGTTTATGCTGGTGAAGTTCCTACCAAGGCTGCCGAGCTTTCTGGCGACTTCAAGGAACTGATGGACCTCTGCGACAAGTACACCAAGCTGCAGGTTCGCACCAATGCTGATACTCCACACGATGCTCAGGTTGCCCGCAACTTCGGTGCCAAGGGTATCGGTCTGACACGTACAGAGCACATGTTCTTCGAGGATAAGAAGATTATCGCTATGCGCGAGATGATTCTGTCGAAGGATGCTGCCGGTCGCGAGAAGGCTCTTGCCAAGCTGCTGCCTTACCAGAAGGCTGACTTCAAGGGTATTCTTGAGGCTATGGACGGACTGCCCGTTAACATCCGTCTGTTGGATCCCCCATTGCACGAGTTCGTTCCCCACGATTTGGCTGGTCAGGAGACAATGGCTAAGGAGATGGGCGTCAGCGTAGAGGATATCAAGCGTCGTGTTGACTCACTGGCTGAGAACAACCCAATGCTGGGTCACCGTGGTTGCCGTCTGGGCATCACCTTCCCTGAAATCACCGCTATGCAGACCCGTGCCATCCTTGGTGCAGCCTGTGAGCTGAAGAAGGAAGGCAAGAATCCTATGCCAGAGATTATGGTTCCACTGATTGGTACACTCTATGAGTTGAAGCAGCAGAAGGAAGTCATTCTGGAGGCTGCCAAGGAGACCTTTGCCGAGTATGGAATAGAAGTTGAGTTTGAGATTGGTACGATGATTGAGATTCCTCGTGCAGCTCTGACCGCCGATCGTATTGCTACTGAGGCCCAGTACTTCTCATTCGGTACCAACGACCTCACACAGATGACCTTCGGTTACTCTCGTGACGATATTGCCAGCTTCTTGCCTGTTTACCTCGACAAGAAGATTCTGAAGGTTGACCCATTCCAGGTTCTCGACCAGAAGGGTGTTGGTAAGCTCATCAAGTACGCTGTAGAGAAGGGTCGTGAGATTCGTCCTGAACTGCGTTGCGGTATCTGCGGTGAGCATGGTGGTGAGCCCAGCTCTGTGAAGTTCTGCGCAAAGATTGGCATGAACTACGCATCTTGCTCTCCATTCCGTGTGCCCATCGCCCGCCTCGCCGCCGCGCAGGCTGCTGTTGAGGAGTAAAATAACTCTGACATATTTAATAAAGGGATCTGTCCGTTAGGGCAGGTCCCTTTTTGGTCTTCAGAAGAAGGCTTCCGACGATTATTGACTAAAAACGTCGCATAATTTGCGATAATTTGCAGATTTTTTTGGCTATTCGACATTAATTTAGTATCTTTGTCGCAGAATTTGCGACGTTAATCGCTGTTTTATGTCGCACAAAGTAGGAATGCGTTATGTATATACACGAAAGAGATAATTGGACGGACTTCCGTTGGGACATGTCCCAAGTGTCACTCCTTCAGGAGAAAGTATTCCGTAAGCAGGGGTTGCTTTATGGCAGGTTAAGTTCATTGGGATTTGACAGCAAACTCCGTGCTATGGCAGAGAATCTGACTTACGACGTAGTATATTCTTCAGAGATAGAAGGCATACGACTGAACGTTGAGCAGGTTCGTTCTTCCATTGCCTGGAAGCTTGGTATTGAGAACGTGAAAGATACTGCGCCTTCACACTATGTCGATTCTGTTGTTGGTGTAATGCTTGAAGCGGTTCAGCACTATGACATGACCCTCAGCAAAGAGAAACTATGTGCGTGGCAAGCTGCATTTTTCCCTTCAGGCTATAGTGAAGGAAGCCAGATAGAAGTAGGTCAGTACCGCACAAACGAGGAGCATATTGTCAGTGGAAGGTTTGGGCGCGAGAAAATCCACTATATTGCTCCTTCGCCAGACCGCGTAGAAGAGGAGATGGAAAAGTTCCTCGCCTGGTTTGATGGAGAGGAGCGTGTAAGCAGTGTCATCCGTTCTGCCATTGCACATTTCTGGTTTGTGAGTATTCATCCATTTGAGGATGGCAATGGTCGCCTGGCTCGCATTCTTTCAGACATGCTGCTTGCTCGTGGTGAGAAGAGCGAGTTCCGTTTCTACAACGTCTCATCACAGATTAACAAGGACAAAAACCACTACTATGATATTCTGGAGCGTATGCAGCATGGCGATGGCGATATAACGGAGTGGTTGGTGTGGTACATGCAGAAATTGGAGGATGCACTTGACGAGGCAGACACCATCGTCACCACAATCCTGAATAAGAGTTTCTTCTGGCAAAAAGCATCGTCAGTTCCGATGACAGAGCGTCAGACCCAGATGCTCAATCTCTTTCTTGACGGCTATGAAGCAAAGATAACGTCAAAGACATGGGCAACATTAGCAAAGTGCTCGAAGGACACTGCCATACGTGATATCCAGGATTTAGTTGACAAGAACATCCTGAAAGAGGACATTCCAGGAGCCAAACGCCCAAGTTACTCCATCGTCTATGATGCTGAGGACATGACGCAATTCTTCACGGACGTAAACATTGTTGAAGAGGATGGCATTCCATATCTCAATGCTTTATATAAAGGTAAGAAAACTATCTGTGAGAGAATTCTCCGGCTCGATGCAGAACGCTACCATAAAGGTGATTTGCCATTGTCCAATCTGCTCAGTAAATACTGCTCGTATATCGTTGCAGGCAATATAGAAAAGAATAACATCTAAATCGGAATTTAGCAGAATATATAATGAAACATTTCGTCATAAAATATTGGTGGGTGTTCCTTTGCCTTGTTGCTGTGTCTTTATACTCTTGCGATAATAACAACCTTACAGGCAAGAGTTATCAAGGCTATTACAATGCTTGCGAAAGGATTTATATAGAGTTCGAATCGAACTCTCAGGTAGAGGGAGAAATCTCTTCAACTGATTTTGTTGGCCGTTTCACCGATTATGTATGCGGACACTATGAATACGAACATCCCTATATCATAATTACTTGGACTAAGGCTGATTCGGATAACGAGGTATATAAAAATGTAATATCAAATCCGGACTCAACTATTGTAAACGAGTCATTAGATACGCTCAGGCTATATGAAGGAAATGAAGAATATATATTGCCAAGATACCATCTCTATCAGATTGACGAAAACGCCTCTTTCATGGAAAAGGTTGGGCAATATAGTTATCAATCTTTTCTGCTTATTATTATTTTTATTGTGAGATATTTCTTTTATATTATCGCTGCCATAGTGATTTTGAGATTTGCTATTAGGTGGCGTAAAAAAAGGAAAAACTAAATTCCAATTTAGCAAAATACATAAATATGACATAGAAAGAAATTCTCTTTGCGATCAGTGAAGTCGTATCTTTTTTTGCCATATAAACAACTACACTTCGATTCTTTTGATGACTTTCGCAGGCACACCGCCAACAATCGTATTTGGCTCCACATCCTTGGTGACTACAGCACCTGCGGCTACAACGGCTCCATCACCGATGGTCACACCCGCGAGGACGGTGGCATTGGCTCCTATCCAGACGTTCTTCCCAATGTGGATAGGAGCATACGACATGCTCTGCCGCTTGGCAGGGGAAAGGTCGTGGTTGATGGTAGCCAGTACGACGTTATGGCCGATGAGTGCGCCCTCGTCGATGGTGATGCCACCCTGATCCTGAAACTTGCAACCCATGTTGATGAATACCCGTTCACCCACGACCGTGTTCTTGCCGCAGTCGGTATGGAATGGCGGAAACATGCCTACCGTCTTAGGCACCTTCCTGTCCCAAAGTTGCTCCAGCAAATCGTGCAACTGCTCTGGAGTATGGTATTTCCCGTTAATCTCGGCCGTTATCTTCAGTGCATCCTGAGATAACTTGTGGAACATCATATGTACATCGGAACCGCCAACAACGGGCTTGCCTGATGCCATGTAATCTCTAAACTCTTGTATCGTCATATACGTGTTATTGCTTTAAGGTGGTGCAAAGATACAAATTTTCCAGATAATTTTCGCAGAATGCCTAATTTTTAGTAATTTTGCACCAGATATAAATAAAGATAACTTCTAAACTAAAACCCAGAATTACATGAACATTCTTATTTTACAAGCTTCACCGAGAGCTAAAGGAAACACAGCTTGGATGGCGGAAGAGTACAAAAATGCTGCCGAAGCAGCTGGTCATCAGGTGACATTGGTCAATGTGTCGAAAAAGAAGATTGCAGGCTGCCTGGCTTGCGAGTATTGCCATAACAAGGGTAACGGTGCCTGCATCCAGAAGGACGATATGCAGGAGCTCTATCCGCTGATGGCCGAGGCAGAAGTACTGGTACTGGCTGCGCCCATCTATTACTTCACGCTCTGTGCCCAGATTCAGGCACCCATCCAGCGCATGTATTGCGTCAATGCCCCAGCCAAAGTGAAGAAGATGGCGTTGCTCGTGTCATCCTACTCTCCTGGCGTATATTCAGGTGCTGAGGCTGAGTACAAAGACATATGCAACTATTGGCATGCAGAGGATAGTGGTATCGTTACTGCCAAGATTGACGAGCAGAAGACAGACGAAACAAAGCAAAAAATCCAGGCTATCGTGAATAACCTGTAGTGGCAAAAACGCTGACAGCGATGACAGTGGGGTCATTTATTTCTTCGCGGGCAGTGCATGGCGGTTCAGGAACAGATAGGTGGTGTTCAGCTTCATGTAATCGCGCGACATGTACCAGATGCCCTTGTATTGACCACTCTCGCCCCATGAGTTCTTCACCATATAGTAAGGTTTGCCCTGCTCGTCGATAGATTTGCCGTAGATGAGCATCACGTGGTCGTAGGTGAAACGCCAGTCGTCCCACTGCTCTTGGCGCATCTGCTGGGTAGGAACGATGCCCTCGGGCAGCATGGCAAGCCCCGTACGTGTAAAGTCGCCTGAGACGTCGCCGCCCCAAGCCACCGTGTAGCCAGCGTCCAATGCCTTGTCGAGAATGTCCATCAACTCGTCGATGGGGATGTTGTAGCTGGGCTTCAGGCGCCATTTATAGGGAGACTCGATGACGAAAGACGCATAGAAGGGGTGGTGTGTATAACTGGTCAGACTGACATAGTCGTCGAGGTTGAGGCCCAGACTCTCGGCAAATGATGTCGGGGTGTATGTCTTTCCTTCATATACAAACGACTCAGGGCAACGGCCAACGAATCGCTCGATGACCGCCAGCACACTGTCTTTCCAGAAAGGTTGGGGCTCCTTGGCATCCTTCTTGACAATAGCACTCACCGTACGTTCCAATTGTGGGAAGAATACATTGAAGTTGGCCAGTGAATCGCCCGTCAAAGAACCAGGTGCCGGCATCGCCGTCTCAGGACAGATGCCGTAATGCCGAATCACTTCCAACACATCGTCGCTCGAGCCACCTTCGGATATTTGGCTGAAGCCATGCATACGCACATAGTGGGTGGCACAGTCCATATAGTCGCGGTTCACCACGAACATTTCGCATAAGTCATACGTTCGCCCCGTCTTGCGCAGGATTTCACTCTCCAGATATCCCAGTGTGGCATAGGCCCAGCAAGTGCCGCTGCGATACTGGTTCTTTACGCTGGTTATCGGATTCACCTTTATCGTCGTAAAAGTTTTCTTGATCTGCTTGTTGCTTGCCTGCTTTTGCAGGTTTTCCTGTGCCATTGCTGTAACTGTGAGCAGCAACGAGGCAATGATAGTCAAAATTCTCATAATCATACTGGGATATTGAAATGTTATGTGTACAAAGGTAATGGTTTTTGTGGAAATAACAGCAGGACTTGCAATAATTAACTTTGTTTTTATTTGTCTATATGGCAATAATTGAATATCTTTGCACGAGTAATGAAAATAGTAGTAGCAATTGATTCGTTCAAGGGTTGCCTGACCTCCGCAGAGGCTAATCAGGCTGCTGTGGAGGGGGGTATGCGCAGTTGTCCGGATGCAGAAGTCGTTCAGATACCTGTCAGCGATGGTGGTGAAGGCTTCATGGATGCTTTTCACGCAGCCATTGGTGGTGTGGTGGTTGAAGTAGGGGTGAGAGACCCGCTGATGCGCCGCATTTCTGCCAGATATCTGATGCAGAACACACTGGCAGTGATAGAAATAGCGCAGGCAAGTGGACTCACTTTGCTTTCAGAGGATGAGCGCAATCCGATGGTAGCCACCAGTTATGGCACGGGACAGGTGGTGGCTGATGCCGTCAGGAGGGGTGCAACGCATGTCATCGTCGGACTTGGCGGCAGTGCTACGAGCGATGCAGGCATCGGCATGATACGTGCCCTCATCGACGCTTTTGCCAAACATGGAACGTGGGATGACATCGTACAGTTGAAGAATGTCCGTTTCACCATAGCTTCAGATGTCAGAAACCCGCTTTGTGGCAGCAACGGTGCTGCCCATGTGTTTGCAAAGCAGAAAGGTGCCACCCCAGAAATGATAGAAGTCCTGGATGAGCGCGCTCGAAAGTTTGCTGAGGTCTCAGCCAGACATTTCGGTCATGACTGCTCCAGGATGGAAGGTGCTGGGGCAGCAGGTGGGCTGGGGTATGCTTTCCTGCAATATCTGAATGCCGACTGCAAGCCAGGCATCCAATTGTTGCTTGACACCATTGGTTTCAGCCAATTGGTCAAGGAAGCCTGCCTTGTTATCACTGGTGAAGGTTCTGCCGACCGTCAGACGCTGATGGGGAAACTCCCCATGGGCATTCTGAAGCAAGCGGGCGAGGTGCCTGTATGCTTGATAGCAGGAAAGATTACGGACAGGGAACTCCTGCTTCAGGCAGGTTTTGCCCATGCGGAATGTATTAACCCTCCTGGCATTCCTCTCGAAGAAGCCATGCAGAAGGATGTTGCAAGACGAAACATTGCAGACGCCGTCAGTCGCTTGGTGACCTTTATTAAGTAATGTAGAAGTATAATGCTTGAAAAATGAAACAAATATGAGGAAAATATTAATTAGCATAGTAGCAATGGCATTGATGCTGAGTTCGTGCCAGCAGAAACAGCAGGCAGAACCTGTTAGTCATAACAACCTCTTCTCGGCGCTTTTAGGAAAGAGCGAAGCAGAGGTACAAGCACGTATCGACAGTGTATGGACGCACTTCTTCACCCCTGGCGACATTAACAAGTATGATGCCGACGGCGAGAAATGTGTCTATTACGAGGTGGGCGACTCGATGGGCATCATCGTAGATACCGGCAGTAATGATGTCCGTACTGAGGGTATGTCATACGGTATGATGATCAGTTTGCAACTCGACAAGCGTGAGGTGTTCGACAAACTCTGGCGATGGGCAAAGACCTACATGGCATACCCTGAAGATAGCCCATGGGACGGCTATTTCTGTTGGCAGTGCGCACTCGATGGAACGCAGATAGGGCAGAGCAACGCCTCCGATGGAGAGATATATTTCGTCACAGCCCTCTTCCTTGCAGCCAAGAAATGGGGCGAGCCGAAGTATGCAGCCGACGCAAACGAGATTCTTCATAAGGTAACATCGAAAGACGGCAAGAGGACAGGCGTCTATAACCTCTTTGACGATTCTACACGCCTTGTCACCTTTGTGCCTAATGAAGAGGTGCATTGGTACAGCGATCCGTCTTATTGTCTGCCTGCCTTCTTAGACCTTTGGGCAGATAATGCCGACGCAAAGAACGACTTCTGGCGCGAGGCAGCTGAGAAGGCTCGTTGGCTCTTGGAGGTCTCGCAGGACGCTAAGACCGGGCTTTATCCCGACTACTGCCTCTTCGATGGAAAACCCTATCGCCGTCCGAATTTCGGTTATCATACAGACCGCTACCAGTATGATGCCATCCGATGCCCGATGAACGTTGGTATGGACTATTATCTCACGGGTAAGGCAAAAGATAGCCAGCGCGCAATGATGCGGCGGCTGCTCCAGTTCTTCAAGAAAGAGGGATTCAACGGCGGACAATTCAATCTCGATGGTACAGAAGCCACGGGCAACTACACTGAGGGTATGGCAGGAGCTAATGCCGTGGGTGCATTTGCCCTGGCCGATGGCAATAAAGAAGACCGTGCTCTGGCTCGCGAATATGTGCAGCGACTCTGGGATGTCCAGCCGCCAACGGGAAAGTGGCGCTACTATGTAGGTATGGTCTATTTTCTCGCCATGCTCCACGTATCAGGTAACTTCACACTCTGATTTTTTGTATCTCACAAATAAAAAGATATAGCTGGTAGTGGTTATGCAGGGAGATGCCTCGGTTTTCTCCCTATGATGCCATATTGTAGCCATGCTCAAGAGTATGGTATGTATATGGCATGTGTATGGTATGTGTATGGCATGTATATGGCATCTCCCTGCCTGAAGCGACTCTAAAGCGATGCAAAAATATGCGTAATAGGTGGAGTAAATTTTCTGTTTTTTTCTTGCATTGTGGTTGTTTTTGTTGTATCTTTGTACCAAATTATTACACGTAAATCATTTTGTTATGGCTATCATTAAAAAGAGTGGTGTTGGCAACATCCTTTCAGGTACTATCGACGGCGTCGAGTATGTCACAACTCGCAGCGGCGTTACTTATGTGCGTTCTGTTCCCCAGATGCCTGCCCGGATTTATAAGACCCCAAAGGCCCTGAAGCGACAGGCGCTTTTCAGATTCATCCAGATGCATCGGAAATATCATTTTGCAACCATCAGACAGAGTTTTTCGTCAGTGGGAAGTGTCAGTGCTGCCAACCGCTATTTCTCCGTCAACAACAAGAGTTTGCGTATGGCTCTTGACAGTCTGGCTGACCGTTCTGTTGCCGGAGAGGTGATTACGTTAAGTGACGTGGAGGCTGCTATCTGTGCCTATGCTGTCGAGCATCCCGATGCCATCTGCATAGCATCCGTAACAGGCTATCAGGAGCAGTACCTCACTGGCGAGTGGCCAACGGTCATTACCCTCAAGGCTCTAAAAGGCAAGGACACCATTACGATTGTTGTAAAGTGACGTGAGTCCCCTGATCCATGATCCATATGAAATGCGCGTGTCAATGGGAGGACAATCCGTTGGAGGTAGCAACGGCCGCTCGGCCCAACGGGACGCTTGCCCAAGCAAGAATGCCGATGTAATTGGGATACCCGTCTTGGGAATATAGAAGTGGTAGAATCATAAAAAACAATAAAAAATTCCGCAAAAACGACAATTACCATACGTATTTGCCGTTTTTTTTTATATCTTTGCGTCAAACATCAATACATTTACCCAATGGCAAAGGATATTAACCGAATCAAAGTGGTTCTTGTGGAACAGAAGAAAACTGGAAAATGGCTGGCAGAGCAAATAGGCAAAGACCCCGCTACAGTATCAAAGTGGTGTACAAATACGTCGCAGCCAGATTTGCGTACCCTAATAGAGATTGCAAGTTGTTTGCAAGTAGATATTAAAGACCTGATAAACTCTACGAAATAAGCATGATTCAAAATAGTTTTATAACAAACAAAGACAAATTGTTGTCTGATATTATCAACGGTATTCTTCCAAAGAGTCAATCTTTGGATGTGCTTGTAGGGTATTTCTATTTCTCTGGATATAAGCTTATTTCCGAAAAGTTGATTGACAAACACGTACGCATCCTTGTTGGACTTGATATAGACACGCGCATTACAAAATACATCCGTGAGATAGATATATTAGCCGACTACAGTAAGTCCCGCAGTCAACTCAAAGATGATTACTACAACCATTTTGTGAGGCTGTTCAATGAGACCGATTTCCTTGACAGTCAACCAAAGTTGGAATCCTTCAAGTTATTTTATGATAAGATTAAGTCGGGAACATTAGAAATTAGGAAGACGGATGAACCATGTCATGCCAAGATGTATATCTTCGACTATAGGGATGAAATTAATGAAGGTGGTGAAGATCCAGGCTCAGTTATCACAGGCTCCAGTAATTTATCATACGAAGGCTTGGCTGGTCGTGTAGAGATTAATGCCCGATTCAATGATAAAGGTTCCTACATAGATGCAAAGACGATATTCGAAGAACTTTGGGATAAGTCTATTGTTATTGCAGACAAAGACCATATTGACGAATTTGATGCCAAAGTCATTGACCGAATCTGGTATGAAAAGTTATATAGCCCCTACAAAATGTATATCCGGGTACTCAAAGAATACTTCTCGATACCAACCACCGAGAATCTTCTAAGTCCATACGATATAACAGATGGTAAATTCTCAAATCTAAAATACCAGACAGATGCTGTTCAGATGGCGATTAATGCTATTAAGAATCATAATGGTGTAATTGTAGCAGATGTAGTAGGACTTGGCAAAAGTATTATTGCCTCAACCGTTGCCCGAAATCTTAGATTAAGGACGCTTGTCGTTTGTCCTCCACACTTGGAGGAACAATGGTGTTCCTACCGAGATGACTTTGGTTTTACAGCATCTATCTATACTACAGGAAAGCTGGAAGATGCCTTGAAATATTATGAGCGAATCGTAAAAGCCGATGAACAATACTTAATAGTTGTTGACGAGGCACACCGTTATAGGAATGAATATACAATTGATTATACCATTCTTCATCAACTATGTTCTGGAAATAAAGTGATGCTGCTGACTGCGACTCCTTTTAACAACAGACCAGACGACATCTATGCAATGCTGAAACTGTTCCAGATTCCGACCAAATCGACTCTGAAGACAGTAGATAATCTGGGTGCGAAGTTTAAGGATTTGATTGTTACATACAAACAACTCCAGAAAGACCAAAGAGAAGGTAAAGTAACAAATGATGATGTGACAAAAGAAGCAAGACGGATTGCCAATGAAATACGCTCTATCATCAGTCCGCTTGTTATACGGCGTTCTCGTATCGATTTGAAAGAGATTCCTGAATACGCAGAAGACCTGAGACAACAGAATATTCAGTTAGTCATCCCCAATGACCCTGTAGAGTTGGATTATGACCTAAGTAGTCTCAAGGACTTATATCTTGAAACGCTCGACCGCATCAGCGAAGATGAAAAACACAAAAAAAACGATGGGAAATATCGTTTTAAAGCAGCACGATATTCTCCTGTATTATATCTAAGGGAAGAATTAAGACAAGAACTGTCTGACTTGTTGGAAGAAAAGACAGGAGTAGAACTGAACTTGTTGTTTGGACGACAGGCTAACGTGGCAAAATTCATGCGACGGCTGTTAGTGCGCCGTTTTGAAAGTTCCGAGTATGCCTTCCGTATGTCATTGGAGTATATGCTCAACAGTTCTAAACAGATATTGAAGTGGATAGAAGAGAAAGGGAAGATGCCCGTATATAAGAAAGGTAACCTACCCGACGTTGACGACTTCTACAAGACCGACGATGATGGCAACGAGCTCATTACGGATACATACGAGAAGTATGAAAAACGTGGATTCTTTGAGATCGACATGAAGTATATCAAGGACTCCTTTATAGATGACATCAAAGCCGATATGTCTTTGCTTCAAGAAATACAGAAGAAGTGGTTTGGCGAGGATGGCATCATAAAGAGCGATCCTAAGCTGGACTCTTTTAAGGATATACTGAATCTACAACTAACTAAAGAGCCTAAGCGCAAAATCATTGTGTTTACAGAGTTTGCTGATACTGCTGACTATTTAGGCAAGGAATTATCCGAGTCTGGCTTACCTGTGTTCAAATATACTTCTTCTGATGCATCGCAGACGAATAAGAATGTCATTAACGCTAACTTCAATGCGGGCGAGAAAAAGGAATATCAGAAAAATGACTATCAAATTCTGATTGCTACAGATGCTATTTCTGAGGGATACAATCTGCATCGGGCAGGAACGGTCATCAACTACGATATACCCTATAATCCCACACGTATTATTCAACGTATAGGCCGTATCAATCGTATCAACAAAAAGGTCTTTGACGAGTTGTATATCTACAACTATTTCCCGACAGATGTGGGAGAAGGAGAAATACGAGCAAAAGAAATATCCACCTTGAAGATGGCAATGATTCACGCTATCATGGGTGAAGATACAAAGGTGCTCACTAAGGATGAGGAAATACAATCCTACTTCTTAGAACAATATCGCAAGGAGATGGCAAAGAGCGAGGAAGTTTCTTGGGATGTAAAATACCAAAAACTGCTTACTGCAATAAAAGGAACCGAGATATACGACGAAGCCATGCAGTTGCCTCATCGAGCCCGGACTGGTCGCTCTGTTCAGAAACCAAGAAAGGGCGTTTTAATGTTTGGCAAGAAAGGTAATGATTTTGTATTCAAGTTAGGCAACGAAGAGGGTTTGGTCTTACAATTGACAGCCGAAGAAGCCATCGGATTGTTCGAGGCAGAAATGCCAGAGCAACCTTCTTCCCTATCGGATTCTTTTGAATCAGCTTATCAGGTGACCAAATCCCACCTTTTTAGCAGTGACGTTAAGGACAAAAATGAGAAAATCAGACTGGAGGCTATGCAGAAAGTAAAAGTGATGTTGAATCGCAAGGCTTTACCAACAGATTACCTGAAAGACCTGATGAAGGTCATTCAGAGCGATGGACTCTCTGGATATGAACTTCGGTATATCAACAAGTTGAAACCTGCGGATTATAAGAAACTGCCAGAACAGATAGACGAATACTATATTAACCGAATCATCGAAACTTGCAATCATGTGGATGATGGTGAGGAATCAATCATATTAGCGGAGGAATTAAAATGAAGACAGCACAAGAAATATTCGAGCAACTGAATTCTATTGACGAGAATGTCAGAATCGACGCCAAAAGGGCATCTGGGATAGACAAGAGTATTATGGAGACAGTTTGTGCCTTTGCCAACGAGCCAGGTTTAGGTGGTGGCTATCTGCTATTAGGTGCTGTCAGAACTGGTTTCAAAAATGGTCTTCCCGTATATGTACCTGAGAACATCGAGAATCCTGATAAAATACAAAATGATGTTATTACTCAGTGTAGTTCAATGTTTAATGTGCGTATTCGTCCACAGGTAGAGCCAGAAGTAATAGATGGAAAGACGGTGCTCGTTGTTAAGATAGATGAAGCACCAGAGGCTCAGAAGCCTATTTATATAGTTAGCCGTGGATTGCCTCAGGGAGCATTTCGCAGAGTTGGCTCTTCCGATCAGAAGTGCACGGAAGACGATATGAGGGTGTTCTATTCTTCTGCAGAGAGTTTCGACAGCACCATAGTAAAGGGAGCCACTTTAGATGATATTGATGAGAATGCGGTAGCATATTATCGGAAATTGCGTTCAAAGGTTAATCCTAATGCAGAGGAATTGTCTTATGATGACAATGACCTTCTTTTAGCACTAAGGGCGTGTGAAAAGGAGAAAAACGGAGAATATGTCTTAACTTA
>Ga0256405_10002772_pt1 | contig 38475 bp, 32 predicted proteins | sample RumenRJG_02DNA_FD_189096 | JGI IMG/M metagenome (GOLD analysis project Ga0256405, IMG submission 189096) | Bovine rumen microbial communities from Lethbridge, Alberta, Canada - RJG_02 | ecosystem: Host-associated > Mammals > Digestive system > Stomach > Rumen | place: Canada: Alberta...
TCCTTGCTGGATTTTCCCGCGCGGTTACAAGGCCAAGAAAGGCGACCTCAAGAAGTATTACCGCCTGGTCTACAATTTCAACAAGGTATATCCCTACGCCCTGCTGGCCAAGGACATGACAAAGCAGGTGGACGACCACATCGCCCAGAACGAACTGCGGAGGATGAAGAAGGAAGCCTACATCACCCAGATGCAGAAAGCTTTATTCAACGCCTACGAAAAACCTCTCAAGAACATGAGCATCTCCCAGGGAAGGCTCCTCATCAAGTTGATAGACAGGGAGATCGGAAGGTCCTCATATAGAATAATAAAGGATTACAAGAGCGGCATCACAGCTGGTTTCTGGCAAGGCATAGCGAAGCTATTCGGAAACGACCTTAAAAGCCGCTACGACCCGGACGGAGAGGACAAGGTCACTGAATACCTCGTCGAGAAATGGCAGCGCGGTGAATTCGACACGCTCTATTATTCGATATTCTGGGAGATGCCCAAGCACCCGGACATCAAGTCGAACAAGATCCAGTTCGAAGACTGAGGCTGCATCCAGTCCTTCAGTACCAACAGCCTGGACCCACCAGGGATGGTCAGGTCCACCCCAACATGGAAATGCCCGAATATGAAGTAGTCCACCTTTTCGTGGCCTGAATATTCAACCGCCCATTTATATAAAGGTTCTTCTTCCCCTCGGAAGACATATTCCTCGCTCCTTGCGACCCGGCTCCTCCTGGACCAGCCTTTCCCTATCGCGAACGCCAGCCTCACCGGCACCAGCGAACTGAACATCCATTGCAGGACTTTGCTGCGGAATCCCTTCCGCATCACCTTGTACCAGAAATGCCCCGGGCCGAGACCGTCGCCATGTCCGAGGCAGAAAGACTTGCCCCCGATCTCCACGAGATACGGCTGCTCGAGGATCTCCATCCCCAACTCCTCGAAATAGCGGAAGCACCACATGTCGTGGTTGCCCTTGAAGAAATACACCTTCACCCCTTCCCGGATCAGTCCGGACAGGCTGGCGAAGACCCTTGAATATCCTTTAGGCACCACGTCGCGGTACTCGTACCAGAAATCCCAGATGTCGCCAAGCAAGTATAAGGCGAGGGTCCTGTCCCGCGGGATTCCGTCCAGGAAACGCACGAAGCGGTCCTCCCTGCCGGCAGGATCGTTCACATCCAGGCCGAGGTGGACATCCGAGACGAAATAGACGAGGGTTCTTCCATCCATCTGGAGAAGGATTTAAGCGAATATGAATATCAATACCGCCACTATGAGGCAGTAGAGTGCGAACCATGAGAGTTTCGCCTTCCTGACCAAGGCGATCATCACCTTGCAGGCAAGTAGTCCGGAGACAAACGCAGCCAGGAATCCTGCTGCAAGGCAAACAGGACTCACTCCACCTCCGAGGACAGCCTCACCCGAAGCGGTTTTCACGAGATCCAGGAACTGTTCGCCGAGTATCGGGACAAGGACCATGAGGAAGGAGAACTGGGCCATGACTTCCCTCCTGACTCCGCAGATGAGACCGGTCGCGATGGTGGTTCCGGAGCGTGAAAGTCCCGGAGCGACTGCCAGGGCCTGGCCTATGCCGACCACGAAGGCCTGCCAGTAGCTGATACCGTTCCTGGCATCAGACGCACACCCGGCTTCGGTGCCCTGCCCGGCAGATGCCGCATCAGGAGTATCTCCCGATGCTCCCTGCGCTTCGCGCCCTGTATGGGAAAATGGTCGCACCGGGAAATCACCTGATGCTCCATCGATGCGAGCTGAGAACAGTCGCGGCAGGAAATCGGAGAGGACGAGGAGGACGGCGGTCACGGTCAGGCATATTCCTACAGTAGTGAGAGTATCGCCGAAAAGAGCCTCGACCTTGTCCTTGAATAGCAAACCTACAAGGGCGACCGGAACCATCGAAACGATGATCTTGAACACATAATCCATCTCGTCGTTGTACTTGAACTTGAACAAGCCGGCGACCAGTCTGCAGATCGGCTTCCAGAATACGACCAGAGTGCTGAGCACGGTTGCCAGATGGACGGTCACCGTGAAATCCAGGAACCCTTCACCATCTACACCCAATAGCTCCCTGACTATCATCAGATGTCCGCTCGAGCTTACCGGCAGGAACTCGGTCAGTCCCTGGACAAGACCGAGCAACAAGGCTTGCAGCCAGCTCATTTGGTATCACGTTTCATTATACCGGCTATCACTATGATAACCCCGCAGGCTATGACGACCGGAGCAGCGACCAGGCGCCTGAAATCGAACATCGCCCAGTTGAAGGCTTCGTTGAGCTTGGTACCGCCACCCATCATGAGGATGAAGCCGGAAATCATGACCACCAGGCCCAGGAGGATTATCCTCAGGCCCTTGCGGGTAACTGCCATATTTGTATTCTCTGACATATATAACTGATTTTCAATCAATAGTAAAGTTCATCCTTGGACAGCCTCACCAACTTGCCGACCACGAAATAGGTGCTGACAAGGCAGATGAGGATTCCGGAGACGACCACGATCCCCATCACTACCAGCAGGAGGTCAAGGCTGAACACCTCGAAGAGCTGCGAGAACTCCCTCCTGACAAAGAACAATATTCCCAGGAGCATCAGGATCGCCAGCAGGGAGGCGAAAAGCCCCTGGAACACCGACTGGCCGAGGAACGGTCCGCGGATGAACGACTTCGTGGCCCCGACGAGCTTCATCGTGTGGATGGTGAACCTCTTCGAGAATACGTTCAGGCGTACGGTGTTGTTGATCAGCACGAAGGAGATGAAAAGCAGGAGTACGATGAATACTCCGAGCACCAGCGAAATCTTTTTCAGGTTCGTATTGAGCTTGTCCACGAGGGACTGCTGGTACACGACTTCCTCCACGAGAGGAGACTTGGATATGTCAGCGTTCACGACTGCGAGGCTGTCGCCGCTGACATAGTCCGCCATGAGCGTGACTTCAACGGAAACCGGAATCGGAGCGGTCTCGAAGACGCTCAGGAAATCATCACCGAGGAGTTCCTTCATGTCCCTGGTTCCCTCCTCCTTGGAGATGAAGCGGGTGCTTTTGATGTACGGTTTAGCATCCAGGACGGTGGTGAAATCCATCGCTTCGTTCTCGGTCACCTCCTGCTTCATCAGCACCGAAACCTGCATATTCTCCTTGAAGTAGTCGGAGACACTCTTGGCGTTGACCAGCAAAAGGCTGGCTACACCTACCAGGAGCAATACCAGCGAGATGCTAATCACACTGGAAAGCCAGGCTCCTGCAAGCCTCCTCCGAATCAATCTGTTTTCACCCGAAGACATATTCGCACAATACTCCGATTTGGTTTCAAATATAGTGACTTTATCAGAAAAAACCGCCATGCAGGAAGAAAAGCACTTCCTCCGCAGGCACTGACAGGACGCCTGCCATGGACAAATCGAAGGAACGGAGCAATAATTAAAAAATTATTATTATCTTTGTATTCCAAATAGTTAATATGGGAAATACTGTCCAAAGAGTACTGTTCGTCAATTCGGAGATCATGCCGTTCCTTCCGGAAACCCCTGTTTCACGGATCGGACGATACCTGCCTCAGGGTATCCAGGAGCGCAAGAAGGAGATCCGTGCCTTCATGCCACGTTACGGCTGCATCAACGAAAGGAAGAACCAGCTCCATGAAGTCATCCGCCTGTCCGGGATGAACATCATCATCGGCGAGGTCGACCGTCCGCTCGTGATCAAGGTCGCCTCCATCACCTCGGCCAGGATCCAGGTGTACTTCATCGACAACGATGACTATTTCCGCCGCAAGCAGTTGACCTACGACACCGACGGAACATTCTTCGAGGACAACGGACAGAGAGCCATATTCTTCGCCAGGGGCGTGTTGGAAACGGTGAAGAAACTCCGCTGGGCTCCGGACATCATCCACTGCCAAGGCTGGATTTCCCATCTGGTACCGCTCTATCTAAAGAAAGTCTACAACGGAGATCCGATATTCAGCAACAGCAAAGTCGTGACGTCACTGTACGGAGACATCACCGGCGAAAGGTTCGCTCCGAACTTCAAGGACACCGTCCGGTTCGGCAGCATCAACCCCGAGGATGTACTGCTTCTGGACGACCCTACTGGCATAAATCTTGCGGAAACGGCCGCAATGTATTCTGACGGCATCATATTCGGTGCCGCCGATGTGGACAAGGAGCTTGTCAAGTATTGCAAGGGCCTTGGCGTCCCGACTCTCCCATTCGATGAAGAATCGGTCAGCAGCGGGCGCTACATCGAGGAATACGACGGATTTTATCAACAGTTGCAGTAAATGAGAAAACTTCTTGCAGCTCTGTGCCTGACAGTGGGACTGGCTTCCTGTGTCAACGTCAATGAGAATCTCGGTGGATCGTTCATCGCCACCAACCAGAAATATGACTTTTTCACCGCCGAATTCGATCTGGACGAGATCCAGATGAAACCGGTGGACAGTTTGAGTGCATATTCTTCCAGGAGAATCACCATAGGTTCCATCAGGGACGAAACGTTCGGGCTTACCCGCAGGGGATGCGCCGTCACCCTGGTGCCGGTGCTCGACACCGTTGACTACGGAACCAGCCCTGTATTCAAGAAAATGGTATTCAGGGCCGCAGTGGATTCCATCTCCGTACCTGACGACAGCCAGAAGAACATTCTCCAGAACATCAACGTATATGCTCTCAACAAGCCGGTGGATCCGAAGAATTATTATTCCAGGACCAAGCTGGACCATGGTTCTCAGAGGGTGACAAAGGGTGTCCCTGTGGCCAACGGATCCGATTCCCTGGCATTCGAGTTCACCACCGAATTCGGGCAGAAGTACCTCGACATAACCCAGGAGGATCTCCAGGATTTCGATAAGTACTGCAGCAAGTTCCCGGGAATATACATCACGACGGACGATCCGGTCGGTAACGGAGGCCGTTTCGACATGTACAAGATGGACATACTCGAGAAGGAGCAAGGCTACCTAAGCAGGACCAATAATTACGCAATTCTTTACTACAGCGGTATTTACGACGGAGAGAGAAAGGATTCCACACTGATGTTCTACTTCAGCCCTCGGGAATTCCAGGACCTCGACTCCCTGATTTCGGCGAGCCGCCTTCCGGAGCAGTACGTCTTCAACGTGGATTACCACGAATCTGACGGCATGGCTGGCACAGCCTCCGACAAGATTTACATCGAGGGCGGCAGCGGTCTGAAGCCTGTGATCCCTGCGAAGGAGATATGGCGGCTCGTCAACGACGAGATCGCACGGAAGGGAGGCAGCGGCAAGACCGCCCTCATTTCCAAAGCCACCATCGAACTCCCGTTCGACATGCCGGATGATTATGATTCCATGTATCTGTACCCAGATGTGCTGAGTCCTACGGTCCAGATAAAGACCGACACCACCGTCTCTTTCGCCGGCCTCACCGACGCGAGCGCCTCGGACGAGAACCAGGGAGACATCAACAGGTCGCTGTCGAAATACTCTCCGGACATCACACATCACGTCCAGCAGATCATCCGCAAGGACGCCGGGGAAGACCTGTCCAACTTCGACATCTGGATGCTGATAATGTGTTACGTAACCACTACCACCACCAATTCCAGCGCCAGCCAGATGGCCGATTATTACCAGCAGCTCGCCTACTATTCCTACTACAACCAGCTCTACGGCGGCGGAGGATATTACGGCGGAGGATACTACGGTGGAGGATATTACGGCAACTCCTACAGCAACTACTACAACTACATGCTCATGGCCCAGTACGCCGGTGCGAACGCGTCGACTACCTCCGTGAGCTCGGAGCTGGACAAGGACCGCTACTACAACTGCTATCTGCACGGTCCTGCATCAGCTGACAGGAAGCCGAAACTCAAGATTACTTTCGCACTACCTAAAGAATAAAGATAAAGAATAATAGCTTAATGAAAAGGAAAAGCCTCGGGCCATATGGCCCGAGGCTGAATCTTTCAATATCAAGGGATTAAGCTTCCTCCTTGCCGGCGAGTTTCTCCATCACCTTGTCGATTGCATCCTTTACGGTTGCGATGGTGCTGGTCTCCTCATCAGGAATCTTGATTCCGAACACCCTCTCGAACTCCATGAGAAGCTCGACGGTGTCAAGAGAGTCTGCTCCGAGATCATTTGTGAAGTTGGCGGTTTCAGTCACTTCTGACTCTTCGACGCCAAGCTTGTCAACGATAATCGCTTTGACTTGTTTTACGATTTCTTCTTCAGTCATAATAAAGTAAATTTAATGTTGTGTCCAATTTTGAGTACTCGTGGCACGACCTTGCACATTCCATACCACAAATAACTCGGCAAAGTAAATAAAAAAACATCAATTATCCAAATTGGAACTCCGACTCAGATTCAACCATATCCTGAGGCCGTTAAGGGAGTTCAGCAAGTAGAAGATGTATTTTACCAGCATAACTGCGGCATTTCCGGAACCGGTACCGGAAGACAGTGCGACAGCCCAGAGGGAGATCGATGATATGTTGACGAGTATCCAGATATACCACTGCTCCATGAAAGCGAAGCTCATGAGCACCTGGCCTGCGATGTTGAGCGTCATCACCGTGGCATCCAGGAGGATCTTCGGCTTGTTGATTCCTGCTATCCTTCCGGCGGAGAGCTGGGCCTTGTCCACGAAATAGAGGATGAAGAACAAAGCGGCGATTCCGACAGCTATCCCGGCTATCAGCAAAGTCCAATGCCTGGACGTGAGCCGGCGCGGCCTGACCCTGGAGGCACCCTCTCCGTCAGATCCAAGGGTAGCTCCTCTCTTCCGCCACTGCCAGAAACCGATGAACTGCATCGGCAGGAAATAGAACGCATGCAAGGCGAAGTTTCCCATGATTCCGTTTTCGTAGCAGACCACGGTCGCGACCACCACGTCGATGAAGCCGAACACGAAGGTCAGGATGTGGCCGTTCGCCGAAAGCACGGTGTTGACAATCCCCATCATCGCCCCGAAGGCGGCCAGCAGCAGCATGAAAGGCCTGGCGCCCGGTTGCTGCAGCTTGAACACCGTAGTCAGCGAAAGAGCGACAAGCATTCCCAGGAGCAGGAATATGTTGAACGCAAGGTTGAATCTCCTTTCTCTGTCGTTTGTACTAATCATTGATGATGAATGGTTGTCTGGTCATTAGTCAATAGTAGCAAGTGCAAATATAGTAAATCATCCATTTTTTATATATTTGTTAAGATTAATAAGTACCCATGAGGAAAGCCATTTTCATACTGGTCCTGGCCTTGCTGCTCCCGGTATGCCCGGTCCTTCGGGCGGCCGGTCCCCTCAAGCTGAAAGGCAAGGTGCTGGACGCGAAGAGCGGAGAACCGGTCGTGGGAGCCGTCGTGAAGCTCGATGACAACTACCTTTGGGCCGTCACGGACCTGGACGGACACTTCAGCCTGGAAGGAATACAAACCGGGAAATATCCCCTCAATGTCTCCTGCCTCGGCTACGTCGACGATAACCGGACACTCACCCTCTCCAAGGATATCCTGGACCTCGAAATCAAGCTGAGCGTCAGTTCGCTGGCACTCGACGAGGTGGTGGTGACCGCCGAAAAATCCAAGGACAACATCAATACGACCCAGAAAATCGGACGCAATGCACTGGACCACCTGCAGATGTCCAGCATGACCAACATCACCGCACTGCTACCGGGCGGAAAGACGATCAACCCGGACCTTACTACCGAGAGCACCCTATCGCTCCGCTCTGGCGGATCCACTGCCGGAAACGCAGCCTTCGGCACCGCTGTCGAAATCGATGGAGTCCGCATGGGCGACAACGCCAACCTTTCCGGAATGACCGGCACCGGCACCAGGGGCGTATCCGTGGACAACATCGAATCAATCGAGGTGATCACCGGCGTCCCGTCTGCCGAATACGGCGACCTCAACAGCGGTATGGTGCGGGTAATCACCAAGAAGGGCCGCTCCCCGCTCAGCGTCACTTTCTCGGTCAATCCGCGTACCTACGAGGCTTCTGCGGCGAAGGGAATAGACCTAGGAGGCGGCAGGGGTGTCCTGAACATCAGCGGTGAATATGCCAACGCGACCCGCAAGCTCACCTCCCCTTACACGTCCTACACCCGCAGGGGATTCACATTCGACTACAGCAACACCTTCCGCAAGATACTCAGGCTCGAAGCCGGTATCTCCGGAAACATCGGAGGGATGAACAGCGAGAATGACCCGGACATGTTCTCCAACGAGTTCACGAAGGAAAGGGACAACATCCTCACCCCTCATTTCAAGCTTACCTGGCTGCTTAACAAAGGCTGGATCACCAACATCAGGCTCGAGGGTTCCGTATATTACCACGACCAGAGGCAGCATGTCCACGCCTACAATTCCTATGCATCGTCCCAGCCGGCCGTCCACTACGAAGATAACGGCTACAGCATAGCCGACGCCCTTCCGCTCACCTTCTATTCAGACCAGGTCACCGACTCCAGGGAGCTGGACTACTCCGCCGGACTCCACTACAACTGGCTGAAGCATTTCGGCAAGGCCAAGAGCGTACTGAAGGCCGGAGTCACCTGGAAAGCCGACGGCAACGTCGGAGACGGCGAATACTACATCGACCCTTCCCTCGCGGCCCACGGCTACCGCCCGAGGCCGTATTCGGAATACCCTTACATGCACAACCTGGCCGCATACGCCGAAGACAACCTGACCTTCCCGCTGGGCAGGACCTCGCTGAACCTCAGCGCCGGCCTCCGCTTCGAGAACATATTCATAAAGGGCTCCGAATATGACAGGCTGCACACCCTGTCTCCGCGCCTGAACGCAAAATGGAGCCTGACCGATTTCCTGTCGGTGAGGGGAGGATGGGGAATCACCCAGAAGCTTCCTTCGTTCTACATCCTCTTCCCGAGGCAGGAATACAGGGACATCCAGACATTCGGATATTCCTACGGAAACACCGGTGACGCGACTTACATCTATTACACGCAGCCGTTCAGGATGACCTTCAACCCGGAACTGGAATGGCAGCGCAACACCAATTCTGAAATAGGCATCGACCTTGATCTCAAGGACTTCAAGGTCAGTATCGTAGGCTACCGGAACATCACCCGTAACCCTTACGAGTTCACCAATATCTACAGTCCTTTCCAGTACAGCCTGATGCAGCTGCCGGCAGGATTCAGCCTGGCCTCCAATCCTTACATCACCCTGGATTCCCAGACCGGCCAGGTGTGGCTCAGGAATTCCGGCGAAGAATACTGGACCCCTGCAGCCATCAAGGCGGTGGACCGCTCGTTCGCGGCTTCCCGAAAACAGAGCAACGGCGGTGATGTCAAGCGCTATGGCTTCGAAGTGACCGCGGATTTCCCTGAAATCAAGGCTATACGCACCAGGATGCGCCTGGATGCCTCCTACGGCAGCACCGAATATGTCGATGACACTCCGAACGCCTATTACAACTCCGGCTGGTCGCATACTTCCCTGCCGAACAGGTCCTACCAGTACGTCGGGATATACGCCGGAGGAAATTCGGTCATCAACGGCAGGAAGAACAGATCCGTGGACGCAAACCTGACCGCCATCACCCATATCCCTCAGGCCAGGCTGGTCGTCACCTGCAGGCTAGAAGCCGCCCTCCTGAGGAGGATGCAGAACCTTTCGGAATACAACGGACAGACCTACGCTTTCACCGTCAGCGAGTCCTCCCTCGCTCCGACGGGAGGCAACATCTACGACGGGAACTCCTACACGGCGATAATGCCGATCGCATACATGGACCTCGACGGCAACGTCCACGACTTCACGAAGGAAGACCTCGGCAACCCTGAGCTCTCCCGCCTGGTCATCCGTTCCGGCAACATGTATGTCTTCGCCAAGGACGGCTACGACCCGTATTTCTCGGCCAACCTCAGCATCACGAAAGAGATCGGGGACCATGTCTCCCTCTCCTTCTTCGCCAACAACTTCACCAACTCAAGACGATTCGTCAAGAGTTACGCCACCGGCGTGGGAGCCATCTTCACCCCGGCGTTCTACTACGGACTGACTTGCAGGATCAAATTGTAGGAAAAGATGAGAAAAACAATATGCATATTCCTCACGGCACTCCTTGCGGCAGGATGCATGAACCTTTCCGAGCAGTACAAGGATAACCTCAACACACTGAAGGTCACCGCTTCGTACCCGGAAGGGTATTCATCATTCGTCAGGGCGGGAGTCAAGGTCACCGCTGAAGACATCGGCAACGGTTATATCCGCTGGGCTGAAACCGACGGGCAGGGTGTCGCGACCCTGACCCTTCCGAACGGAATCTACCGGATCTCGCTCAGCGACCGCAACGGCACATCGGTCTTCAACGGAGCATCCGACAAAGTCCTGGTCTCCGGACAGGACGTGAGCCTGATCCTTCCGCTTATATATTCAAAGGCAGGAACGATGGTCATCAAGGAGGTATATTCCAGCGGCTGCAGCAAGTATCCGCAGGAAGGCACCTACCAGTCCGACAAATACTTCATAATCCATAACAACGACTCCGAGACAGCCTGGCTGGACAGCCTCTGCTTCGGAATCCTGTTCCCTTGGAACTCAACGTCCAGCAATCCTTGGAGCGACGATCCTGAGTTCCTTCAGGAAACCATCCCGCTCGGACAGGCGATCTGGCAGTTCGGAGGCACCGGGAAGACCTTCCCGCTCGCTCCGGGAGCAGACGCGGTCGTGGCGATAAACGGCGCCATAGACCACACCCTGCAGTACCCTCTGTCGGTGAACCTCAATTTCCCGGAGTGCTTCGTCTGCTACAGTCCACTGTTCCCGAACCCGATCTATCACCCGGCTCCGGGAGACCGGATCCAGGCTGACCACATCCTGACCCTCGTGGACAAGGAAGGACAGGCCAACGCCAACCTGATGTCCATCAATTCCCCGACCCTGGTGCTCTTCAGGGCACAGGGCAAGACTATCCAGGAATGGGTCGCCACCGATGGTTTCATCAGACAGGCGCCGGGAAGCACCGAAAGGGTATTCCTGGTACCTGTGGACTGGGTCATCGACGGGATGGAGGCCTTCGACGGAGGCTCCACCTCGAACAACAAGAGGCTTTCCGCGAAGGTCGATGCCGGTTACGTCTCCCTCTCGGAAACCTTCAAGGGACATTCCCTGCACCGCAACATAGACACCGAAGCCACAGCGGAAAAGGGCTTCGAGGTCCTGATGGATACAAACAACTCAACAAACGATTTCCATGAACGCGAAACTCAGTCATTGCATAAGTAGGACACTGTTCCTGCTTCCGGTCCTGATGCTCGCATTCCATCAGGAAACCGCAGCCCAGGAGAAATACGAGAAGACACTAGGGGTCAACCTATGGAACTATGGCCGCAATGCAAACGGCCTGCGCCTGGATGAATACCATGACAACGCCTCTTTCGCCCAGATACAGGCGGGGATCGAGAATGGAGGTTTCCACGCCTCCAACCAAGCCGACGAATCCTTGCAGGCAGGAGCAAAGGCCCTGACCGTAACATGGTCGCCGAGAATCTCTATGGTCGGATCGTTCTCGTTCGACCAGATAAGGGGCAAGGATATGTGCGGATCCATGTTCATCCGTCCGGGGCAGTACCCATTCGACGTCCTGGAGTTTACTCCGGGCATCAAGATACTCCAGGAGTATTCATTCGAGGGAGGTATAGCAGCCGACATGGGCGAACATTGGAGAATCGGCGGAATGATGGATTTCGAATCCGACAACTACGCCAAGAGGAAGGACCTCCGCCACACCAACTATGCCCTTGACCTTGAATTGGTTCCGAGTATAATGTACACTAACGGGAGCTTCTCCGCGGGTCTGTCCTACATATTCAGGAAGACTTCCGAATCCATCCAGGCTGAGGAGATCGGGACCTCTGCCGAGACCTACGACGCCTTCCTCGACAAAGGCCTGATGTACGGAGCTTACCAGGCTTGGGACGGAAGCGGAATCCACCTTGCCGAAGCCGGAGTGGACCGGTTCCCTGTGCACGAATATACCAACGGCGTAGCAGCCCAGGTCCAGTTGGGAGAATTTTACGGCGAAGCCGAGTTCGACATCACTTCCGGCACCGTCGGGGAGAAAGACTATACCTGGTTCACCTTCCCCGGCAGGAAGTTTTCCGCCACCGCCGGCTACCGTATCAAGGGAGAAAACGCTTTGCACGTAATCCGCTTTCTCTACGGATGGAGTCTCCAGCAGAACGACGAATACGTGATCGACAAGACCACGACCGGCGGTATCACCACACCTCAGACCTACGGCTGCAACCGGATATTCGAACGCCGCAGCCTGAGCTTCGGGCCAAGGTACAAGCTGTTCTCCGACAAGCTTTACATGGACGCCGGACTGGGCATCACCTCGAACAAGAGACAGTCCACCCTGTGCTTCCCATATTCCCACGACGAGTCTTTCACCATGCTCAATGCGGACATTTCCGCTTCCCTGACTGCCGGGAAATGGATCCTCGGGATGGAACTGAGCTATGCCGATGAAATCATCGGACAGGGGCCTGTAATCGTTGATCCGGTTTTTGACCCGGACAACGGATGGTCCAGGCCATACCGCCTCTCCGATTGGTACAGACTCAACCATGAGTGGGAGACCTGCGGAAAGATCGGAGCTGGAGCTTTCGTGAAGAGATATTTCCGGATCGGAAAGGCAGACAACCTTTTCGTCCGTGCCGACGTTTCCCTGTTGAAGGGTATGGATCTACAGTATATCAACGGTTCCACACGCACAGGGACCTTCTTGAAGATTGGTTACGATTTCTGATAATTCCAAATGACAATGAATATGAAAAGATCTTTTGCGATCCTGCTTGCTGCCCTTGCTCTGGCAGCCTGCAATGAAAAGCCGGAAGAGCCGGCAGTCCCACAGCAGGTCCGGATCACTCCGGTGATCACCCGTGCCACGGATGTCAATTTCGAAGACGGTGATGCCATCGGCCTCACCATCACGCGCGCTGCCGGTGCCTATGCCACCAATGAGAAGCTCACCTATTCCGGAACCAGTTTCTCCGGTTCCCTGAACTGGTACAGCGAGGGTAACGAGACCTCTTCCCTCAAGGCTTACTATCCATATTCCGCCACAGTTCCTGCGACCTTCACCGTCCAGACCGACCAGAGCCAGGGCATCACCTCCTCCGACTTCATGTCCGCGACCAAGAGTGATGTCTATCCTACCGCCAACGATGTGGCGATGGTGTTCACCCACAAGCTCACCAAGATCCTGGTCAAGATCACCAACGAGTCCGGCGGTACGATAGAAGGAGTCAAGATGGGCGGTGTCATCCCGACAGCCGTCATAGATCCAGACACATACGGTGCGACTGTAAGCACCTCTGCCGAGGCAACCACGATCAAAGCATACAAGGTCGACCAGAACACCTATGCCCTTATCGTTCCGGCCCAGACCGCAACGATGACGGTGACCGTGACCGCCAGCGGCAAGGAACTTTCCCAGAAGCTGACAGCTACCGAAATGGGCAGCGGATTCCAGTACACGACCGAAGTCAGGGTCCTTCCTCAGAGCCTGCAGGTCAAGATTTCCGGTGACATCACGAACTGGAACGACGGTGGTTCGATCGGAGCAGACGGCAACGTGTCCTTCGAGGAATTCGAAAACAACTTCGTCTATGACGGCGTCAGCTACAACATCAAGACTATGAAGGACGGACGCAAGTGGATGACCGATCCTCTGAGGTTCGTCCCTGCCGGCAAGACTCCATCTACCAACCCGGCCGAACCTGTCGGAATATGGTATCCTTACACCACGGCCGGCGTAGCTGCTACCGACGAGGCTTCCATCGCTGCCAGGGGATTCCTGTACGATGCTGCGACCGCATTCGGTGTGGCCGAGGTCAACAGCGAGAATTACAAGACCTTCGAGGGCACTCAGGGAATATGCCCTAAGGGTTGGTACATCCCTACCCGCGAGGATTTCGTAGCCCTTTTGGGCAACTCGGCCTCGACATACGGCGACGTCGTGGAGAGCGGAGCATACTGGGACAGCGATTACAAGGGCGGGAGGATCAAGACCATGGATGCAGACGGCTGGAACTGGGGCTTCAACGGAATGATCAACAGGACTGATCCTTCCAAGACCGGATCTTACCAGAAGGTCGCCACTACCACGAGCAACTGCTCCGTGGAGGAATATATCGGGCGTCTGTCGATGACCTTCCTGACAGGTTCTACGGCGAATCCGAACATTTCAGCCACGACCGGAAACATCCAGTTCATCGGCCTGATGTCGTCATTCACCGCCAACTACAAGGAAGGCCGGCTTTCCATCTCCTTCCAGAATTTCCTCTCCGGATACCCTGTCCGCTGCATCAAGGCGAAGCAATAATCCTACCTGGATTCTTCGATTGCTATGCAGTCGCCGGCGAGGGGCATCTTGTCCGTCCAGTCTTCAGGCAATTCCGGGGCGCGGGTGAAGGAAGCGGAATCGATATTCCTGGCATCCATCGCCCGGAATTCGTCGAAGGAGTACGGCAACCCCATGATCATCATCAGGTTTTTGTAGATAAGCCATCTGGACCAGGCGTTGAACTGCCTGGTCTGGTAGTGGCTGCGCATGACGCTGTTGCTGGTGGATCTCCACACTCCGGTGGAATAGCCGTTGCCACCTTCGAACATTCCCACAAATGAGGAATAAGTACCGTCATTGAACATCAATGACCACGGGACCACCGTCTGATCGTTGCTGGTGGAAATGTTGGCGTGGTAGATGCCGTTCGAGAGCTTGCCGGCCAAGGTCGAAAGCTGGGAGGAAGTAGGAGTGGAAGAACCATATTCATCCGCAAGGATTCCGAGCAGGTGACCGCCTGTCTCGTGGATTACCGTCGCCTCATATTCATCCAGGGTGCCGGAATAGGAATCCAGGGCGGCTATGAATACGACTCCGTTTATGCTCCTGATACTGGAGGAATTGATTACATAGCTGTAATATGTAACCCCGGAAGCATTGAGTCCGTTGAGTACGACAAGGCGGTATTTGAAGCTGGTCGGGCCGACTGTCTGGGTCAGGAGGGTTGAAGACGCGCTGAATGCATAGTCCATGTTCCCCGGGGAACGGTCGTTGGATGCAGGTTTAAGCCGGAAGTAGGTATTGCCATCAAAAACCCTTGATCCAGAGAGCGTTATCTTGTAATAGACATCGAAATAATCCTTCAGGGTGATATAAGGCTCCACGCTGAAGAGCGCATTGTACGTAAGGCGCATCTGGCGGTCGAAAAGGCCGCTCTCGATGTCCTGGTCGATGTAGCCGTCGCCCATCAGGAGGAGGGACAGGCCCGGTCCCCGGGTATGATTCTGGAGAGTAACTACTTCTCCGTCACGAGACCAGTCCTCGGTCGTGAAAGCGGAACCATCCACCACGGCTTTCATATTGCTGCCCTTGTAGTTGTTCATAGCGTACTGGCCGCTGATTACCAGTGCCTTGCAAGTACCTGAAAGACCGCCGATGTAGTCGAACTTGTAGCAGCATTTGGAAATGTCGAACTCCCTGATGCCGGTTCCCGAGACGTCGATGTAATGCAGCTTTGGATTGCCGGAAAGGTCGATCGACTTGACATTCGGGTTGTTCCTGATGTCCAGCCTTTCAAGGTCAGGCATCAATGCGAGGCCGTCGATGGAAGACAGGCCCATCCCGACGAGGTTCAGCTCCACTATGCCCTTGACCTCCTTGTATGAGATAATGCCGTCCCCGTTAGCGTCATAGGAACCCAGCATGTATGTTTCGAATACAGTATCCTTGAAATCGATGAAATGTATCTCGTCAGCCGCAAGGCCGATATACTTCGAACTCCATCTGTTCCAGACCTCCCATGTCCTATAGTTGTCGAGTGCACTGTCCAGGACATAGATTACCTCCGGAGAATCGCCGAACGTCATATCCTGGCAGACAGGCGGTGCCGGATGGCTGATGAACACAGCTTGCAGCGAAGAACAGCCCTGCAATGCCCCCGGGACAATATTGGCGACCGTCTCAGGCAGCACATACCTGCGCCCTGACTTTGCTTGAGGGTATCGGACAAGCTCAGTCATGCCGGCGTTGTAAAGGATTCCGTCCACCGTCTTGAAGTTGATATTATCCTTGTCAGCCAATATGAAGGAGAGAGAAGGGCAATCCTCGAACACTCTTCCCCCGATGGAAGTGATATTATCCGGAATAACGAATGCGGCGAGGGAACGGCAGCCTGCGAATGCCTCATCTTCAAGCCCTTGCACAGCGGTGAAATAGGATATCTCATAGAAACTCCTGATTGCCGAGCCTTTGAAAGCCGTTCCGAAACTTGTCACCGCTTCTGCCTCGCTCTCAAGGAAATAGCCGTCTCCGTCAGAATCCCAGTTGGCAAGACATACCCTCTGGACTTCCGGGTCGGCGAATTCGATCGGACGGTCGTATTTCACCCCCTTGTCAGCCCTGTAGAGAGTCCCCCAGACTGACCGCTTGACTTCCACGGTCTTTTCAGATACCCGCACAGCGCCCCCTGGCTGCTTCTTGAATGTCAGCGTGAAACCCTTTTCCAGCACAGCGGGAAGGGCAACTATGTAATAGAGCTTGTCTTTTTGGAAATACTTGCCTCCGGGTGCCGTGAGCGTGATTTCCGTCTTCCCGTCGATTACTTCCGAGACATAAGGCTTGTTGTCCCCATCGAGCAGCACCTTGACCTTTCCGGCAAGGGTCTCTCCATTGTTTCCCTTGAGAGTCACGGACTTGACTTCCGGTTCGTCCACCGAAAACTCCACTCCTCCACAGAGATTGTAGAAGAACAGGTCCGAGCCGGATGACTTCGCAATCGAAATGAACAGGTTGCTGTCGAATGTCCCCTCGCGCCCGTTCTGGACGTCCGGCAATTCGACCGTAAGGGTGGAGCCATCGTATGAGTTGGCTGCACTGTGGGGATAGACCGCAATGTAGGAACCACTCTCGGAATATACATAGTCCGAGAGATCTCCGACGAACTCAGCCCCGGCTGCCGGTTCCGTATTCAAGGACACGAACTTCCCTTGGGAGGAAGCTCCGTAGTACACATCGATCTCGTCTCCCGCATCCCAAAGGACCTGGCCTCCGTTCAGAAGAGCGGTACGTGTAGGATGGATGTCGCCGAAACTGGCAGAGAACTTCATCCCCATACCAGGAACCGGCTGATTGTCAATCTCTTCCACAGAGCACCCGGACAGGGCTGCCAGGACGAGGATCGCTATGGTCCTTGAATGTTTCAATTGACGAAATCTATCTCGTTGACCACCAGTTTCATTCCGGCGTACTTGTCCAGCACCCACATCACGAAACGGATGTCGACGTTTATGCATTTGTTGTATCCTTGTGTGAACGAAGCGTCCGATGCGAGGGATTCGGTGTTGCCGTCGAAGGCCAGACCGATCAGGTTGCCTTTGGCATCGAGCACCGGACTACCCGAGTTGCCGCCGGTGATGTCGTTATCGGTCAGGAAATCCACGATCATCGAATTGTTCCTCCCGTTCAGCTTGAAGCCCCATTTGCCCCAGAAACCTTTCTGCAGCAGGCGCTTCTGGCGGTCGTTCAGGTCGAAGTCGTGGCGGTCCGGATCATATTTCTGAAGTATGCCGGAAGGAGTCGAATACCAGTTGTACCAGACTCCGTCGCTTGGGAAGAAGCCTCCGACTGTGCCGTAGGATATCCTCATGGTGGAGTTTGCATCCGGATACTGAGGCTCGCCTTCCTGAAGCTTCATCCAGTACAAGGCCTTCTTGTATTCCTTCTCGAGGCGGTTCCTCTCGTTCCAGATATCCCCATGACCGTCCCTGTCGTTGAACGTGGTCGCGGAAGTCTCCGTCATGAACCTGCGGAGGGGATCGTTCAGGACCTCGTCCAGGGACTCTATCTCCTTGATCCGCGACTCCGAGGATATTACGCTCCTGTTCCAGAGATATTCCGCCATGGCCTGGAAGTCAGTACCGAACCTGTCCCATATCTTGGACTGGTATTCTCCGAAATAATATGTGTCCAGATTGGAGAAATACTCCTCCAGGGCGCACGCAAGCAGGTCTTTCTCCACCCTGGCATCAGTATTTGCCAGGCCTTCGAGGAGACTCTGCCGGGCTTTGTCCACTTCCTTGGAGTTGCCGGCCCTGAGGAGATACCGGGCAATGTTCGTACCCCTGAGCATCGTTTCCCGGAAATATATCTTGTCACGTTCGATCTCCGCGCAGTCTGAATATGCCTTCTCAAGGTCAGGAATCAGGGTCCCCCATTTCTCACGGCGGTCATGGGCGGATTCTATCCATTTACCCAGCTTGCGCTCCTGTGCGAGCTTCTCGTCGCGGACATGGAAACGCTTGTAGCACTTCTCCATCCCGGCACCGTTCTCCTGCACGTTGCTCAGGCTGAAATACCAGTCCGAATACTTCATCCTGACCTTCGGGTCGGCATCCATCCACCTGCTGACGATGGACATCTGCTTCGCACGTATATCATTGGAGACCGGCAGGTTGACTTCTTCCTGATAGCCGATTTCGGCCGGTGACGCATAGCGGTCCGTCCGGCCCGGATATCCGATCACCATCGCAAAGGATCCCTCCTTGTAGCCGGCCAGGGACACCCTGAGGCTTTTTTCCCTGGTCACCGGCTTGCCGTTCTCATAGATCCTGTACATTGCGAAGTCGCAATTGTGGCGAGGCCATTCCCAGTTGTCCTCATCGCCACCGAAATAGCCGATGCAGAGCGGCGGGGCAGCCACCAGGCGGACATCGTCGTAAACCTTGTAAACGGACATGTAGTACTTCTCCCCGGCCCACATGCTCGAAAGGATGCATTCCAGGCCGGTGCCTTCCTTGTAACGGGTCTCCAGTATATGGCTGATCTTGCGCATTCCGGCCGGCTGGCCCCTCCTGGAAAGGTCCCTGGCCACTTGATCCACCTCATCGGTGACATCGAACACCCGCTTCAGGAAATAAACCTTCTCCCCTTCGATCTTGATCTCGTCCTTGGTGTTCATCGCCCAGAAACCGTCCTCCAGGTAGTTGTGCTCCGGAGTGCTCAGTTTGGCTATATTCGCATAGGCGCAGTGATGGTTGGTGATTATGAGGCCCCAGTTGGAGATCACACTTCCGGTGCAGTAGAATCCGAGCGAGACCACGGCATCTGAAATAGCAGTCCCCGGAGCATCTGCATTGTAGATCTCATTGGAGGAGAGTTTCAGGCCGCGGGCCTTCATGTTCTTTTCCAGGGCGGCGTTGATGTCCTGTATCATCCACATTCCTTCATCGGCGTAGACCGAAACGGATGCGAAGACCAGGAACGCACTCAAAAAGTATCGGAGATGTTTCATCTGGGAAATGATTAGCGTTTGCGTACGACGTCACCGTGATCCTTCACTACGGCTTCCTTCCACTTCTCGGTGTAACCCGGCTGGGTAAGCTTGAAAGTCCCGTCCTCATTGATGGTCTTGACGTTCCCGTCGATGAACCTGACGGTGATGTCTTCCTCGAGAGCGACCCACTTCTCGAACTGGGCCTGGGCCGTGTTCACCGAGTATTCAGTCAGCATCTGCCTGACTTTCTTTTCGCTCTTGAGGCTGCCGGTGTATGCAGCGAGAGCCTTGGCGTCCATTTCTGCAAGCTTGCCGTTCATCTGAGCATTCTCGAACTCGTCCACTGCCGCGCGGACCACCGGAGCCATCATGTCATAGGCCCTGTAGCACGTGTTCGTGATGCGGTTGTTGATCCAGAACGAAGAGGTCGGCGAATATTTGATCAGTGTTCCGTTGCCTTCCCTGAAGCACTCCGGAACCTTGTCGGTATTCGTGTAGATAGGTGTTAGATAGGAAGTTGCGGCATCGTCGGTACCGAACCAGATGACTCCGCCCACGATATCCGGAAGGTCATGCCTTGCCTGGCCTACGAACCAGAATCCGGTCTGCTGCGTGGCGATCGCCCTTTCGTTGGTGTATTCCCATCCCTCGTACTTGAATCCCATCGGACGCCACCTGTACGGAAGGGCGTTTCCTCCCGCACCGATGTCGTTGGTCATATCAAGGGGAGTACCCTCGAAATGGTCACGCATCACGTCGGCCACATCCTTGACGGTGATCTTCCGCGCAGGCTTGACGAACAGAGGCATGCGGTGGGAAAGGTTCTTCCCGGTGATGTAGTCGTAATAGTCGGAAGCCGCCTCGGTGACGGTCTTTCCGTCCTTCTCGTAGGTGAACTTGCCGTCGCACAGAATGTTGAACGCACTCCATGCCCTGGCGTCGCAGCCTCTTGCCCCGCCGAAATCGACAGGATTGAAAGCAGCGCTGAAATCGAAGTCCTCGTCCTTGCCGGAGAAATATCCTTTCTCCCTTGCGAAGGAAATCATTTCAGGAGAGAATATGCAGTTCTCAGGATCATTCTGAGGGAAGGTCTGGATACGGGCCTGGTTGGCGTGGGCGCAGATATATCCGTCCGGAATCCTGATTGCCACGTAGAACAGCCCCTTGTTATCCGGACCCTTGCCGATGAGGTCCATCACCCAGGCTTCGTCCTTGTCTGCGATGGAGAATGATTCTCCCTCGGAGGCGTAGCCATATTCATTGGCAAGGTCGACGATTACCTTGATGGCTTCCCTGGCGGTCTTCGCCCTCTGCAGGGCGATGTATATCAGGGATCCGTAGTCCATCACCGCCTTCGGGTCCATGAGCTCTTCACGCCCGCCCCAGGTGGTTTCTCCGATGATGAGCTGATACTCGTTCATGTTGCCTACTGTCTTGTAGGTATGGAGGACCTGCGGAATCGACCCGAGCAGCTTGCCGGAGTCCCAGTCATTGACCTGGAGCATCGAACCCGGCTTCCAGTTGGCTGCTGGATGGAAATACAATTCTCCGTAAAGCCAGTGGGAATCAGCGGCATAGGAGACCATATTCGAGTTGTCGGCACTCGCTCCCCTCGTCACGATAACGTTGGTACACGCTTTGCTTCTGAATCCTCCGGCGAGGATGAGAGCAATTGTCAGAAGGGTGCAGATCGTTGATTTTCTTGCCATATTTGAGTTTTTAGTATTATTGATTATTTTTGTCACCTCCATTAGAGAATGTAAATATATGAAAAAATTATTTCTTGCCGCTATAGTATCGCTCATTTCCATGATGCCTCTGGCCGCCCAGAACCAGATGAGCCCGGAAGAGAAGGAGAAGAAACTGAGCGAGTTCATCCAGAAAGAGGTCGATAAGTTCGAGACATCCCTCAAGCTTGAAGACTGGCAGGTGTTCTATGCCGATTCGATCCTGAACCACGACTACCGTGCGATGCAGGATGAGCTCGACGAATTGATGGAGAAGAAAGTCTCCAATGCGGACATCTTCGCGCAGACCAGCGACAAGTGGTGCGAAAAGATATACGAAGCCATGCACAAGATCCTCGACGAGGACCAGTGGACGAAATATCTCAAGATGGGTGCAGCTCGCGAAAAGAAGGCCAGGGACAAGAGAAAGGCCAAAAAAATTGATTAACTTTGCATGAATATGAAAGAAGAGATAGAACAACTGCTCGCGCAGGTTCGCGAACTTAAGTGCAAGAATGCAAAGGAAGTCGAGGAGGCTCGTGTAAGGCTTCTCGGAAAGAAGGGTGAAATCACAAAGCTGTTCGACGAGTTCAGGACTTACGGCCCGGAGATGAAAAGAGAGTTCGGCCGCAAGATCAATGAGCTGAAGCAGACAGCCCAGGCCAAGATAGACGAACTCAAAGCCCAGACTGAAGCCGTTGCTGAAAGCGAGGGACCGAAGGAGGATCTTTCGATGCCGGGCACCCCTCTGGAGCTCGGTTCAAGACACCCGGTGTCGATCGTGCGCCAGGAGATCGTCGATATATTCAGGAAATTCGGATACGATGTGGCCGAGGGACCTGAGATCGAGGACGACTATCATGTCTTCGGGGCTCTCAATTTCCCTCTCAACCACCCGGCAAGGGACATGCAGGACACTTTCTTCGTTTCCGCCGGCCACCCGAATCCGCTCCTTCTCAGGACACACACATCTTCCGTCCAGGTGCGTGCTATGGAGAGCATGAAGCTCCCTATCCGTGTGATCTGCCCGGGAAGGGTGTTCCGCAACGAAGCCATTTCCGCGCGTGCCCACTGCATATTCCATCAGGTTGAAGGTCTCTACATCGACGAAAACGTGACTTTCGCCGACCTGAAGCAGGCAATCTTGCTCTTCGCCCGCGAGATGTTCGGTCCGGATACCGCCATCCGCATGAGGCCTTCGTACTTCCCGTTCACGGAGCCGTCGAGCGAGGTTGACGTGAGCTGCAACATCTGCCACGGCAAGGGATGCAACATATGCAAGGGTACAGGCTGGCTGGAGATCCTGGGTTGCGGGATGGTCGATCCGAACGTCCTGGAGGCTTCCGGAATCGACAGCAAGAAATACAGCGGATTCGCCTTCGGAATGGGTCTGGAGCGCATTGCGATGCTCAAGTGGCAGGTCAACGACCTCCGTCACTACTTCGAGAACGACCTCCGTTTCCTGTCCGAATTCAACACCGCGATAGAAGTTTAGTATTCCCCGATCATGAAAAGAATCATCATTTTGATTGCGACGGCTCTTGCCTTCGCTGTTGCGGCTTCGGCACAGACTGCCGAGGAAATCGCAGCAAAGATGGAACAGGAACTTGCGAAGGGCGATACCCAGGGCATCGCCTTCACCTTCGACATGAAGATACCGCTCATCGGAACTGCATCCACACGCTTGAGTTATCTCGGAGACAAGGACCGCATGGACATCAACTTCAAGGATGACGTTAAGACCGTGTGGAGGGACAAGGACACCACTTGGACATATGAGAACAACACTGTCACGGTGCAGATAGAGCCTCGGAAGGAGGATAAAGACAACCGAAGCATGTTCAAGGGCTTGACAAATGGCTACAAGGTCTCGATAAAGGGTGAGACGGCCGATACCTGGCAGATCCGCTGCAAGAAGGACAAGTCCAACACCGACAAGGACGCTCCTTCCAAGAAGACCATCTTCGTATCGAAGGAAACCTTCCTCCCCGTCACTTATCCGCTCAAAAAAGGAGCATTCAAGATGACCGCACGCGACTATGTATTGGGTGTCAGCGAAGATGAAGTCACCTTCACTCCGGACAAGGTCAATGGAGCACCCATCACGGACAAGAGGTAATTTTCAATAAAAAAATTTGCTCGTTCGGGAAAAAGTTGTACCTTTGCAATCCCGATTCACCAAAAACGGGAGTACAAATACAACAATACTGCGGAAATAGCTCAGTTGGTAGAGCACGACCTTGCCAAGGTCGGGGTCGCGAGTTCGAGTCTCGTTTTCCGCTCACAATGCAAACGACAGTCTTTATGGCTGTCGTTTCGCATTGTAGGTGACGCCGGCCCGCACGAGCGACCCCGAACGCTCCCCTGTAATAGGGGAGCTGGCTGAGCGAAGGCGAAGACTGAGGGGTCATGGACGGCGCGAGATTGTCCGAGGCGCAGCCTCGGGCTCGAGTCTCGTTTTCCGCTCTGAGAGGCGCCAGCAATGGCGCCTCTTTTCTTTTTAAATCGGCCTCCTGTCACGTTGGAAGGCCGATTTTTTTCATTTTATGGTATTGATCTGATTCAAGTCTCCTGCAAATTCCATCCCCGTCCACCGGTCCAGGGGTCGTCGGCTTCGAGCCGTCCGCAAGGATTATTCAGAGTCCCGCAAGGAAAGTCTTGTTGAATGAGTTGTTCTCCTTGAGGAGTTCGATGAACTTCCGGGCGGCCATTTTGAGGTAGGAACCTTTCAAATAATGGTAGCAGCCGTCCATGCGCCCGTCGGGATGGGCGATGGGAACGGCATCGAAGCCTTGCACCTGATGGATGGATTCTTCTGAGAGTATGGTCAGCAGCGGGGTATTTGCCACCAGGTCCAGCAGAGTTCGTACGCTGTTGATTTCCAGGCGGATATCGAGATTGACATCCTGGGCGAAAAGGACGTCTTCCAGGGTGTCCCGCGCCTGAAGGCCCCTGGACGGCAAGGCCAACGGGAACTTTGAAAGGTCCCGTACGGACACTTCGTTGCCTGCTCCCTTCAGTTCGTCCACGCGCCCCACCAGACAGAGCCTGCTCCGGAACAGCAGGTGTGACTCGATCCGGTCGTCCCCGAGCGGCGACCTGTACGTGAGCGCCAGGTCCAGTTCGCGGTCCAGCATTTTTTTCAGGAGTTCCTCCTTGGATGTGATGACCAGATTCAGCCGGATGTGGGGAAACTGCTTGTAGAAATCCTGAACCGTCCGCCTGAACAGCGGTCCGAAGGAATAGGTTGCACCGATGCTGAGCGTGCCGACTTTCAGCGCCTTTACATCCTGGATCCTTTCAACCCCGGCACGGGCTTCCTCCAGGACTTGCACGGCACAGGGATAGAACTGCTCGCCATAATCGCTGAGAGCCACATGCCGCGTATCGCGCGTAAGCAGTTCCACCCCCAACTCCTCCTCCAGTTTCTGAATCTGCTGGGAAATGGTTCCCTGCGTGATAAACAAGGCTTTGGACGCCAGGGAAAAGCTTCCCAACCGCCCCACGGTCACGAAATATTTCAGCTGACGCAATTCCATACCGGTCCGATCCACAAGCAAATATAGTCATATTTATTGATAATAACTATAATTTTTATTAAAAGAAACTCGATTCATCAATAGAAAGAGCGCAAGATTGCCACTATCTTTGTACGTTCATTTGTTACAGGCTATGCAGGAACTTTTCATCGGGCAAGGGATTGCCCATTCCATACTGCTGCTCGCCCTCACGATCGGCGTCGGCATCTACCTGGGCAGGTTCAAGGTCAAGGGCGTTTCCCTGGGGTCAACCTGGATCCTGTTCATCGGTATCCTCCTGAGTCATTTCGGTTTGCGTGCAGACCCGGAGATCCTCCATTTCGTCAAGGAGTTCGGCCTCATCCTGTTCGTCTTCTCCATCGGCCTTCAGGTCGGTCCCGGCTTTTTCCACTCGTTCAAATCCGGAGGCGTAAAGATGAATCTCCTGGCCATGATGAACATACTCCTCGCCGTCGGAGTTACCCTGGCCCTGTCGGCCGTCACGGGGGAAGATCTCAAGACCATGGTGGGTGTGATGTCCGGTGCTGTGACCAACACCCCGGGTCTTGGCGCCGCCCAGCAGACCTTCATCGACGTGGCCGCTTCCGGCGGCATGGACCCCGCAGCCGCCTCACAGATTGCTTCCGACCTTGCATCCGGCTATGCCGTCGCCTATCCAATCGGCGTTCTCGGCGTCATCCTGGTCCTGATCTTCGGGAAGAGCCTTTTCAAGATCGACCCGGCCGGGGAACTCGCCGAACTGGAGTCCCGGGAAGGCAGTACGGGCCAGGCGCGGCGTATGCACCTCGCCGTGGAGAATCCGGCCATCTTCGGCAAGAAACTGTCCGACATCCTGCAAAAGTTCGGCGTCGATTTCGTCGTCTCCCGAATCATGAAAGGCGACGAAGTCATCTTCCCGACCGGGGAAACCGTCCTGGACGAGGGAGACAAGATCCTGGTGGTCACCTCCCAGGGCGAGGTGGACAAGATCCGCATCCTCTTTGGCCAGGAAGTGCCCATGCATGTACAGGATTGGGTTCAGAAAGACCACCATCTCGTCTCCCGCCGCGTGACCGTCACGAAATCTTCCATGACCGGCAAGAAGCTCAAGGACCTGCATTTCCGCGGCGCATACGGAGTGAGCGTGACCCGCGTCATCCGCTCCGGTGTGGAACTGGTCGCCCGTCCCGACCTGTACCTGCAAATGGGCGACGCCCTGATCTGTGTCGGCCCCGAGGATCACATCAAGCGCGTAGCCGGGACGGTTGGCAACGCCAGCAGCGCCCTGGACAAACCCAATCTGGTGCCGATCTTCCTCGGTATCGTCGTGGGCATCATTTTCGGCTCCGTGCCCATCCGTTTCCCGGGTATCCCGCAGGCTATCAAACTGGGGTTGGCCGGCGGCCCGCTCATCATCGCCATCCTGCTCGGCCATTTCGGGCCGAAATACAAGATCACGACCTATACCACCATGAGTGCCAACCTGATGATCCGCGAAATCGGCATCTCCCTGTTCCTCGCCACCGTAGGCCTCGGCGCCGGCGAGAATTTCGTCAGTTCCATCGTGAACGGCGGCTACTGGTGGATCCTGTTCGGCGCGTTGATTACCATCGTCCCTCTTTGCATCACTTTCATCGTTTCCCGTGCCGTATGCCATCTGAATTTCTATCAGATCTGTGGCCTCATTTCGGGATCCTGCACCAATCCGCCCGTACTTGCCTTTGCACAAGGAATGTATGGCAGTGACTATACTTCAGTTAATTATGCGACAGTCTATCCGCTGTCGATGTTTTTGCGCGTGCTGGTGGCTCAGCTGCTGATCCTGATCTCTTTCGGCTGATGACTGCGATGGGTTACCCAGGCTTTTGTTTTATTGCGCTTCAGGAATTTGAATTCACTTTTAAAAATCGCTTATCATGAAAAATTGTACAGCAGCATTAACGATTCTCGCCCTGCTCTCCGCAGTGGCGTGCAAAAATACGGAATCGCCGTTCGCCCGGGACGTGGCGAAATATGCCGTCGTTGACATCAAGGCTCCGGACCTCAGCGGTATTTCCCACAACGGCAAGGAAGTCCTCAACCTCTACCGCTTTGCGGCGGAGGAGGTGGACGCCATCTACTGGGAACAGTATTTCGGAAGCAGGGAGGACCTTCTGGAGGGGATAACGGATCCCGTCCAAAAGACTTTCGCCGAAATCAATTACGGTCCCTGGGACCGGGCCACGGGAAAATCTTTCGTGAAAGGCTATGCCGACCGTCTTCCCGGTGCCGGTTTTTACCCGGCGGATATGACCAGGGAGGAGTTCGATGCCTGGGACAACCCGGACAAGAACAGCCCTTATACCCTGATCCGCCGCGCTCCGGACGGGTCCCTGAAGACTTTGTGGTACCACGACGCCTACAAGGAACATATCGACAAGATCGCTGATTATCTGAAGGCTGCGGCCGACATTACCATCAAGCCCAGCGTGGCGGCCTATCTGCTCAGCAAGGCGGAAGCCCTCAGGACAGACCGTTATTATGAGAGTTCTCTCGCCTGGATGGATATGGAAGACAGTAAGATGGACTTGGTTATCGGCCCCAACGAAGTGACGGATGATCAGCTGATGGGCATCAAACGATCCTACGAGGCGTTCGTCCTGCTGAAAAATGAGGCGCACACCCGGGAACTGATGCAGTATGTATCCCGGATTGCTGAATTCCAGGAGGAATTCCCCGGAGATCCCGCCTACAAGACCTTCCAGCCCGGTGCCGGCTCCGAGATCTTTGCCTGCGACGCCCTCTACTATGCCGGCAAGGCCAATGCGGGCGTAAAGGTCATCGCCCTGAACCTGCCCTTTGACAAAGAGGTCCAGCAGGGCCGCGGCACTCGCACTATCCTGCTGGAAAACATCATCCGCACCAAGTACAATCTCATCGTCAGCCCGAGCGGAATCGTCCTTCTCGAACCTGATTACGCCGAGCATCTGTCGGCGGACGCCTTCTACTGGAACATCGGTTTCCGGGAGGTCGCCCATGGTTTGGGTGTCAAGGAAACCGTCAACGGAAAAGGCAGCGTGGAAGAGGCGCTGGGCGGTATGGCCGCCACCCTCGAGGAAGTGAAGGCCAATGCCGCCGGAGTCCTTTTGGTTTGTATGCTGCAGGAGCATTTCGACATCCATCATCTGTTCACGAAAGAAGACGCCTTAGCCACGTTCTTCGCCTCCCTGGTACGTTCGGAGCGCTTCGGAGAGGGTTCCGCGTTGGGCCGGGCCAATATCATCATCTATAATTACCTGGCGGAGGCCGGTGCCTTCCAGCGCAAGGCTTCGGGAAAGTATTCCCTGGATTTCAAGAAGATGGAAAAGGCCCTTTCAAACCTTACCGCCCTTGTTCTCAAGACGCAGGCGACCGGTGACAGAACCTATGCCGAGCAGTTCGAGGCCCGGTACGCCAAGCTTTGTTCCGACTACGAATCCGACCGCCTGAATCTGGGCCTGGAGAGGATTCCGGCAGATATCCGCTTCAACTTCAGACACTAACAAAGCCGCCGCCATCGCCGATTATGTCCGGCAGAGTTTCCCGGGCCAGGTCATCGTCAAGATTGACAAAGAGACTTTGGGTCATGAGATTGAACTTGCCAGCGGCCTGGAACTCAAGTTTGATAAAAAAGGCAAGCTGGTCAACGTTGATGACTAGCGTTGGCACCAGGCTTTCTATCGTCCATGACCTCCGGCATAAATACATTTTGGGGCAGTTCATGGCGTCTTTTTCCTTGCCTTGTGTCTCTTTATGTCGCTTTCCCTATACGTCCTGAAAAGCCACAAAAGTTTCACCTATGTTTCACCTGTTGTCTTCTCGCGTTCCTATAAATCGCTGATTGTCAACACATTATAAGACATAGTTCGAGTCTCGTTTTCCGCTCACAATGCAAACGACAGTCTTTATGGCTGTCGTTTCGCATTGTAGGTGACGCCGGCCCGCACGAGCGACCCCATACGACCCCTACTGCGGGTTACGTCCACGGATTGGACCGCCCCCAAAAAAATTGGCCGTATTCGCAGGTAGTCTGCCGTTTTTTGGACCGCTACCCGCAGCACGGAGGAATAAACGAACAAATCTACGATCGAACAAGCAAGGATTCAGTCCCCCGGAGATTTAGTATATTTGGATTGAATATTTCTATATGGATATGAAAAAGTGCTTGATGATATCGGTGGCCGCGATGGTCCTCATAGGAGGAATCCAGGCGCAGGAGAAAGGACAGAGGAACTGGAAGCGGTTAGAGAGTATATTCCAGGCCGGAGGAGGAATGTTCCTGGAGAAAGGATTCGATGCCTCCGGCAAGAATCCGGGACTTGCATTGAGTGCCTCGTACGGACTTGACATCAGGCTGGACGAATCCTGGTCGGTGATGCCGGGCATCGGGACAACGATAATGATAGCTGACATCTGCAGCTACCACTGGGATGACGGATCGCTGTACGCACCGGAAGGAGCGGACACTGACATTTATCCCTGCGTGGACGTGTTCTGTGATGCCAGGTATCGTATCAAGGGAGACGGCCCGAGGGTGGTTGTCGGCCTGGGACCGGGGCTGTCCTACGCAAGAGACAAGGACACGTACTATATCGATGCCGATCCGTCCGACCCGAGGAACCTGGACCAGAAATTCAAGCAGTTCGGAATATGGCTCCGTCCAAGCGTGATGTTCGAGTTCGGGAAACACTTAAAGCTGGGACTCGAAGGGAATATCGGACTGAACAACATGCGCGTCCCTCATCCTGAACACAATATCACCAAACCTACCGGTTTCAGCAACTACATGATAGTCGTCGGATTCGGATTCTGATTTCATATCGTGATCACGACGGCCCGCACGAGCGACCCCGAACGCTCCCCTGTAATAGGGGAGCTGGCTGAGCGAAGGCGAAGACTGAGGGGTCATGGACGGCGCGAGATTGTCCGAGGCGTAGCCTCGGGCTCGAGTCTCGTTTTCCGCTCTCAAGACAAACGACAGCCCATGCGGCTGTCGTTTTGGCTTGAAATATACCGTTATAACCACAAAATCAGCGAGAGAAATATGCTTTTGCAGTGTGAATTCCAAGCAGAATACTCTATTGCCCATCGAGTATTATCATCTCCCAAATTATTGAAATTCCAGTCATATTTTAATTGAAGCTGAATTCTTTTCCACTCGAATCCAGCACCAAGGCCTGCACCATACTCAAATCTTGACAATCCTGATTCCTTAAAAGAAGGAGTCTCCGAATAACCGTCTCCGTATCTCATCCCAATATCGTCCTCCATATAATAACCACTCATTTTGTTTCCAAGTCCAACTCCAACAAATGGTTCAACAAAAACAAACTACCTTGAATCGATCGAAGTTATTGGATTATACTGAAACTGGACCGGCATATCGATATAGGTGGCAGAAAAAGAATAATCGTACCGTGTCGCATCTGAGTGGTTACCCTTGGCCTTGAATTGCCTTGGCACCAATAACGCCTGCGGCTGGATGGTAATACCCTCGTTAACAGGAATCTTTATGGAGATTCCTGTATGGTATGATGACCCTGGCCCGAAATATGATCCAAAATACCTACTTGGCTGGGTGAACTTGAACCACTCAACGGAATACCCTCCAGTCAGGCCAACAGAGAATCTGTTACAATCTTGGGCAAAACATAGTCATTTCTCAGCGGGATATAAAGAAAACTGATCAAAAGTACGTGTCCACGGCAAAGGCAAACTGGTCGATGAAAATCTTCTTGAAGGCTGAGATGTTATTCTGTTCATAAAAGATAAGCATCGCTTTCTTGTAGTCCACCGAATCCACCGACCGGAAGGAAATCGGACAGTAGCGGTTGGCGATTAGGATTGCGTTGCTGGTGATACGGGCTGTGCGCTTGTTGCCATCGGCAAAGGGCTGGATATAAGATAGCAGCACTAGCGCCAGCAGGGCTTTCTCAAAGACGTTTTCCTTCCCGTTAATGAGGCGACAGGTGTCCTCAAGGACCTCTCGAATCTGGAATTCGTTATCGAGCGGACGATAGTTGGTACCGGTGATGCCCACGCGGCGTCTGCGGAGGCCTTTGTCCACATCCAGTTCCTTGACCAGCAGGGTGTGCAGTTCTTCAATGCGGCGGGTAGAAATTTCCCGCAGGTACTCGGGGTCGGCAAGAACGAAGTCCAATGCGTCTTTGTGATTGAGTAGCATGACGGCCTCTTCCTTGGTTTTTCCAGATGCCGTATGTTTATCCTTCAGCAACCGTTCCGTCTCCAAGAGAGAATAGGTGTTCCCTTCGATTTGGGATGATTTCCAACTGAGGTCGATACCCAGGCGCTCCATCTCCTTACGGTATTCCGTGGGAGAGATGCCCTCAAGGTTGCGGGTGAACTGGGCCTGCAAAGCACTCAAGCGTTCCTTCTCCGCCGCCGTGAAAAGTTCCACTTGAGGGAGAGTTTCGTTGATGAGGTCAAAATTGAAGGCGGTCTGGACTTCACGCTCATCGGTTTCCTTCTGGAAGTAAGTGTCGATGTTCAATTCCATTGTCACGTGGGCCTGGGGAGAAACGCTATACCTCGTGGCTCGCCCTTGACCGGAAACAAGGGCGGATCCATTCTCCACCAGCGATGCAAGGATCCGCTTGACGGTAGCCGGGCTTTCCATAAGATTCATTCCGGCCTCAATCTCACTTCTGGACGAGCCCGGATGATAGTGCAGATACTGGAGTATTTCGTTTTCTCTGGTCATCGCAAATTCGTTTTCGGCTCAAATATAAGAAAAATACGGCTCAATTTCCAATTATTTGAGCCGTAAATTGTCGTTCTCAAGCCGAATTTGAGCCGATTCGTTGAGAAAATGACTGGCATTTGAAGTCCGCAGAAGTCGTATCCCAAATACGTCTCAAACGGCCGCGAGAGTTTTACCTATGTTTCACCTGATGTCGTAATGCGTTGGTATAAATACTTGATAATCTATGGGCTACCGCACCCTTGCTGGTGGAGGATAACCGGTTCTCTGTCAATAACTTAACAAAAATGATGGTCCCGAAATCGAGACCATCATTTTCATTTATTCACTGATACTGAGGAGGTTACCCTCCACCTGCGACATCAGTCCTTGCGGATGCAGCGGATAGTATAACCCGACAGATAGTTGGACCAGGCAACGGTAAGCCTGCCTTCCTTGTAACTGCTGGTGAACGTCGACATCAGTCCTGCGAACTGGATGTTTCCGGTGCTGGCAGTGATGTTAGGATTGGCTGTCGAACCTACGAGGAAGGACATGGAAAGCCTGTCGAGATATTCCTCGACGGAACAGTTGGAAGAAGTAGTCTTCGTGGCCGTGTACTTGCCGGTGGCAGAAGCAGAGGCCCTGTTGACCACTCCGTAGAATCCCCAGTTCCAGCCATCTGCATCCATTGTCTTGATCCTGCCGCCCTTGTATTCAGCATCCCAGTAAGGGCTGTCCTCGACCGTCGCACCAAAGGTTGAGCTGGAATTACCTACGAGTCCGAAGTAATCGGCCTTGGTAGGAATATACCAACCATCAGGGCATATTCCCTGAGTACCTTCGAAGGTCTTGTAGTTCTCGGAATTGACTTCCGCCACTCCGAATGCGGTAGCATAGTCATAAAGGTAGCCACGGGCCTTGACAGCCTCTTCGGTTGTCTCGGCGACACCGGCTGTAGTGAAAGGATACCATATTCCGTTTGCGTCACCTGGATCCGAGGAGACCGTCTTTCCAGCAGGTACGAACCTGAGAGGATCGGTCATCCATACGCGTCCGTCAGCCATCCTTGCGGCGTTGTAAACCACACCGCCATACTCGACCGTGATAGGCATCTCCTTCTCGACCACAGCATAGTCGGACTGGATGGAAATGCCGTTAGCATCGGTAAGGACGATGGCGAGACCGACACTGGCGCCAGGCTCCAGTCCGGAGAGAGCTGCCTTGACGACTATCTGGCCATCGACAGGACTGGTGATGGAAGTCACGGTTGCAGCCGGTCCTTCCGCCCTGGTCTTGAGAGCCTTGACAACGAACGCTGCGGTAGCCTTGCCCTCAGCCAAAGCGGCGACGAATGTCTTGGCACTTGCTGCAGGCTGGATGTCATATATCAGCCCGACGGCTTTGCCAGCCGCACCGACCATTACCTTGCCGTCTGAATATTCAGGAACGAAAACTACGCTCTTGATGCTGGCCTCGAGGGCGTCAAGCTTGAGCCCCATCGCATCCAGCCTGGTGCTGAGAGCAGCGATCCTGTCAACAAGGTCGGTCTGGAGAGCTGTCAGGTCAGCCTTGGTGGCAGCATCTTTAACCTGATTCGAAAGAGTCCCGAGAGTACTGTTTATAGAACCGAGCTGGCTGACAACGTTGGCCTTGTCCGCCTCATAGGCAGTCTTGAAAGCATTGAAGTCAGCAGTGCTCACAAGAGTACCGATCGTGGTCTGGAGACTCGAGATAGTCGAGTTGATCGTATTGATCTGGCCTTCCAGTCCGTCGGTCTTTGACTGTATGGAAGAGAGGGTCGTGCTGATGGTGTTGAGAGAAGAACTGAGCTGGCTGAGCTGTGTCTTCACTTCAGCAAGGTTCTGCTTCTCGATTGCTGCGATCCTCTGGTCCAATGCGTTGATGTCTTCGGTATAATCCTTCCCGCAGGATGTAGCGAAGCTTGCTCCGGCCACCAGTGTGATGGCAAGGAACAGATAGTTCATGATCTTTTTCATATCAATAGAATTATGAATCATTAACATCAAACCTGAGAATACAAAAATAACAAATGTCCATCAACAAGTCAATAGCTATTTGTTGGGATATGCCAGCATCCGTCTCAGTCATCATTCCGTCGGAATATAGCTTCGTAGAGCTTCCACGTACGCTGCGAAAGCATCGCGTCCTTTTTTTGTGATGCTGCAGACTGTCTGCGGCATCTTTCCCTTGAAACCCTTCGTCACTTCGATATACCCCGCCTGCTGCAACTTGTCTAGCTGGACGCTCAAGTTGCCCGATGTCGCACCTGTCTCCGCTTTCAGGTAGACAAAGTCCGCGCTGCCAGCGTCCAGGAGGATCGACATCACCGCGAGGCGCAGCTCCGAATGGAGCAGAGGATCAAGCGGCTTGAACAGTTTTCCGTTCTCGGGCATAGCTTAATCGTTTGTCTGTTTCTGCAGGATCACACCAGGGATGATCAAGGCGAAGAGCCCCAGGATCACGAAAGCCAGGATACGGAGGGCGGAGCCTTCGGGCATTACCATAAGGAAGAGCACCGAAAGGGCCGTAGCCACAACCGATGATATGGATATGGGCTTGAATTTGAGTGCTGCACCTGAAAGAGTACCGCAGAGACCCATCATAAGGACGATGATCAGCGTCAAATCCACTCTCAGCGGCCCTTCGATACCGATAGCGGAGCGGATGCCCCAAGCTGCCCATACGAGAGCGAAGAAACCTGTTGAGAATATTCCGAACCACATCCAGATCTTGCCGAGCATACGGCTGACTTCAGTGTCAGGGACTTTTTCGCTGTTGCGCGTCATGAAACGCATGCATATGGCCCCGATGGCCGTCATTGCAAACCAGAGGAAATTCCAGGCTGCGCTGCCGGTCCTGCTCCATAAAGCCCAGATGACGATGGCGGTGAGTGCTACCAGCACACCCCAGAGAATGAGCGGTTTACCGGAGTTCCTGGCAATCGTGCGACGACTGCGCTCGATGGTCTCCGCAATGAGGCGGAGGCTGTTTTCTGCTGAGAAGTTGTTTTCCATTTCTTTTCTTTTTTAGAGGTCGTTATGGTTCTCCTCCGTTCCGTTGCGCACCGGTTCAGTATCAAACCTGGTGCAAATATAAAGTAGTTTATTTTATAAACCAAATATTTCTTCGATTTTTTTGAATTATTTTGTCTTCCCCCTGACAAGCGCTATTCTGGAAGATACATTCCGTCTGCCTTGAGGGTCTCGACCAGTTTGGATGGATCGATGTCTTTAGGCCCGACTCCGGCTTGGACCGAGAGGGCGGCTGCAGTGCCGGCGGCCTGCCCCATGGCGAAGCATGGAGGCATGACACGGATAGCAGCCATGACAGGACGTTCCGCGGCTGCGCATCGGCCGGCGACGAGGAGATTGTCCACTTTCAGAGGCAGAAGAGCCCGGTACGGAACATAGAACGGCTCATTGGTATTCCGGGCGACATAATCCACGAAGCCTTTCTTATGGATATCCATGCTGTTGGCGCAGCAGAATATCGCATCCGGATACCTCACGGAATTCTTGGCATCCTCGGTAGTGACGGTATAGACGCCCTCGATCCTGCGGGTTTCTCGGACGCCTAGGTCGGCAGCAGTTGAAGCCAGCTCCACATTCTCGCAGCCATCGACATACTTGCGGAGGAACTTGACTATCTCGTTGCACTGCTTGCGGCCATCTACTTCCGCATCAGTGACCTGTTTCGGATCCAGTCCATCGACATCGTCGCCCTGGGCCATATTAACCGTATAGGTTCCGTCAAGGTTCTCGAAAAGGGCTATCTTGTTGCGCCAGGACGGGAATTCCCCTTTCTCCCGAGCCTCCTTGATCTCATTCATGTACCACTGGCCTTCGTAATCCCCTTCCGCAAGGCAGCGGGCATTGTGGGCATCCATCCGAGCTTTGTCCACGCCGCGCACGGTGAAGAACAGGGAAACAGCCTGCCGGCCGCCCTCACCGTCTCCGATTACGACAGGAACCCCGGCCTGGTATGCCAGGTCACCGTCACCGGTGCAGTCGATATATTCCTTGGCCTTCACCTTCCATATCCCGTCCTTGGTAGCGAAATAGGCCGCCCTGATCCTGCCCCGGCGGGTGTCCGCCTTGATGAAAAGCATATGGTACATCAGGTTCACTCCCGCTTCCGTGCACATCTCCTCCAGGGTGCGCTTCAGGCACTCGTAGTCGAATGTCGTGAGACCATGGTGCCCCTTGTCGCGATAGGCTGTCCAGGAGCCGATCTGGGCATCGAGGGGATGTATGGCACCTCCCTGTGCTACCATTCGGTTCACGAGGTCTTCGTACAGGCCCCGGATCAGGAAGGTCTTTCCGTCGGGGGTCGTAGAGGACATGAACGGGGCAACCAGGCCGGCCGTAGCCGTTCCTCCAAGCACACCGTTACGCTCCGCGAGTATGGTGTTGGCGCCGTGGCGGGCAGCGGAGATGGCAGCTCCGGTCCCCGCAGGACCGCCGCCGATGACCAGGACATCGCAATCGAAACTCCTTTTCACCGGGAAAGTGACCCGGGAATTATCGCAGGAAGAAAACAACATCAGAAAGGCCGCGAAAGCGGAAAAAGCCACCGATTTCATATTAGCAGACAATCAATTGTATAAGTTCATGACGGACAAAGTCAAAGATAATCATAAAAATTCTTATATTTACAATCAACCAAAATCAATCCCTATGGCAAAGTCAGACATCAAGAAAAAGAGATCCCCTGAAATCAGTATCCTTTGGAAGGACAATGTCCCTGAAGCCACTTATTTCAAAGGCAACGGCTACAGCATCGTGGCCAAAGTTGAAAACGGGAAATACATCCTCACCCGCTACGGCTGGGACGAGGACCCTGAAAAGGGAGAGAGCATCGTGGTATCCCCGAAAGACACCCTCCGGCTGATGGACAGCCTCAAGGTCAAGCATCCCGACACCCTCATCAAGGCTCTCGGTAAAAGATTTGCCCTGAAGGAGCCGCACAACTCATTCGTCAAGATCCTGACCTCCCTCGGAAGGAGAGGCATCCCTTACGTAATGGAATAAGTCACGAAACCAATGTTGACCAGAATACGGCTGTTTTGCATCGTTTTGGCTTTGACGGCAACCGCCGCCATTGCCAAAGCTCAGGACGCTGATGACAAGCTGATCGGTCCTGTCTCGGATCCTTCCGTCGAACTGATGGCGCACTGCGCCAGGTATATAGGCGAATACCACGGTTGGCATTACGTGCTGTACAATGCCGGCTACAATACTACCAAGGAGCATCCGAAGAACCTCGACATCGATCTCAAGCTAAGCCGATGGAAGGGAGAGGACATCGAGCACCGCGAAGTCAGCCGGATCTGGTACACCGGCAAGGGCATCACCGATGATTTCAGGCCTCCTTACGACCCTTCCGGGATCATCGTCGGATCCACCATGCACATCCTGTTCTGCCCGGGGGTTGACGGGCATGCCGCTTACGTACATGTCCCTTACGATTTGAAGAAACAGGCGTTGGGGAAGGAAGAGGTAATGACTCTCGACGGCAAGGAAATCACCGTCGCCAATGTGCTGGAAAACTACAAGCAACGGACCGGGGTCGATATTCCGTGGTTTTCCGACGGAGGGGCCAAAACCGCTTTCGGAATAGGGATGAATGTCGAGATCCCACGCCATGGAAAGTATTATTATTGCGTCCTCAGCGCACTTGCTGGAGGCTTTACGGCAATGATAGTCCGGTCCGAGGACCTGGTCCATTGGGAGACAGTCACCGTGGCAGATCTTTCGTCTGTCAAATCCGGAGCTACATTTTGGGAAGGGGCCGTACATCCGCTTCATGGCGACATCTTCGCTTTCACGACCCGCGTGCAGAGCCAGGACGGCGTCGTTTACGGCACGTGGAACGCTGCCACGGGAGAGCTTTCGAACCTCCAGCTTGTCGAAGGAGGCATCACGGCCCGCCCGGAGTTCTTCGAATACAAGGGCTCGACCTATCTGTTCTGCAACACTTACGGGCCTTCCAATGTAGATGGCTACGGCTCAGTCTACCGCGCCACGGCTTCCTTCTTCAGGATCAGTCCTGACGGAGCATCGCTGGAATATGTCCGTTCGAAGTTCGTTCCGGAAGGCATCCACTATCCGACTTTCTTCGTCGCACCACGCTGCCGTATCTACATCATCTACAGCACGGATTCACGTCGCCTCGACCATCTTGAAGCACGCAGCAACATAGCCTTGGAGAAACTTGTCATTCCTGATCCCGCACCATGAAAGAATCCGTAAAAACCTTCCTCAAGGACTTGCTGGCAGTAGTCCTGGGTATATTCATCACTTTCACGATCCAGGGACTGATCAACAGGTCCGCCGACAGGAAGGATGTCCGCTCTTCCCTGGAGCTTGTCCGGGCGGAACTCGTCCGGAACATCGATGATATCTCGATCATGAAGGACCATCTCTATCAGGAGATCGGTTCCGCAGAGTATTTCCTTTCCCATAAGGATTCCATAGGAAAGTGTCCTGCGGATTCATTGAATCATCACAGCGGAATCATATTCGCAGATGTATCCTTTACCTTGAGCCATGACGCTCTGGAACTGCTGAAGATGTCTTCGATCTTCCAGAAGATCGGGGACAACGACCTGTCCATGAAGATCATCAGGGCATATGATACTTGCGGATCGATAGTGGATTACCTCAACCGCCATTTTGCAGCCAGGGACGCCCGCTTCGAGAAGGCCATCGACAAGGAAACGGCAGGCGTCTATGCTTCCAAAGGCGAAATAGACATCAAGAAGTTCATCCAGACTGATTATGGCAACTATGCCATCCAGTGGCTCACCTCCCAGTCGGATCCCGCAAGCTTCACGGATGTAGCTGACCTGAAGGAAGCGATTTCAGCCATAGACTCTTACTTGAAATAACAGTTCCAAATCTCTTGCGATATGAAAAAGCCGAAACCCAACGAGAACCCTTCGAAGGTAGTGATAGTACCGAAACCTCCGAAAGAGACCACGGACCAATCGACAACAACATCCGGCCAGGATGTCAAAGAAAACATCCCGGATGAAGAAAAACCTGTAAAGGAAACTGAAAACCCGGAAGCCTAACCTCTCCTGGCTTCAATCAGAGGGGATTCCCAGATAATCCTGGCTCCGTTTTCCGCAGCCAGTTTGTCCGCCTCGTCACGCAAGGTCGCGAGGATCGCTTCTT
>Ga0256405_10002773_pt1 | contig 38451 bp, 32 predicted proteins | sample RumenRJG_02DNA_FD_189096 | JGI IMG/M metagenome (GOLD analysis project Ga0256405, IMG submission 189096) | Bovine rumen microbial communities from Lethbridge, Alberta, Canada - RJG_02 | ecosystem: Host-associated > Mammals > Digestive system > Stomach > Rumen | place: Canada: Alberta...
CAGCTTCACTGCCTCTTCTTTAAAGTTTTTTTCGTAGGTCATCTTTTTTCTCGCCTTTCTTTTATGATTTTTCATTATATCACACCTTTGGGCATTTGACGACTCTACTTACATGATAACACTCCACCAGCTTGGCAGTTTGAAGGCAAAAAACCGATCTGCCCTGTTCCAATCAGGGATTACATCATTGTGTGAAAACAAACAATACCCTGTCCTCTGCATTCAGAAGACAGGGTATTGTTGAATTAAACAAGGAGCTAAGCTCCAACAAGCTTGCTTGATTGGAGCAGGCGACGCCGTCAACAAACGTCGGGGAACTTTAGTTCCTGCGTCCGTCGGAGGGGGATTATAGCCCCCGCCGACGGATGTATGTCCCCCGCCGTCTTAGAGGGTACGGGTGTCCGGCGGACACGTCTGCGAAGCAGACGTACCGAACAAGAAGACAGGCGAGACTCGGGGGACATCGACGTTTGTTATACAGGAAACTTTTTGTCCTTTTTTTGTTTTTTCTTTCGTCCCGGCTGAACCAGCTTGTAGGGAATTTCGGGAATATGATCGACCGGTTGATATTCATCAGAAATAATATAACGATAAATATCACGGTTGGTATCTAAATTATACTTCATTTTTCGAAAATCAAAATGCAGCAGATGCTGACGAACAATAGAATAGATATTGATAGCGTGCGCTTTTCCGGCAAAACGGACGATAGAAGATTTGAAGGTATCATATTCACCTGCATTCTGAAAATAGTTGCGTTCCGCAAGCACCGAACGCCAGTAATCAATGATTTTTTCGGCATTCATCGTGCCGACAATACTGCCGAAGCGTTTTTCGTAATAATACAGGTGACGGCTTGTAACCGCTAATTTATTTGCCTTATGCAGCAGTCTGCAGCTTGTAGCGATATCTTCAAAATACATATAGGGATAGCGAATGTTATAATCCTGAAACAGACTCGCCTTATACAGCTTGTTCCATGCATAGCTCTGGAATTTGCTGTCCATAATCAGATCGTTCAGTGCGTCCTCACGGGTCATCACACCTGTTTTGGCGCCCGACGGACGGGGAAGCTTCAGTCCTGTATTAAAATAAGAATACATAAACTTGCAGTAGGACATATCCGCTCCGTTTTTCTCGCAGGCTTCATACATTAGCTTCAGAAAATCCTTATGGATATGATCATCGCTGTCTACAAAGGCGATATACTCTCCCCGCACACGGTCGATTCCGTAGTTGCGTGCGTCTGACAAACCGCCGTTTTCTTTATGATACAGCACAAATCTGGGATCGTTTTTGCAGAATTCCTCTGCAATTGCCGCACTGCCGTCAGGAGAATCATCGTTAATCAGCAGAACCTCAAAATCCGTGAAGGTCTGTTTCTGAATGGAACGAAGACAGCGTCTTAAAAACTTTTCTACTTTATATATTGGTACAATGACAGAAATTCTGGGGTTAGTGTTCAAATCATCACCTCATTGCTATTCTACGACAGGTATGTTCAACTTCAGCGTCTGCAGCTTTTCATAGCTGCACCTCAGACAAAGCCGTATCTTTGCCCGTGCATCACGGATATTCCTGCGGTCATTTTTTTTCGTCGTTTCCTTAATCTGTCTGACAACAGACGGCATGGCAAAATACACATGAAACACGTGATTCATCAGCTTGCCCCTGAACTGCTCAAAACAACCCTGCTGCTCTAAAAACAGCCGTATCAAGGGAATGGTATTGACGTAATCATTGGCTCTCTGCACGCTCATATTGACCTCGGCATATTTTGAAAAGCCCCTGGTATAATGATACGCACAGCCGCTGACCGACACTGCCTTTGCCGCAAAATAGAACAACTGCGGCACGACAGCGGCGTCTTCATAATACATATCACGAATGGTAATGCCGTGTTCGGTAAACAGACTTCTGCGAAACAGTCTTCCCCACAGATAAAACTTGATCTTACGGTCCTGCAGCAACATACCCAGCGCTTCGTCACGGGTATAGCTTCTGTCCGGCAGACAAATGCCCTTTCTCACACTGCGGTCACTCAGAAAATAGTAATCATATCCGCAGAGGGAAATATCCGCATGATGGTCTTTGACTGCACGGTACAGCTCTGCAAGGTAATTGGCAGAAACGGTGTCATCTCCGTCTATAAAGGCTATAAATTCGCCTTGTGCCGCAGCAACACCGGCGTTGCGGGCAGCGCCTGCCCTGCCTTCAAGCTGATGAAGCACCCTGAAACGGCTGTCTGCCACGGCTGTCTCTGACGCCAGCTTTTCAGAGCCGTCTGTGGAGCCATTATCAACCAGAATCACTTCAAAATCCTCAAAAGTCTGCTTTTGAAGTGATGCGATACATTTTGAAAACATCTCTCCGCAGTTAAATACGGGAATTACCACACTGACTGCCGGTTTCATACGCTTCTCCTTCCCCGCACTGCCAATCATTCAGAAGCCGATGCCGTATTAACAGTGTCGGCTGCTGTTTTTTTCTTACGCACCGCTGCAAAGGGCAGTGAAATAATAATCGTCAGGTAATAGGTAATGGTTCTCCAGATCAGGATAGCGGACTTGATCATCTGTCCGGTAAACACCTCGCCGAAAAAGGCGCTGAAGCAGTATTCTGCCGCTCCGGAACCGCCCGGCAGCGGAACCAGTCCCGAAACCATGCTGACAAACGACTGAGCGCAGATCATATCAAACGGACCGACGCCGTCTTTGCCGAAGGATCTGGCAATACAAAACGGCACCAGAAACAGTATGGTAAGCTGCACAAAGGTCAGCACATACACTTCCACTACCAGTTTTTTATCTTTATTCAGGTCTTTGTTACAGTCGTGAAAGCTGGTGAGTGATTCGTCCAGCCTTCTGATCTTTTCATCAACGTTCTTCATCAGATGTATTTTCGCCAGAAGCTTATAAATACCGCCGATCACCTTGGAAGTCACGTTTTTATTAAAGGAAGCCAGCAGAAGCACCACAATCGTGATAACCTGTCCCATAAAGCCAATGGTGGTAAAGATCCACATCGCCGCATCAAGGCTTTGCACAAACATACCGAACCGCAGCGCCATAGCCAGAATACTGTAGCCGGTCAGCGTAAACTGCCAGACAAGAAACTTCTGTATCAGTGCAGCCGTTCCGTTAGAGGCTTTTACGCCCATACGGGTCATTGTCAGAATCTGCATCGGCTGACCGCCCGAAGCGCCGGGGGTTACGGCACAATAGAACTGTCCCACCATAGATACAACAATCGCATTCCATACCGTAAATTGAGGAGTACTTCTCTTAACAAACAGATAAATAATAGCAGCGTCAAGAGCAATGTTGGATAAATGCATCACCAGCGCCACGATCAGCCAGACGACGTTTATTTGTATCCCGCTGTTCAGCAGGTCGATGAAACCGTCTTTAGAAAAAATGAAATATGTAACCAGTCCGATGGTCAGGCAAATGATACCGATATTAAACAACAATCCCCACGGAATAGACGACCTTTTCCGCTTTGCCTCGTTCATGTACTCACCCCTCAGGCTATTGACATTTTTCGTTCAAACCTTTTTTTCTCATAACTTTAACTATAACATTATTTTCTTTTTTGGTCAACAGATTATTTCATTTCCTCACTATTTCAGGCAGAAATCATTGGTTTTAACAAATATCAAAGCTGTTTCAGAATTCAAAATATCAAAAAAGACAGTATGTGACACATTTCGAGATTGCCATACGGCACAAAAAAGCCCGCAGAGCTTCATCGCTGCAGGCTTTGCTGTATTCATTTACAGAGCAGAATAGCCAAAGGAATTGACCAGCGCTTCTATTTTTTCACCCCTGTGGCAGAACGGACAAACCGGCGGCTTATAGCTTTCATAATCTCCCAGGTCGTTCGGGTCGAATACCGACTGTACCGGGTGACCGTCGCACTCGTCCACCGTGGCAAAAACAGCAGCAACTCCCACAACGGTTCCGCCGTAATAATTCACGGCGTCTATCGCCGCCAGAGCGCTCTTGCCTGTTGTCACCGAAGCGGCAACAATCAGAACGTGCTTTCCGGCAAGCATCGGGATAATATTGTCACGGAACATAATCTGTCCGCCGCTCACATATTCCGGCGAAATGACGTAAATCGTCTGATGAGCATTCATATTAACGTAATCGTCCCGTGTCAGCTCGTCGGCAATACAGGTTCCCACAACCTCCATGCCGTCAATGCAGAGAATCGTATCAACAATGGTCGTCATTTTGTAATCGTCGGACAGCTCCTTGGCGAGTGCCTTGGCTTCTGACAAACGCATTTTTTGTGTTGTCACGTCAATATAGTAATTCGTATGGCTGTGCATGGTAGCAAAATGTCCCTTTTGTACTCTTAAAAAAACGTCCTTATTTTTTGTTCTGATCTTCATTTCCCTTGGCATATTGATATCACTCCCTGATTGATTATCTCATGTATTGCAGACGATTCATTCATGGCGCAGCAGACAAAACAGGCGTGATGCCCGTTCATCTCCTCAGCCGCATAGGGCAGATTCCGTAAAGAACACCCTTTTACACGGCCGTCCTGCAGCATTTTGTACCAAAGCCGCAGAGTGCCACCTGCTGATGTGAAAGATTTGTCAGGCTGTCCGCATTACAGTCTTGATTGTAATATTACCACATATTATTCATAAAATCAAGTTTTTTTGTGATATATTACAAATTCGTAAAATTCTCCCTGTCTGTCATACGCTGCCTGTTCCGGTTTTCATTGGACAAAACAGCATAAAAAAAGCTGTGAAGCGCCGGTTGATAGCCGGTTCTTCACAGCCTTTTGCAAGGGTCACTGTTTTGTTACAGTGTTTTCGTCGTCCTTACTCAGGAAAAACATCTTTGTTTTTCCGTCATATTCCGACACAAAGCTCTCACCCTTATACTCAGCCTTGGCGTCATGACCGTTCATGGTGAGAATCTTGACGGTGTCGATTTTACCGTCGTTTCTTATATATGCATCAGTATAAAACATCATTTTCCCTCCTTGTCAGTTGTAAGCAGTTATTCTTCATTTGCTTTTGCTTACGGGACTATAGTAGCATATTCCATTTTGATTTGCAAGAGATATTTTTATTCATCATGCGCAAACACAACCGTTGAAATTAGTGCAATGTTCACAACAGCTTACAAACTTTTTTCTGTTTTCCCTCTTAAATCGTCTATCATTCACAAAATTGTGTTCCTCAGCCTGTCCGGGGTCCGTCATGCAACATTCTTATTCTGCCCCACTCATATTCCGCCTTTCGCAAGGTATCATTTGTATGCTATAAAAAGTTATTTCCGTCAGTCTGCAATCCGTCAATCCGCTCTTTTTCCTTCCGGTCATACCGGCACAATCGTCAGCAACAGACTTTGGCGTGACCGGTGCGTGACCGCACAGGACGAGTCCGCTGACGTTCGCTAACGCTCACTCACTTAAAACAAATTTGTCACCTCAGTTCCGCAGGCGTCCGGGTGCGTGACCGCACTGGACAAGTCCGCTGTTGCTTAATTCAAATTTGCCACTTCTATTCCGCTGCTGATCAGACATTCCGCCGTCACAAGCCTGACGGCTTGCTTGTGGCTGTTTCCTTTGAAATCGCAGATTCAGTTTACGCAATCACTTCACCGTGCCTGCTATGTGCGTGACCGGTGCGTGACCGCACTGGACGATTCGCAGGGACGTCCGCTAACGCTCCCTTGATTTCTACAACCAAAAAGCTCAGTCCGCGTACCAGACTCTCTGCAAAATTCTGAACCCACCGTTAATGTGACTATCGCAGGCAGAAAACTACCCCAAAGGCGGACACGGGTGCAGCGTCACGCTGCCGCACCCGGCAGGCGAGACCCGGGGGACATCGGTGATTGGTTATACAAGTTTAATGCCAGACGTTCTATTATAATGTAAGCTTTTCCGTAAAAAACACCGAAAAACTCCCTTTGAATTGCAAAAAAATCTAATAGACAAGCAGCAAAAGCAGTGTTATAATAGACTAAGGTTTTATGATATAGTGGACGGGATATGCCTGTCGCTTCTGCGGCTTTCTATGTATCGTCATCATACTGATAAAGGAGACATCAAATGAAAAAGGGTATTTATGAATTTATGACTTACTTTCCCTTTCTGAAGGAAGTCATCAAGCGTGATTTCAAAAAGAAATATTACAAATCCGTTCTGGGTGTTGCCTGGTCAATGCTCAGCCCGCTGCTGATGATGATCGTCATCACTATTGTATTTTCTACCTTGTTCAGACGTTCCATTCCCCATTATCCTGCTTACTGGTTCAGCGGCAATATGCTGTTTTCCTTTGTGTTTGAGGGGTCTTCGGCTGCAATGGGCTGTATGATCGTGAACGCTTCCCTGGTCAACAAGATGAAAATACCGAACTACTTTTTCTGTATTTCTTCCGTAACCCAGCATTTTATCACCATGATTCTGTCGATTATTCCCTATATTGCGGTCTGCCTTGTCATCGGCGTGCCTATGACAGCCTATATGTTTATGCTGCCGTTGCCGCTGATTATGGCGTATCTCTTTACACTGGGACTTGGTATGCTCCTGTGCGCCTACGGTACCTTTCTGCGTGACCTGAACTATCTCTATCACGTTCTGCGCCGTGTCTGGCTGTATATTACCCCTATCTTCTACCCGATTGACATTATTCCGGAACAATTCCGCTTTCTCTGGGACCTGAACCCCGTTTATGTATATATCAACATTTACCGCTCTTTTGCGCTGAACGCTACTATGCCCTCTGAAAAAATGCTGATTATCGGTACCTGCTATACTGTTCTGATGCTGGCTCTCGGTGCCGTTACCTTCAAAGAAAAACAGGATCGTTTCTTCCTGTATATCTGAGTTCGTGTGAGGTGTCTGTATGTCTGAAAATAACGAAACCGTTTTTTATGATACCCCTGCCGAGTCTTCCACCAAAAGAAGTGCTTTGCAGATCAATCCCGCTGAGCCACAGATCATTACCCCGTCTGACGTTCATTCCGACGACGTCGTCGTTGACGTGCAGGACGTATCCGTTATGTTTAACCTCAGCAAGAACCGTGAAGACGGTGTCAAAGAATACTTTATCAATCTGATTAAAGGAAAAATCCACTTTGATGAGTTCTGGGCGCTGCGTAACATCAGCTTTCAGGTAAAAAGAGGCGAGTCGCTTGCGCTGATCGGCAGAAACGGCTCGGGTAAATCTACTATGCTCAAAACGATTGCCGGTATTATCCGTCCGGCAAGAGGCAGTGTTACCGTAAAAGGCAGTATTGCTCCGCTGATCGAAATTACCGGCGGATTTGACCGCTCCCTCTCCGCCCGTGAAAATATCTATCTGGTCGGCACCATGCACGGTCATACCAAAAAATATATCCGCTCCCGCTTCGATGAAATCGTCGATTTTGCAGAAATCGAACGCTTTATTGACGTTCCTCTCAAAAACTATTCTTCCGGCATGGTTTCCCGACTTGGTTTCGCCATCGCCACCTCTATCGACGCCGATATCGTTATCGCCGACGAGGTACTGTCCGTAGGCGACGCAAGATTCCGTATGAAGTGCGAAAAGCGGATCAATCAGATGCTCAGCGGCGGCACTACCCTGCTGTTTGTATCCCACAGCTCCGCTCAGGTCAAAAAGCTCTGTAAAAAAGCCGTCTGGCTTGAAAAGGGCAAGGTGATGGATATCGGACCGGCTGCCGAAGTGTCTGATAAATACACACGATTTATCAAGTCGCTGCCTGCAAAGCCCGTTAAAAAACCCGTCAAAAAAACCGTCAAAAAACCTGTCGCCGAGAAAGTTGCCGAGAAAAAAGATTAATGCCGTATTGACTGTTTAGGGGTGGCATATATGAACAAAATCTTGATATGCGCCTCCCGAATGTCGCATATTCTTCATTTTCACCTGCCGTATATTGAGTATTTCTACAGCAAGGGCGTTGGTGTGGACATCGCTGCACAAGGAGCCTCTCCCATTCCATGGGCAGAGCATTGCTATGACATTCCCTTTGTCAAGAATCCCCTTTCGCCGCAGAATCTGAAAACCGTCAGCCGTCTGAAAAAGCTGATGAAAACCAATCATTATGACATGGTCTGCTCCAACTCGACGCTGTCCGGCGCCGCTGCGAGAATGGCGCTGCGCCGCCTTCCTCACAACGAGCGTCCCCGGTGTGTCCATATCTCTCACGGCTATATGTTTGACAGCAGCGGCAGCCTGCGCTCCCGTGTCTACCGTACCGTAGAAAAACTGCTGGCGCCTGACACCGACTCGCTGGTCGTAATGAACCGTGAGGACCTTCAGCTTGCAGAGAAATACCGCTTGGGTAAAAGCATCGTGTTTGTCAACGGTATGGGGCTTTGTCCCGAACGGTTTCCGTCAATATCTTCACAGGAGCGCTCAGCGTTCCGGAAGCAGCTCGGAGCCGACGAAGAAACTGCCGTGCTGCTTTGTATCGGCGAGTTTTCCGCCAGAAAAAATCAGTCCATGCTGATCAGAGCGTTTGACAGGCTTGGTTCGCTGAGAAATCATACGCTGCTGGTTTTTGCCGGCACCGGAGATGAAGCGGAAAACTGCAAGGATCTCACCCGTCGGCTTGAACTGACGCCGTACGTCCGTTTTCTCGGTCAGGTAGAAGATATCAACACCCTTTGCCGCAGCGCAGACGTTCTGCTGTCCGCTGCCGGAATGGAAGGGCTGCCCTTTAACGTAATGGAAGCGCTTTTCTGCGGCCTGCCTGTCGTAGCTTCCGACATCAAAGGCCACCGTGACCTGATTGTCAACGGACAAAACGGTTTGCTGTTCGATGCTTCCGCTGACAACGGCATACAGCAGCTCACCGACAGATTAGTCAGCCTGCTTTCTGATATCAAGCTGTATTCGCATCTGAAGCAAAACGCTGTTCTTGATGAAAAATATTTGATTCATTCCGTTAAACCCTCTTTGCTGCAGGTGTTTGACACACACTATCTTTCAACCGAAATTAAAACCACGGAGGTAACCGATCCATGAAGAAGCGTATCATCTGTTTATTCACTGTTCTGACTCTCATCTTCTGTGCGGCGCCGCTGAATGCCGGAGCTGTCGGAGATGTTATCGACTTTACCAGGGACAGTATTGATCTGTATCTTGATCAGAGCTATCAGCTTACCATGAAAGGCTCGCCTGTTGTCAGTTCATACTATTCCTCCGATCCTGATATCGCTTCCGTAAGCAGCACAGGTATGGTGAATGCCCGTTCGGCAGGTTCCTCCATTGTCACAGCCTATGACGATAAAGGTAATTCGGCAACCTGTACCGTCAACGTACACGACGGCGCTTCTCCGCAGAAGGTCGTTCCCGAAACACAGAGCCTTTCGATGACCGAGGGAGAAACCTATGCTTTGAAAGCCTCTGTGGAACCTGCAGACGTGCATGATACCCGGCTGTATTACTCCAGCTCTGATGAATCTGTTGCCAGAATTGATAAAAACGGCTACATCAAAGCGCTGAAGGCTGGCGTCGCCGTCATTACCATCGAATCCGCCAGTGCGGCTGTCTCCACCGGTTGTATCGTCAAGGTTGCTTCAAAATCCGGAAGAAACTTCAGCGTTTCTGTCAACGGCTCTCTCTACTCTATGGCAGGCGAGAAAAAAGCCAATATGCTCATGGTTATCTCCAAAGCCAACGAGTCCTATGAATGTACCACCGACGTAGACGGCAAGTTTTATTTTGACGATATCGTTCAGGGCAGTTATACCCTCAGCGTCTATAAAAACGCTCAGGAACACACACCTGCTGCTACCGGTCAGTTGGCTGTCGGCTCGTACGAAATGAATATCTCCTGCATTATCAACGATCAGCAGCTGGTCATTCTCTATCAGAACGAAACAAAAGGGACAGAAGCGGTCCGTGACGTAACGCTGGACAAAAATACCGTCAATCTTGAAGAAGGCGCTTCTTACGACATGAGCTTTAAGGTTCGTCCGTCCAATGCCGCACTGCCTGCAATGAAGGGTGTTTCGGATAACGAAAAGGTTGCCACTGTCGATATTGACGGCAGAATCACCGCTTTGTCCGAGGGTACTGCCAACGTCACGTTCAGCACACCCGACGGAAAAATTTCCCGTACCTGCAAGGTTTCCGTTACAGCCGCCACCAGAAATACCTATAGCTGGATCATTATTATTCTCGAAACGCTGATCCTGATCCTCATTGTCGTTTCCTTCCTGATCTCCTATCACCGCTTTAACCGTAATAAAGAAAAAGAAGAGGGAATTGAGCATTTCAAAGCTGCCCCTAAGAAAAGGAGCAGAATCAAATGATTATCGGAGCAATTGTGGCAGGCGGCAGCGGCAGCAGAATGGGAGGAAATCTTCCCAAACAGTTTCTTAATCTGCAGGATAAGCCTGTTTTGGTTCATACTACAGAACGCTTTTTGCGCCACCCTGCCGTTGACGCTGTGATTATCGGAATAAACCCTGACTTTTATGATGACACCCGTTTGCTTTTGCAGACTTTTTTTGCGGAAGCTCCGGTTTACCTGACAGCCGGAGGCAGCAACCGGAACGATACGATTGTCAATATCATTCAGTTTGCCTGCTCTCAGCTCCACTGTCACGATCATGATATCGTTCTTTCCCATGACGCTGTGCGCCCTTTCGTAACCGATCAGATGATCCGTGACAGCATTAACGCCATGAACACTTGTCAGATCTGCACAGCCGCCGTATCTGAAACAGATACTGTCGCCGGCTCCGCAGACGGTCATTCTGCCGACAGCTTTCCGGACAGAAACCACATCTTTCGCATACAGACCCCCCAGACCTTCCGTATCGGTTCTTTCCGGAAGGTGTATGATACGCTCTCCGATAGTGAAAAAGCTGCTGCTACCGATGTTTGCAGTCTCTTTGACAGTCACGGTATCCCCGTCAGACTGATTGAAGGTTCACGGAATAACATTAAGCTGACTTATCCTGCCGATATGATCTTTGCCGAAGCTCTGCTGCAGTCAGAAACAGATGACACAGAATAAAGCGAATTCCGGCAGATGACGATATCTGCCACAATTGTTATGGAAAATGTTGTTATTATCTCTCTTTCGTGATATTATTTAGAGTATTCTTTTTATAATCCGCAAATCATTACAAATTGTTAATTTTAGACAAGTTTTCCATTATATTTTAGTTGCTTTTCTAAGCATAAAAATAATTACTTGATTGACTTCAATCGAAATTCGTGTTATAATAACAGTGTTGCAAGCGTAATCGCAACAATTTAAGGAGGATGTTTATCATGAGAATCAAAAAAGCGTTCTTTGTAGCTCTGACAACAGTCGCTGCCGCTCTTGCAATCACTACTTCTGCAAGTGCCGCTACTCTTGGCGATTCTGCTAAGCCTGATGACAAAACACCTACCACAGGTGATAACAGCACTGCTGTTGTTGCTGTACTGGCTACAACCGGTGTTGCTGCTCTCGGTACTGCAGTTGCTGCTACAAAAATCAAGAAAGCATCTAAGTAATTCTGATGAATTACTGCTTTTCAGAAAATGAGGGTGTATCAGATTGATGCACCTTTATTTTTTTGCCCTTTTTTATCACCCTTTCGTCTTTACATTCTCTGACGGATATGCTACACTATCAGTAATTTATCATATCTCTGTTGAAAGGAATGAAGACCATGAAGCGCTTGAATACACTATGCTCCCTTATGGCGTCTGTGATCCTTGCCGTTCCCTTTTTATCCGGCTGCAGCCGAAATGCCACTCAAAGCACCACCCCCCTGCCGAATCCCTTCTGGAAAGTTGCCGCCGGAACAGACGTCAGCTCATCTCCCCTTCCTTCAGCCCCCTCTGTAAGTCAGCCCGTGCTCTCAACAAGCATTCCTGCAACAAGCATTCCCTCAACAAGCAATCCTTCCGGCAGCATCAATACCCCTGCTGTGTGGAAAGCTGAGGACAACAACGGGCATCTGATCTATATGATGGGAACGATTCATGTAGGTGACGAAACCATCAACAATATGCCGGACTATTTTGAAACCGCCTATCAGTACAGCGACGCAATTGCCGTCGAAGCCGACATCTCCGAAATTATGTCCGACAATACCAAAGCGAATCAGTATCTGGGCAAGATGATTTATCAGGACGGCACTACGATTAAGGATCATCTTTCCGCTGAAACCTACAACGGCATCGTTAATCATTTGGAAAGCCATCAACTGTACAATGCGGCTTATGACAATTACAAGCCCTTCCTGTGGACCTCTTTGCTGGCAAATACCATGCCCATGACAAACGGGCTTGATTATTACCACGGCATTGACCTGATCATTACCAATCGTGCCAAAAGCGAGCATAAACCGGTGTACGAGGTAGAGTCACTGGATTATCAGCTTGATCTGTTTAACAGCTTTTCTGATCAATTGAATGATCTGATGCTGTCTGAGTATCTGAAACCGGGTTTCGCTCAGATTGCCGATCAAGCCACTGCCAGACTGTATGACTGCTGGAAAAAAGGTACTGTTACCGCAGAGATGAATCTGGACGGCACGTTCTCAGACAGAACCGAAGAAAACAGCGCATTATATCAGGAATACATTGAAAAGCTGCTGCTGACACGCAACAAACACATGGCGGAAGCAGCAGAACAGTATCTGACAAGCGGTCAAAAGGTCTTCTTTATGGTCGGCGTACTGCATTTTTACGGCGACGGAGGCATTATTGACCTGCTGCAGCAGGACGGTTATCGCATTTCTCTTGTAACTTTCTGATGCCGTTATTTGATCGCATGATATAACCGGTGTCTGTTTTCTGTAATTCGCCTAATCATCTGCCGTAAGGCAACAAACACCCCCTCGAATTCTCATTGAATCCGAGGGGGCTTACCTTTTACTGCCAGGAAAGAATCGTTCCGGCGATAGCAGCTTTCTGTACGCCTGCCGGATGCGTGACCGCACTGGACGAGTCCGCTGTTGCTTCATACAAATCTGCTCATTTTATTCCGCAGGCGTCCGGCACGGGCAGCGACGATTAGTCGCTGCCTTTTTCGCATTCCGCCGTCACAAGCCTGACGGCTTGCTTGTGGCTGTTTCCTTTGAAATCGCAGATTCAGTTTACGCAATCACTTCACCGTGCCTGCTATGTGCGTGACCGGTGCGTGACCGCACCGGACGAATATGTTCCGGTAACGATCTTTACATAGTTGCTTAATATGCTTCAAAAACGAAATCGACAGTGGAGGCACTCCGCCGGTGCTTCTACTTCGCAGAGGTGTCCACTGGACCCCCGCACCCTCTTAGGCGGCGGGGGACATTCGGACTTTCAGTGGGGGTTATAATCCCCCACTGAAGCCCCGAGGAGCTAAAGCTCCTGCGGTGAGGTTGGGTCAATGCAGCCGATGTTAAGCGAGCTTACATCGGGCTTTGCTCCGAGTTAAAACAACGATAAGGTTCTGCAATCAATGCCGCAGGATTGAGCACACGAAACTTCTTTTTATGGTATGGTTTCCTGCCGGCAGCTTGATAATCAGCCGCTGTTATGGATCTGTTTTATCCTTTTTGTCCATGATAATTTGTATGTTGTTGTTTTCCTGCAAAGACGAAAAAATAGCTCTCTGCGGCGGTAAGGCGGCAAAGCAGCGGCGGCTGAACGCCACAGAGTCATACAAATTGCTATATTGCCTCATCTTCTTTACAACGCAAAAATTCCCGCAAGGAAATCCTTGCGGGAATCATTGTTACCTGATAAAAGGTATTCCGTTTGACTGAAAGATCAACAGGAATGACTCTTACTCAGCCTTTTTTCTTGTAGCAAAGAATACTACGCCGAGAGCTGCAACAGCAACTGTAGCAACAGCGATAGGCATTGTAGCGTCGCCGGTCTTTACAGTTTCGCCGGGAGTTACAGGAGTCTTGCTTGTATCAGAAGTCTTGGAATCTGTGCCAGAAGTTGTATCGTCCTTAGAAGTCTCGGAAGGCTCTACGATAGAAACATCGTCAGCGAGCTTCTCAACGATGAATTCGCCTGTGTATGCAGACCATGCACCAGCGTTGTACTTCATCTTTGTCTTCTCAATGCCTCTGCCTGCCTTAGCTTCTACAGAAGTATCAATTGTGTAGATCTGGCCAGCGTTAGCAACAGGATCGAAGTCGAGGTCAGCTGTCTGATAGCCGATTTCGCCGGCTGCGATCTGATCGTCAGACTTACCGCTGCCGAAGATGATCTTCTGAGCGCCGTAAGGAATTCTTGCCTGCCATACATCTGTGCCGGGAACCTGAGTCATAACTGTGCCGGGGAATGCAACAGGATGGTTAGCGGGCTCACCGTTCTCGTCAACTTCCTGAACATAACCGTAGTCATTGTCCTCGAAGTCATAGGTTCTGCCGTATGCAGAATCCCACCAGTAAGCGTAAACTGCTTCCCACTTTGTTTTGCTGTTATCAAAGTAGATGTACATATCACGAGTTGTCTCTTTGATCTCGGGCTTGGACTCTTCAGAAGTCTGAGATTCTTCAGAAGTCTGAGATTCTTCAGAAGTCTGAGACTCTTCAGAAGTCTGAGATTCTTCAGATTCTTCTACAGGCTTACCTGTGTAAACCCACTCGCCGTCGTTCAGCTTGTAGCTTACAGGCCATGTGATCATGTCGTCGCCTGATGTATCAAGCTTAACAGTAACCTTTGTTGTCTCAGTAACATTGATCTTGCAGTTTGTCTGGCTGTTCTTTGTTCTGTCATACTCTTCTTCGTAGCATGCCCAGCTGCCAAAGCCCTTGTCATCATCCTCGTCCCAAGAACCGTTTGTACGGATCTTGAACTCGTATTCACCGGCATCAACTGTGAATTCGCCCTGAATGATGCCATCGCCCATATCATACATGGGAAGGTCGCCGCCTTCTGCCCAACCTGTCATTGAACCAACAAGACCATAGATTGTGGGCTCGGGTTTGGGCTCTTCTTCAGCGTTCAGCTCATAAGTTACAGGCCAAACATTGCCGTCTTCACCGTTAGTGTCGATACGAACTGTCAGAACATCGCCGTCATTCTCAGCGGTGATGCTGCAGTTTGTCTGGCTGTTGAATGTACGATCGTAATCAGCCTCGTACTCACCCCAGCTATCGTCCCAAGTGCCGTCAGCACGAACCTTGAACTCATAAGAGCCTGCCTTCAGTTCTACAGTACCAACGAAGATACCGTCGCCGTTCTCATCTGTCATGGGGATGTCAGCAGCGTCACTGCCCCAGCCTGTCATAGCGCCTACGATACCAAAAGTATGGTTCTGAGCGTATGTAGCAGCTTCGCCGTCGTCCATTGCATCACGAGCAGATACAGAAACAGCAGCCATTGAGCCAACGAGTGCAGCAACAAGAGCGATTCCTAAAATCTTTTTTGTCTGCATGATAAATCTTCCTCCTAAAATTAAATATCGTAAAGCTTCCCTAAGGAACCTTTATCTTTATAGATTATAGAATAAAACCGCAAAAAAATCAAGCTGAAAATATTTCTTTTTTCTTCAATCATTTTACTTTATGTTCATATTTTGGCTATTTTGACGAAATATTTCTCGCTTTATTTTTCCTAAATAGAATAATACATTTTTTTGTTGTGCATTTATACTATTTTATTACAGTCCTTCTTGTTCAAAAAGCTCTTTTTATTGGTTACAAATTTATTACAATATCCCATGTTACATTCACAATTCAAGCTGTAGGAAATTACACCCCGTACAGCCTGACTGAACGCTCCGTTTGTCAGCGGTGCCCGAACAGTTAACGGAAGATGCTGCTCTGTACTGCCCGGAAATCAGTCATACAAGAAGCTATGCTCCGGCAAGCTCTCTTGCTCAAAGCGAGCAACGCCTGTCATGACAAAACCAAAAGAACCGTATGTATCCATTCCTTCTTCCGGAAGTTGTCGCACATCAATAAAGTCAAGGGTTCGAGGAAGGGACTGCGAGGTGTCCGGTGGACACCTCTGCCGCAGGCAGACGCACCGGCGGAGTGCCTCCGCTGTCGATTTCGTTTTTGAAGCATATTAAGCGACTATGTATAGATCGTTACCGGAACATATTCGTCCGGTGCGGTCACGCACCGGTCACGCACATAGCAGGCACGGTGAAGTGATTGCGTAAACTGAATCTGCGATTTCAAAGGAAACAGCCACAAGCAAGCCGTCAGGCTTGTGACGGCGGAATGCGAAAAAGGCAGCGACTAATCGTCGCTGCCCGTGCCGGACGCCTGCGGAATAGAAGTTGTGAATTTGTATGAAGTGAGTGAGCGTCAGCGAACGTCAGCGGACTCGTCCAGTGCGGTCACGCACCCGGCAGGCGAGACAGGGAAATCACCCTTTTCCGCCGTAAAAAGGGTTCCCCCATGCAACTGTCCCGACAAAACGGATTTCCGTGCTGTATGGAGGTACAGCATTGACAAACCATTTGCTCTGTTTTATAATGATTAAACAAAACTCAAAAGACAGGAGTGCCGTTATGAAATACTGCACAAAATGCAAGAAGCTCTATACAGACCCTCAGCAGGACCACTGCAGCGACTGTTCACGAGCACTGATCAGCGACCCCAATCATCATTCCCCCGTCAATGTTGTCACCGCAAACGGTTTTGAACTGGAACGCATCAAATCTGCGCTGACCGAACAGAATATTCCCTTTGCCGTTACACAGTGTCGTGATGACACCGGACTTCAGATTCTCAACACTGCGCCTCCCGAAAATTCACAGATTTCCGTTCCCCTGAGTTACTATACACAAACCATGGAGCTGCTGGTCGGCATCGGCGCCGTAAAGGAGGCTTCTGAGCTGAACGAGGAAGATGAAGAAAAGCTGCAGCAGGAAAGACAAAGCTTTGAGGAAGAGATGTCGCCGAAAAAGCGTTTCTGGGTAAAGCTGCTGTCCATTATTCTCTTTATCGGACTGATTGCCGCCGTTGTCTTCTTCGCAGACTGGCTCGGTCACTTCATCAACCCGAATTTTCATTAATGATTAAACAAGGAGCTAAGTTCCAACAAGCTCGCTTGATTGGAACAAGCGACGTTTGTTATACTAAGCCAAGGACAAGCAAAAAGCAGGTGTACACAATCCGTTGTGTCACCTGCTTTTGGTTTATCGAAGGAACTTTCCGTGTAGTTCGCCTGTACTCTTTTTCCGCCACGACACAGTGAGCCAAAACAATGACCGTCATTGATACGCCGTCAAAGAGAAGGCACACAAGAGAAGGGATACAAACACTATGCCGGTATCACTATCGGTTTCCGATACCGAAGGAACCGACAGAGCAAGAACGGCAAACCCCGGCACTGTTCCGGCTTTGTTCCGGAACAATTTCTGCTCAAAAAAGCCCCTCAGCTTCCCTTCCGAAAGGAAAGGCAATCCGTACACTGTTCCTCAGACGGGTTGTTCTCATGTGTGCCTACATTAATTCTGTCAAGAGAACAGTAATCGCAGTCTATACAATGATGCACGCACTGCTCTACCGAACAGTGAATGCTTCTGTTGATGTTTTCCATTAAAAAGCACTCCTTTCCATACCCTTTGTCAAGCCGATGCAACAGCATGACCGCTGCTGCATCGAAGGGCAGTAATAGTTTGCCCTGCCTGCGGTCTGAATATACGGGAGAGCTTGTTATATTTTTTAATTTACATAAGCTTCTATCCATTACTATATATAATGTAATGCAACCACTTCTTACGGCAAAACGGAGAGAAGCTCTGCCGGAGTATGTACATACACGGCGTCAGGACAGAAGGTCTGCATTTCTTCCGGACTGCCGTAGCCGTACAAACAGCCGATAAAATCCACACCGGACAACATCGCTCCTTCAGCATCGTAGCGTGTGTCGCCGATCATGACAACGCCGTCAGCAGGCTTTACCCGAAGCTGCTCCAGCACATGACAGATCACCTTTGCCTTTGTTCTGCGTTCCGGCCCCGCCGTGGCGCCGCCGATCACTTCAAAATACGGCGCCAGCCCCAGCATTCTGATGATCTCTTCTGCAAAGGGCAGATACTTTGTTGTGGCTACCGCAAGACGCATTCCGTCATTCTTCAGCTTTTGCACCAGCGGTAAAATCCCGTCATAAATCTGCTGCATATAAATACCTTTTTCAACAAAGTTTCTTTTATAGATAACAACGCCTTCCTCGGCTTCTTCGTGCGAAAAACCGCAGCGTCTCAGGCTGTCATACATCGGCGGTCCGATAAACGTACCCAGCGTTTTTTCATCAGGCAGCGGACGTCCCGTTTCTTCAAATATCTTTCTTACGCAGTACAAAATTCCTTCTCCGGATTGACTCAGGGTACCGTCCAGATCAAACAAGGCGATATGATACCGTTTCATCAAGCTCATCCTTTATGATTATATTTTTTCTCAGCCGTTCTCCAATCCCTTCATCGTCAGGGAAATTCTGCCTTTTTCAACGTCTACCGACAAAACACGCACCTTTACGATATCTCCGACAGACAGAACATCGGATGGATGACGAATGCGGCGGTTACTGATCTGCGAAATGTGAACCAGACCATCCTGATGAACACCGATATCCACAAATGCGCCAAAGTCGATAACATTTCTGACCGTTCCCTTCAGCTCCATGCCCGGCTTCAGGTCTTTCATGTCAAGCACGTCAGTTCTCAGCAGCGGCGGCGGCAGCTCGTCACGGGGATCTCTGCCGGGCTTCGCCAGCTCTTTGATGATATCCTGCAAGGTCGGTACGCCGACGCCGGTTTTTTCGGCAGCCTTTTCCAGTCCGTAAGCCTCTGCTTTGGCACCCAGCTCTTCCACACCGTTCCGGACGTCATTCACACTGTAGCCGCACAGCTCCAGCAGTCCCTTGGCTGCCTCATAGGATTCCGGATGAACCGCTGTATTGTCCAGAGGATTGTTACTCTCAGGCACCCGTAAAAAGCCCGCACACTGTTCATACGCCTTGGGACCCAGTTTCGGAACCTTTTTCAGCTCTGCACGGGAATGAAAAGCGCCGTTTTCTTCACGATAGGTAACAATATTCTTCGAAACCGCCGCAGACACTCCCGAAACCCTTGAAAGCAGCGCCGGTGACGCCGTATTCAGATCCGCCCCCACACTGTTGACGCAGTCCTCTACCACGCCGTCCAGCGCTTCACCCAGACGCTTTTGGGGCATATCATGCTGATACTGTCCGACACCGATCGCCTTCGGTTCGATTTTGACCAGTTCCGCCAGCGGATCCTGAAGCCGTCTGGCAATTGACACAGCGCTTCTCAGCGTCAGATCAAGCTCAGGCATCTCAGCCGCCGCCAGCTTCGACGCAGAATACACGGAAGCCCCTGCTTCACTGACTACCATATAGGATACCTTGTCTTCCAGTTCACCGATACATTCCGCTGTAAACATTTCTGTTTCCTTTGAAGCCGTACCGTTGCCGATGGCGATAATTCCGGCATGATACTTCTGAATCATGCCCTTCAGCGTCTGTCTGGATTTCTTCACCTGCGCTTCTCCGTGAGTGGGATAGATCACTGCGGTATCCAACACTCTGCCGGTTGGATCCACCACCGCCAGCTTGCAGCCGGTACGATACCCCGGATCCAGTCCGATGGCAGTGTACCCCTTTACGGGCGGCTGCAGCAAAAGCTGCCGCAGATTGGTGGCAAAAAGCTTGATAGACTGCTCGTCTGCCGCATCTGTCAGCTCGGCTCGAATCTCACGCTCTACAGACGGAAAGATCAGTCTGCTGTATGCGTCGTCGCAGGCAGACTTCACAAGCTCGGCACAACGGTTCTGCGCCTTGATTAACAAACGATAAATAATCGTCAGGCATTTCTGCGGGTCGATGTCAATGCTGACCTTCAAAAAGCCTTCCCGTTCTCCACGGTCTACTGCCAGCACACGGTGTCCCGCTATGCTTTTTACCGCTTCACTGTAGTCATAATACAAAGAATATACGCTGTCTTTTTCAGGGTCGGACGCTTTGGAACGCAGGTTTGCATTCAGGCGGATGATATTCCTGAGCCGTTTGCGTATCTCGGCATTATCCGATACGGTCTCCGCAATAATATCCAGCGCTCCGGCTATTGCCTCATCTGCCGAATTGACTCCCTTTTCTTCATTGATATAATCTGCCGCCGCTTCTTCAGGATCGCCGTTGTCCTGCGCCATGATCAGATCAGCCAGCCCCTGCAGTCCCTTTTCTTTTGCAACAGACGCTCTGGTCTTGCGCTTCGGCTTGAAGGGACGGTAAATATCTTCAATCTCCGTCAGCATTTTAGCGCCCTGCAGCGCTTCGCTGATTTCCGGCGTCATCTGTTCCATGCCGTCAATCAAGTCATAAACCTCCTGCCGCCTTTTATCCAGATTCCGCAGATAATCCAGCCGCTCGCTGATCGCACGGATCGTCTGATCGTCCAGCGTACCGTGCATTTCTTTACGGTAACGGGCTATAAAAGGTATGGTATTTCCTTCGTCCAGCAGCGAGATGATATTGCCGGCATACTCCTCCTTGATTTTGAATTCCTCGGACAGTTGCTTTGCGTGATCCATGAGCTTTTTCTTCCTTTCTTTTCACAACAGCCTCCGCTGTCAGACAATTAGTGTTTCCTTTTCTTTTTATCAAATTTCAAAAATGACGGTGTAAATTCTCCTCTTGAACGCAGTATCAGAATGACCGACAGGGTAATGGCCATTCCGCAGAAGGCAAAGATAATAATACCGATTAACAGCATACTGCTCCTGCGCTCTGCCGGCTGCAGCACCGGCACCGTATCGGGTGCGGATTCCGTAACGGGCAGAAGCTCTGTCTGACTGATCTGCGGATAGGGCAGATCCACTGTCGAAAACTCCGGCGCACTTGCTTCTTCATCGCTGACAAGTCCCGGCGGCGCACTGCTGCGGTCTGCCGGAATGACCGTGCGGATTCCCGACAAAAACAACAGCGGATTATGCTTCAGCTCACCCGCACTCTCCGGACGGCTTGCCGGTTCGGAAACTGTTACGGACGATTCTGTCGGCACACTGCTGTCCTCCGACGGCTCCGGCTCCGTCGCCTCGCTGCTGCTCTCCTGAAACGAGCTGCTCTGTTCATCAGGCGCACTGCTGTCTGTCACTGTACGGGAGCTTTCTTCATCACTGACAACACTGCTCTGGGGAAAGCTTTCAGTACTGCTTTCGTTATCGCTGTCATCGCTGTTATCACTGGTTTCTACAGAGCTCTCTGTGCTGCTTTCCACATCGTCAGAGATTTCCGGCTTACTGTCGCCGGAGAGCTGACTTTCACTGCCGAACGAACTTTCCTGACCGATATCTGAAGACATCATAATATCCGGGCTGTCCTGCACAGCCGAAATCTCATTCTCATCACTTTCTCCCTCTGCGTGAGCATTCAGCCATATTCCTGCCGTAAAGCCCAGCGTCAGCGCCGCTGATAAGATCAAGCATTTTATATTTTTCATCTGACCACCGCCTGTTTTGTTCTTCATCTGTTTACTGATTTCCATAAACGATAACATTCGTTGTTGTACTGATTTCCATAAACGATAACATTCGTTGTTGTAAGGTTATTGCAATATTCTGAAAGGCTGCTGCGATATTGATGCGAAAAATTTGCGGGATAATTGCATATCTTATATATTATAACATATTTCCGTCACCAAAAAAAGTCTTGTTTGTTATTTTTTATAATTTTATTTTATTCACAAAGATATTGACAGCAAACCAACCGACCGCATCTGCCCGAACGCTCCGGTTTCACACGGAAAAAGCCGACCGTTTTAACTCGGAGCAAAGCCCGATGTAAGCTCGCTTAACATCGGCTGCGACGAGGCAACCTCACCGCAGGAGCTTTAGCTCCTCGGGGTTTCAGTGGGGGATTATAACCACCACTGAAAGCCCGAATGGCACCCGCCGCCTAAGAGGGTGCGGGTGTCCAGTGGACACCTCTGCGAAGCAGAAGCACCGACCGAGCCGACAGGCGAGACCCGGGGGACATCGGTGATTGGTTATACAACTGTCAGCTTTTTCATGATCCGGAATAATACCTCACCCGGCTTTTCTGTTCCGGCGTTTTTTCTTGTCACTACTCACGGCGTCCCCTAAGGACACGCACAACCGCTGTTGATGATATGTTCCGTCATGTTCCGTCGGCTCACTCGGCAACGGAATGTTATCAGGATATCCCCCGACCGCCGACCCTTTGCTCGTGACAAGCATCGTGATTGCCGGCTTAACTTTCTGCTGACAGCAAAAATAACATTCCGCCGCACGGTATCAATGGTCAGGCGCCGGCTTTACTTCTGCCGATGAACGAATGTACTATTGCTTTGAAGGAAAATTCTCCGGTTTCAGCACCTGACACAGCACTTTTCCCAACAGATACCCTGTGTATCTTGCTTCCTCCAGTGTATTGGACTCTCCGCCTATTTCAATCAGCAAAGACCCCGTATTGACATTCATATTATACATGAAATCCGAAAAGTTGACCGGTCTTGCCATGCCCGGATACATAGCGGCGGCTTTTTCCTGAATGCGAAGGGCAAACCGCAGATTATACTCCCAGTCTTCAAATTCCTCACAGCCGTCATAATTGTATCCTGCCAGAATCATCATCTGTGCGCCCTGCCTGCCTTCTGCCGTAAAAACAGGCTTATATTTTTCCGTATCTGTACCGATGCCGTCACGGTGTATGTCCAGCACAACCTTGATGGACGGGTATTTTTTCAGATACTCCTCAATGGTTTCCAGACTTCTGTCATAGGCGCCGCTGTAGCTGGGATAGTCATGCAGCGTTGTATCATGAATCGTTCTGATTCCCGCCGCATTCAGTTGACGGGCAATTTCCTTCCCCACGGCGCAGACGTTTTCCGACTGCTCCGTTGACCGGGGAAAAAAGCTTTCATAAAAATAGCCTGTATCGTACGTCAGGTAGCTTTCAGATGTATGGGTATGATAGATCAGAACCTGCGGCTCATCTGTCTTTTCTATGGCAAAGCCCAGCTCTGCCTTTAGTTCCTGCTGAATATCAATGTCAGTTGACGCCGTGTTCTTCACCTGCACCTGCCCATAGCTGCAATTGCCCTCCGTTACCGAAAATTCATGGACGGGATACTGCTCCTCTCCCTCATGCTCCCGATCATAAGCCTTCAGTTCCTCAGCAGTGGGCGTATGTGCATGAAATGTTGCGTCATCGGTCTTTGCCGCCGGACTGCTTACAGACTCTGACGGCTGATGCGAGGCGTCTTCCGTCTTTTTGCTTGTGCTGCTCTTGCTGTTCTTTTGCTCCTCTGTACTCTGAACGGCTGAAGACAAAACCGGGCTGCTCTCTTTTTCGGCTCTTTCATAGCCGGCATAGACAGCGCTGCCCGTTGGCATCGTCATTTCGGCGGCCGCCATTTCCAACACAGGTCGCAATTCTTCGCCTGATATTCTGACGAAAATACAAATCAGTCCTACCCCCGACAGCATTGCTGCCGTCATTCTGATCAGCCATTGTTTCAGTCGGTATTTCCTGTTTTTCATGGCACAACTCCCTTTGCCTGCTGTCGTTCTGAAAAGTTATTATCCCATCGGCGCTTTTGGCTTATTGACGCTATGAGCCGCCCTGTCAGGCACGCTTCCTTTACCTGCCGTCACTTGGCAAAGCTGCTTTTCGCTCAGCACTCCTGCAGTCCTGTTCTCTTATTCTTTTGCTCTTCTGCTCGGCTGAATGCCCTGTCCCTTTTTCAGATATCTGCTAACCGGTTAATGATTCAAATGACGTTTCTTGTCATTTATCTGTTCTTTTCCGATCAGCTTTCATCAGTGCTTTTACGCTTTGATAGTATTCTATGAAAAAATCGGTGTGATTATGATACCAGAGCCGCCAAGGTGTCAAAATCAAAATTCTTCTGCAGCGCACAGTTAACCGCCATTCCGACCAGCTTGGCGGCTCTGTCTGTCAGCACGTCGATATCCCCCGGGGTAACTGTCATGTGCTCCGAGCTGAGCAGGCTTTCCGCTTCTTCCGGTGATATGCTGCTGCCAATGCCGCTGAGCAGATCATAGGTCAGCGTAGCAGCGTCAACCACCGTCGGAACACCGATACCGATCACCGGAACCCCCAGCGTCTTTTCATCAAGACTTGCCCGATAATTGCCTACACCGGACCCCGGCGCAATGCCCGTACTGCCGATCTGAACCGTATTGCCAAGCCGGTGCAGGTTTCTGGCGGCAAGAGCGTCAATCGCAATCACCGCACCGGGTTTTAACAAACCGATCAGACCTGCTGCTATCTCGGAGCTTTCAAGCCCGGTCTGCCCCAGCACGCCTGTGGTCACCGCTGCGACACTTCTCAGCTTGTCAAGACCGGTACTCTTTGCCAGTTCTCCCCGGATATGTCGGGTTGCCAGCACATGAGCTATACTCTTCGGTCCCAGCGCATCTGCTGTAATGGCACTGTTTCCCAGTCCTATCACCAACACCGTTCCGCTTTCCGGCAGCATTTCCCGTATTTCCTTCGCCAGCGCTTCTATATGCTCCCTTACGTCACGGAAATCCTCCGTCAGACGAAGGTTCTCTGCTGTTACATATTGCCCTACCGGTTTGCCCATACGTCCGGCAGCCTCTTCTGTCAGGATCTCTACTCTTGTCAGCTTCATTCCCTGATAGTCTGTTTCCTGCACCCGGACTCCCCCGGTATTTTTCCCCTCTGATAATGCCGCTTCCACAGCAAGGTCTGTTCGGATCGCCATATTTCTCATTCTTCCTTTCGTGAATGGCTGCTGCCGCTTTGTTACGGTCTGCTGATGGCTGATTTGCCGATGAGATGACTAATCAGCCGATTCTATACCACTTTTTCAGTCACTTGACGGATTTGGTTATTGACACCCGCAAACGATGGAAGTATAATAAACCTGTGTATGTCAAAAGACATTTAACAACAAATGATAACAAAAAGCTGGTTGATAATAATGAAAAAGATAATTTCAGCACTTTTAACGGTAGCACTTGCTGTTTCTGTCACCTCTATGTCTGCCTGCGGAGATAAAAAAGAAGAGCCCTCCGCCAAAAATTCAAGCAGCACCTCTGCTCAGAGCTCCGAGAAAAAAAGCGCCGCAGCTTCTGTTGATCCGATGGAAGTCAGCGTAGACACCGACAAGCCGAAGATCACACAGGCTCAGATTGATGAGCTGAACAAAAAGCTCACCGACGCACAGGCTGTACCCACCTTTACTTCTTCCGCTGAAAAAATCGTAGGCAGAGACTGTGCAAAAGATCTGACTGTTGCCGTTATTGCAGAAAACTCAGGCAATTCCTATCATGCACAGCTTAACCGCAACTTTGTCAGGGCGGCAGACCGCATGGGCGTCAAATCCATTGATACGCCTGAAACAGACGGTACTGTGTCCAAACTGAACGACGGACTTTCCGAAGCTGTCAAGAAAAAGAATTCCATGGTTTTCCTGTCCGGTGATATCCCCAAGGATACCATTTCTTCTTATATCGAAAATGCTCAGGCAAACGGTATTGAGGTTATTTCTGCCGGTTCTATGGGTACCGATCAGAAAGACAGCTACGTTGACTATACCGTGCCGATTCCCTACGAAAATGCCGGAGCGCTGATGGCAGACTGGGGCATTGTCAAAACACAGGGCAAGCTTAACGCACTGATTGTCAACTGTACCGATTCTGCACTGGCACCCACACTGTTCCGGGGATTCAAAGCGGAATTTGAAAAGTATGTTTCCGCCGGTGAAGGAAACTGCACCATCGTCAGCGGTACTTCCATTGAACTGGGCAACGGACTCGCCAATAAGATCAAAAGCGCACTTGAAGTCGATCACAAAATCAACTATATCTTCGTTCTGGACGACGGCGCTATCAACGACGCTGTTTCCGCCACCATTCAGGCAGGTACGGACGTGAAGATTGTGGCAACCGGCGGTTCTTCCGAAGACATGGACTTCGCACAAAGCGGCAGTATTGAAATGCTGGTAGCCCAGAGCTACGAGTGGACAGCATATACCATGCTGGATTATGCTCTCAGATTATCCGGCGGCGCAGCCCTTCCAGAAAAGATCGACGTTCCCTTCCGTGTGCTGACAAAAGATGTTATCAAAAAAGCAATAGATGATTATAAAAGCGATTTTGACGGTTTCCATGAAATCTGTTTCGGCGACGCCTTTATAACCGGCTACAACGAGCTGTGGAGCTACTAAATCGCCACCTCTGAGCCGCAGTACCTTCCTATTTTCATCAACAAGACTCCGTAAAAAGGGGTCTTGTTTTTTTATGCACTGTTAATATTGACAATGTGAGTCGGAATATACTATAATAAAAAAAGATTTATTGATATTTTTTTATTCTGAATAACAATGTCAGAGGTGAATATGATATGAAAATTTGCGCTTCCTGCGGTGCTTCTCTGCCGGATCAGGCAATGTCCTGTGTTCAGTGCGGTTCCCGTGAATTCAGAGCACCTGCTCCTCCCCGTGGTTTTCAACAAACCGAACAAAACAACTATCATCGCAGACAACAGTATCATAACGATTATCCGGATCAGTATCATAACGGCTATGATCAGCAAAATCAATATAACGAAGAGTACGACGACGGCTACGGTCAGCAGAATCAGTATGCCGAACCGTACGACGACGGCTACGGTCAGCAGAATCAGTATGCCGAACAGTACGATGACGGCTACGGTCAGCAGAATCAGTATGCCGAACAGTACGATGACGGCTACGGTCAGCAGAATCAGTATGCCGAACAGTACGATGACGGCTACGGTCAGCAGAATCAGTATGCCGAACAGTACGATGACGGCTACGGTCAGCAGAATCAGTATACCGAGCAGTACGATGACGGCTACGGTCAGCAGAATCAGTATGCCGAACAGTACGATAACGGCTACGTTCAGCAGAATCAGTATGCCGAGCAGTACGATGACGGCTACGGTCAGCAGAATCAGTATGCCGAACAGTACGATAACGGCTACGGTCAGCAGAATCAGTATGCCGAACAGTACGATGACGGCTACGGTCAGCAGAATCAGTATGCCGAACAGTATGCAGAGTCGCAGCAGTATCAGCAGCCTGAACAGTACACAGAGCCGCAGCAGTATCAGCAGCCTGAACAGTACACCGAGCCACAGCAGTATCAGCAGCCTGAACAGTACACAGAGTCGCAGCAGTATCAGCAGCCTGAACAGTACACAGGGCCGCAGCAGTATCAGCAGCCTGAACAGTACACAGAGCCGCAGCAGTATCAGCAGCCTGAACAGTACACAGAGCCGCAGCAGAACAAAGCTGAAGCACCTGCTAAACTGAGTCTTGAAAAAACACCTGAGCCTGAACCGACTCATGAACCTGCTCCGTCAACAGCAGCTCAGGCTGAGACACAGCCCGAAGCTGTACCGGAGCCTGAACCGGAAGAACCACCGGAACCGAAAGTGAATCCTCATGAAGATTCCAAAAACTTTGTGTTTGAAAAGAAGAATCCTGATGAAGACGAAGACGCCGGAAAAGAACCCGAATCCTTCGGCGGTATCAAAAAGGTCTTAAAATTATTCACAAACACCCGGGATTTTACAAATGACTATGATCCGAATGATGCGGCAAAGTCCAAGGGGCCCTGCATTGTTGCGATGCTGGGAATTACGTTCTGGGTGCCGCTGCTCATCAAAAAGGATTCCATGTTCTCCCGCTTTTATGTAAACCAAGGACTGCTGTTCTTACTGTTTAACATTCCGTTCACTATTCTGTATATGATTTTCAGCGGAATTGTCGGCGTAGCCTGCTCTCAGGAAGCCTCTTATGCCGGCGCAAGTTCCGGACTCAGCTTCATGGGCTGGATCATGGATATTATTTTGTTTGCCATCTGTTATGCCCTTCCGATTTTCGTGTTTATCCTCAGCATTAAAGCCATTCGGTCAGGCAAAGCCAAGGAAATACCTTTTATCGGCTTTTTGCGGCTGATCCGGTAACAAACATACCACCGTTTCATATTACAAACGCAGCTGTCTGCTTTTCGGAGCAGACAGCTTTTGTTTTACCCAAAAACAGATAACAATCCTTCCCACCATTCTATCAGCCAGAATTTCACTTCGTATTTTTCTCCTGCGCTGACAATCTCTTCTTCCCCCTCGCTGATGACACCGGACAGCTCGTTTCCGCTGGCAGAAGGCAGACACAGGGCAGGATACAACACACACCACCAATTATGTCCCTGTCCGCTGCCGATGACAATACGCAGCGCATCATACTGTCCTGCCGGCAGCGTAATCTGATCGTACACTCTGGTAGTAAACGGCATTTTTGTGACATATACCTTCACAGGATACTCATATCCCTGTTCTTTTACCACCGACTGCGCAAAGGCAGTAATCTCTTTAATATTTGCTTTTGCCGTGCGGATACTTTCCTCCTTGCTGTTACAATTCCTGAACAGCTCCTCTGTGTAACCCAGCACACGATCTCTCACGGTCAGTTTGAGCCGCTGGTCTTCATCACTGTCGGAATTGGCAAGAATATGCAGCCGGAACACCTCCTGCCGGATATCCTCACAAGCCCCGTAAAAGCCCGTCATGGACAGCAGACACGACAGTATCACCGAGCAAACAACAGCTTTTAATAAGTATTTCATCATCGCTATGTTCCTTTCGTAATTGATAATGTCAGTATAGCCGAAGAGAGCACTGTCTAAACAACAAAAAGACAAGCAACAGTTTTTCCGTTGCTTGTCTTTTGCTTCATGATTCTTTTTCCGGCTCTGCCCATACGATTGATACAGAGTCACCGATATGCTGTCTGATTCAAAAACGCCTCAACGATCAGGCAGAGCTTCTTTACCGAGCTTCACACCGGCAGTTGTCACCAAACTATTATTTGATACCCTCCGGGTTTTTGGTCTGGAAGTTCCATGTATCTTCACACATTTTTTCAATACCGTATTCTGCCTTCCAGCCAAGCTCCGTATTGGCCTTGGAAGCGTCGGCATAAAACGCAGGCAGGTCACCCGCCCGTCTGTCACCGATAACGTAGTTCAGCTTTTTGCCGCTGGCTTTTTCGAACGCATGAACAATATCCAGCACGCTGTAACCCACACCGTTTCCGATGTTATAGGCTTCAATACCGGTAGTATCCAGAATCTTGGCGACTGCACAAAGGTGTGCTTTTGCCAGATCCACCACGTGAATGTAGTCACGGATACAGGTGCCGTCTTTTGTATCATAGTCACCGCCGAAAACCGTAAGCTGCGGCAGTCTGCCGATAGCAACACGGGCAATATAAGGCATCAGGTTGTTCGGTATTCCGTTGGGATCCTCACCGATCAGACCGCTTTCATGCGCTCCGATCGGATTGAAGTAACGCAGAAGTGAAATACTCCATTCGTTGTCTGCCTGATAAACGTCTCCTAAAATCTGCTCAATGAAATGCTTTGTCCTGCCGTAGGGATTGCTGACATCTCCGGTAATCATATCCTCTTTATACGGAATCGGGTTATTGCCGTAAACCGTAGCGGAAGAGCTGAAAACGATTTTTTTACAGTTGAATTTCTCCATCGTTTCAAACAGCACTACACTGCCGGAAATATTGTTCTCATAATACAGCAGCGGAAGTCTTGCCGATTCTCCCACAGCCTTCAGCCCTGCAAAGTGAATAACAGCGTCTACCTTATTCTCGCCGAATATCTTTTCAAGACCTTCTCTGTCACGGATATCGCATTCATATTTTTTCAGGGATTTGCCGGTAATAGTTTCCACTCTGTTCAGCACTTCGGGTACACTGTTGTAGTAGTTATCAACACATATAACGTCATAACCTGCATTCAAAAGTTCCACACAGGTATGGCTGCCGATATAACCTGCTCCGCCTGTTACAAGAATTGTCATAACTGATTCTCCTTTTTTATCAATCTTATTATTAAATTATACATTGTTTTGCTCCGACTTGTCAACAGATACCAATATTTGTCGGCAAAATTCGATTTACGAATTCATTTTTAACCGGACAGATACATGAAGCAAACCCTGAACAGCCCGAACCGCCAAACGTCGCTGAAACCGCTGAATTTATCTATGGGCATAAACTCTCAGGAGAATGAATGGATATGCCCGCATCTGTCAGTTTTTCAGCATGGATCTCCGTAAGGCTGTCAGAGCAATTATCCATCATAAACAAAAAACAAAAGCCAACCGCCTCCGGACAATCCGGAGGCGGTTGGCTTTTGTATACAGATGAATGATCATCAGACACCGATAGAGGATACGGGCTTATCCTCATAAATTCTCTCGATAGCCTCTGCGAATACAGGGGCAACAGGCAGTGTTGTAAACTTGTCAAGACGCTTGTCTTCGGGAATGTTAATGGTATCCAGAAGAATAACCTCTTTGATCACGCTGTTTTTAATGCGCTCGATGGCAGGACCGGACAGAACCGCATGAGTAGCGCCGGCATAAACCTCGGTAGCGCCGCCTCTTTCAACGACAGCCTGTGCAGCATTGCAAAGTGTACCGGCAGTGTCGATCATATCGTCTACAAGAACGACCTTCTTGCCCTTTACGTCACCGATAATGTTCATAACCTCGGACACGTTGGCTCTCTGACGGCGTTTGTCGATAATGGCGATAGAACAGCCCAGACGGGTGGCAAAGTTTCTTGCTCTTGTAACGGAACCCAGGTCGGGAGACACAACAACATAATCATCAGGATTGTCACCGATCATTTTTTTGAAATGATTAGCAAGGATAGGCGCACCCACAAGGTGATCTACAGGAATATTGAAGAAGCCCTGAATCTGTGCCGCATGAAGATCCATCGTCAGCACACGGTCAGCGCCGGCGGAGGTGATGAGATCAGCTACCAGCTTGGCAGAGATCGGATCTCTTGCCTTGGCTTTTCTGTCCTGACGGGCATAGCCGAGATACGGAATAACCGCTGTGATGCTTGCGGCAGAAGCACGCTTCATCGCATCAATCATAATCAAAAGCTCCATCAGGTTGTCATTGACAGGCGCACAGGTAGACTGTACTATAAAGCACTCGGAGCCTCTGACAGATTCATGCAGTGAAACGGAAATTTCACCGTCGCTGAAACAGGTAACCTCGGATTTGCCTACAGGAATTCCCAGACAGGCAGCGATCTGCTGTGCTACAGGTCTGTTGGAATTACAGGTAAAGATTTTAATATCCTTGCCGTGAAAATTCATTCTAACTCGTCTCCCTTTTTAGTTTTGCTGACTTGAGCAGCCAGATTATCTGAGATAGACTTCTCTTCGTCTGATAGTTTTATTTTAATACTTATTTGTCGAAAAATCAAGTTGATAAGTGTGAAACTGACGACAACGCGGAATAATTGTATCTTTTATTGAAAAAAAACTGATATTGAGGAATTTATAATCAAAAATGCACAAAGTCCTGTCCGCCTCAACAGAGCCCCTGCAAGAAGGATTTCTTCGTGCAGCAAGAGTATCGAAAGGAATCAGCAAAGCCTGAAGCCTCTCCTTACAACGCACAATGAACCGTATTCATGCCGGAAAGGAACACCGATTGAAAGAGCCGTTACGCCCTGCATAACAGAAGCTGCGAGTGCAGGCTCTGTACTTTGTCATGAAAATCAGTTTTGAAAGAAGAAAGAAGTGAGCCTATCCATTTATTTATCATAGCTTTTCCGTTCATAGATTTATGCAACGGTTTTAGGAAAGGGGTGCGAGTTGTCCGGTGAACACTTCTGCCGCAGGCAGAAACGCAGACCGAGCCATAAGACGAAACAGGGAAACCTCTTTCCACGCCGGATAAGTGATTCCCCGGCATGACAATTCCGATAAAACACCTTTCACGAAACGACTGTGCGCCGTGAACTCTACGGAACGACTGCGCCGGTACTTGCAAAACGCATGGAAATGTATTATAATGGTAATACTCTTCAAAGAAGCCGCATAAGGCTTTTTGTTGCTTTGCGACAGGCGGCTTTTTTATTATCATGAAAGGACTGTTTGATTATGGCACAGATTACTAAAGACACGATTATCGGAGATATCCTGGATATTGACGAAACCACCGCCCCCATCTTTCTCTCTATCGGAATGCACTGCCTGGGCTGTCCGGCTTCCAGAGGCGAAACAGTAGAGCAGGCTTGTATGGTACACGGCGTGGACGCAGACGAACTGGTTAAAAAAGTCAACGAGCATATCAAAGACAAATAAAAACTGCAAAACAGATAAAAGGGTGTGTATGGAAGTGTTAAAAAAGCAACAGCTTCCTCTCGACAACCGACTGGCGCTGTGCGCCTCTTTTGTGCGTGAGGGAACTGCTCTTGCAGACATAGGCACCGACCACGCTTATCTGCCCATTATGCTTGCTTGTGAAGGAAAAATCCGCTCTGCTGTGGCAAGCGATATCCGCACAGGACCATTGCAAAACGCCGAGAGCAATATTCTTCGGTTTGGTGTACAGGATAAAATCCGAACCGTTCTTTCGGACGGTCTGGACAATGTACCAGCCGAAGAAGCCGAGGATATTGTCATGGCAGGCATGGGCGGCGAGCTGATTGCAGCAATCATCAAGCGAACACCGTGGCTTTACGACAGCAGCAGACGGCTGATTTTACAGCCGATGACGAGAGCGTATCAGCTGCGGTTGTTTTTATATGCCGAGGGTTTTGCAATCGCAGAGGAAAAAGCGTGTCTGTCGGGCAAAAAATGTTACAGCGTCATGCGCTGCGAATATGACGGAATTGTCAGAGAATGCAGCCGAGGCTACGCCTATATCGGCAGTCTGTCAGAAGATGATTCTGAGGCTGCAGAACAATATATTCATACCGTCATCATGAAACTGAAAAGAAAGATCAACGGTCTTCGCCGGTCGGGAGATGCGGCAAAGGCAGAAGAATATGAAACGGTGCTTCGGGAAATTGCCGAGGCCGCCCCAAACATTGCGAGGTACAGTGAATGATTACAGCAGGCGAACTTTATACCTATCTGAACGGCTTTGCGCCGTTTGAAACCGCTATGGATTTTGACAACGCGGGACTTCTGATCGGCAGCGAACAGCAGCAGTCAGACGCAGTGCTTGCCGCACTTGATGCGACAGCCGCCGTACTGCAGGAAGCGCACGAAAAAAATATCCGTATCGTTCTGACGCACCACCCGGTTATTTTCCGCCCGATCAAAAACCTTCTTTCGGACAGTATCCCCTATCTGGCGGCTTCCCTGGGCATCACCGTCATCTCCGCTCATACCAATCTGGACATTGCACCGGGCGGTGTGAATGATACGCTGGCGGAATGTATCGGTATACGGGAAGAAGAACGCTTCGATACGGACTGTGCGCTCCTCGGGTGCTGCCGGCAGCCCCTTTCCTGCAAAGACATGGCTCTGCATATCAAATCCGCTCTGTCGGTACAAGGGCTGCGTTATACCGATAACGGCAGAATGCTCCACCGTATTATGGTGTCCTGCGGTGCAGGCGGCAGCAGCGTCGGTCTTGCCAAAAGCTGCGGTGCAGACGCTCTGATTACCGGAGAAATCAAGCATCATGAAATACTTTTTGCCAACAACCACGGCATTGCTGTGTTTGATCTGGGACATTTCAATTCCGAAGACATGATTATTCCAAAGCTGTGCGGCACACTGAGCAAACAATTTCCGGACACTGCATTTATTCAGGCTGACGCCGACACCGACGGTGTTCACTATATCTGACCGCTAAAAGGTATGATTATTTCCGGATAACACGCCGAAAAATGCGGCAGCCTGATACATGATCGCATCTCTTTTTCTCTGCTGCGCAAGTACGCAAGAAGTGGCATTCACTTAACGAAACAAATAGCCTGACAGGTTTTCGTCTGCCGCAGCGCAGCTATCCCTTTTTTCTGCGGCAGGTTTATATTATCATATCGCATCTCTTTTTCTCTGCTGCGCAAGTATGCAAGGAGTGGCATTCACTTAACGAAACAAATAACCTGACAGGTTTTCGTCTGCCGCAGCGCAGCTATCCCTTTTTTCTGCGGCAGGTTTATATTATCATTACCGCATCTCTTTTTCTCTGCTTCGCAAGTACGCAAGAAGTGGCATTCACTTAACGAAACAAATAACCTGACAGGTTTTCGTCCGCCACAGCGCAGCTATCCCTTTTTTCTGCGGCAGGTTTATACATTATCGCATCTTTTTTCTTGATTCCGAAAGGCAAGGTGATTCCATGGCACTGGACGGCGTTATTTTAAGACATATCAAAAAAGAACTGGAAGAATCCATTATCAACACAAAAGTAGATAAGGTTTATCAGCCCTCAAGAGATGAGCTGGTGTTCTCCATGCGCTCAAGAGAGGGCATGAAAAAACTGCTGATCAGCGCCAGAGCCGGCAGCGCCCGTATCGGGCTGACAACGATTACTCCCGAAAACCCGAAAACACCGCCGATGTTCTGTATGCTGCTGAGAAAACGGCTGACAGGTGCCAGACTCCGGTCGATTCGTCAGCCGGAGCTGGAGCGTGTATTATTGCTGGATTTTGAAGGCGTCAACGAGCTGGGGGACCTATGTCAGATGTCGATTGCCGTTGAGATCATGGGACAGTACAGCAACATCGTTTTTATGGACGGCGAAGGTGTCATCATCGACGCTGTCCGCAGAGTAGACGCTTCTATGTCGTCGCAGCGGCTGGTGCTTCCCGGCATCCGATACGACGTGCCGCCCAAGCAAAACAAGCTCTGCGTACTCGATCAGGATGCTGACGAAATTATCCGGGCAATTCAGACACTGCCCAATAATATGCCGCTGTCAAAGGCACTGCTGTCGGTAGTACAGGGCGTATCTCCGATTCTGTGCCGTGAATGGGAACACCTGACAGGCAGGGGGCGTGACGTATTTTCAAAAGAGCTGAACGAGGAACTGGTCACACGGCTGAGGTTTTTCTTAAAGCGTTCCATTGCCATCATCAGAGAAACCTCCGGCGAACCCTATATAATCATTGACCCTGCCAAAAAGCCCATTGATTTTACTTTCGAACCGATTCTTCAATACGGCAGCGGACGGTCTTTTCACGAAACAGAAACCTTCTGCGAGCTGTTGGACCGCTACTACGCACGCCGTGATGCAATAGAAACCATGCGGCGCAGGTCTGAAGACCTGAACCGTCTGATGAACACGACTGCCGCCAGACTGATCAAAAAAATCTATATTCAGAAAGATGAGCTGGAAGCCTGTGCCAAAAGAGAACAGTTCCGCATCTGCGGCGATATTATACAGGCGAATCTGTATCGGATTCCAAAGGGCGCTTCAGAGCTGCGTGCGGAAAACTTCTACGACGAAAACCTGACGGAAATCACAATACCGCTGGATCCTTCCCTGTCTGCTGCGGCAAACTCCCAGCGCTATTACAAAAGCTATCAGAAGGCAAAAACCGCCGAACAGATTCTGCAGGTGCAGATTACCGCCGCAGAAGAAGAGCTGGACTATGTTTCTTCTGTACTGGACAGCCTTTCCCGTGCAAAAACAATCCGTGAGCTGAACGAGATTCGTCAGGAACTGACAGAACAGGGATATATCAAGAGCAAGGGCAAAAAGCAAAAGGCAGAAAGCGCTCTGCCGCCGCTGGAGTATCAGTCCGACAGCGGATTTACCATTCTGGTTGGCAGAAACAACCGTCAGAATGACCGCCTCACCTTAAAGCAGGCAGGCAAAAACGATCTTTGGTTTCATGCCAAAGACATTCCCGGATCTCACACAGTGATTCTGACACAGGGGCAGGATCCTGATGAAGCAACGATTCTTTATGCCGCTTCACTGGCAGCCGCTCACAGCAAGGCACGGGACGCCGGCAAGGTGCCTGTTGACTATACAAAAATCCGTTACGTCAGCAAACCCCAGGGCGCAAAACCGGGCATGGTGATCTATGTTAATCAAAAGACCTTATTCGTAGAGCCATTACGGGAAAAAGATGAAGTATGATTACAGCATGATTTTAAGAAATACTTACCACTACCTGTTGATGGAAATCAGATTTTAAAAACTGACAGGCGCTGTCATATCCGCTCAATCTTCTGAGCGTGTATGTTCACAAGCGTATTCAGCAATTTCAGAAAATGAATATGGGAATTCACCCTTTTTCCTGCCGGAAAAAGGGATTTTCTATGTAACCGTCCCGGTGAAACTGATTTTCGTGCTTTCTTCATACTTTTTTCATGCTCTTTGTTTTTCCGCTATTGCAAAAGCTATGATTTTGTGATAGTATAAAACCAATCAATCATTCATCAAAAAGAAAGGACGTATCAGTATGCCTAAAAAAAAATCTTTTATTGCCCTGATTGCCGCTTTTGCGATTCTCGGAATCGGTCTGATTCTGGGTATTGTCTTTTGCTGCATAGTAGCAGGACAAATGAACAACACTGCCCGATACTATTATTATGATATTCCGAAAACCGCCCCTCTTTCAACATTCTGCATCTATGCCTACGTTGGATTAGTGCTGTCTGCACCGTTTTTTTCTATTTCCTGTCTGACGGCGGCACACGACGTTAAAAATAAAATCCTGTATTGCAAATTCAATAACGCTGATCCGCATCCTTATATAAAAAGATACGGCATCGTCAGCATAATTGAAATGTTTTTTATCTTTATGCTCGGCATGATACTGAGTCTTTTTATTCCTGCCATTAACGGCTGGAATCATTATAGCTGGAACGGTTTTATATACCTGTCTCTCACGATGGTTGTTATCGCTGCGTTCATGCTGGCACTCAGCGCCCTGACTTTTTCGGCTGATCAGACCAACAATCTTCTGGTATACGGAAAATCAAACTTGATGAATATGTTTGCCGTACCGCCGATGCCGCCCCAGCCGAATCCTTATTATCCTGCTCAGCCTCCGCTTTACCCGCAGCAGCCTGCTTCACCTTATCAGCAGATATACCAGACTCCCAACTATCCGCAGCAATTTCAGACTCCACGGCAGGCTGATGACTTGAACAGAAACTTTGCACCATCTGATAACAACACACAACAGTAATCCGTCTTTTGAATACGCAAACAAAAAGCGCTCTCCTGATGATATGGTCAGGAGAGCGTTTCATTTTCAGTGCTTGTGTGTGTACGGGTGATTTTTTCGAAACAGTCAGTGGCAGTCCCTCTGAAACGATCAAAAACATTCTGTGTAAAACTCACGCCTTGTTGCCGGCTTTGTTTTCGCATATTTTGCCGTTTCTCTGATTCCGCATATTCATATAGTCAAAAACACTCCATGATGATGTTGTATGAAGCTTACACTGCTCGTTCGTTTCCACGATTGCTGAGGGTTGGTTCGTATTGTTCTTTACTTTACCAGCATCTGATACTGCTCCGGTCTTCTGTCACGGAACAATCCCCAACTCATCCGGAGTTCATACGCCTCGTCAAGATCCAGCTCGGCACTGATAACGCCTTCACTTTCACGATCGGCAGAAGTCAGCACCTCACCCGTAGCGTCAGTAATAAACGATGATCCATAAAACGTAAGAGATGATTTTTGAAAATTATTCTCCTCACAGGGAATGACCGATTCCGTTCCCACACGGTTTGCCGCAATGACAGGAATCACGTTGCAGGCAGCGTGTCCCTGCATACAGCGTCTCCAGTGAGGCATACTGTCCACGTCAAGAATCGGCTCTGAACCGATAGCGGTAGGATACAGCAGCAGGTCTGCCCCCATCAGCGCCATGCACCTTGCCGCCTCAGGAAACCACTGATCCCAGCAGATGCCCACGCCGATATTGCCAAATTTTGTCTTCCAGACCTGAAAGCCTGTGTCACCGGGGGTAAAATAAAACTTTTCCTGATAAAACTGGTCATCCGGAATGTGTGTTTTCCGGTACACGCCAAGCACGGAACCGTCCGCGTCTATCATTGCCACGGAATTGTAGGTATTATTCCTGTCACGCTCAAAAAAGCTAACAGGAATGACAACGCCGAGACTTTTTGCCACCTGTGAAAAACGGCGGACAGCAGGATTCTCCTCCGGCGGCAGTGCCAGTTTATAATACCCATAGTTTCTCTCCTGACAAAAATATTTTGTTTCAAACAGCTCCGGCAGCAAAATGACATTGGCGCCCTCCCCTGCTGCTCTTCTGACCAGCGTTTCGGCTGTAAAAATATTGTCCTCTACATTGCAGTGCATCGCCATCTGTACGGCTGCCACTTTGATTTTTCTCATCATTCTTCCTCCCCTTGATCATTTATCTGCTAAATATTGTCTACATTCACGAAACGCCTCCGGCATCTGCGCTACTGCATTCCTTTCACCGTCAGATCGTCCGATTGCTTCCGATTCAAGCACTTTTGCGACCGGCTTTGTTTCTGTCGGCTTACATTGCTGTCAGGCTCTGCAAGCTTTGCCGCCGCTTCTGATTCCTGATCATTTCCGACCGGCTTTGTTTCTGTCGGCTAACATTGCTATCAGGCTCTGCAAGCCTTGCCGCCGCTTCTGATTCCTGCTCATTTCCGACCGGCTTTGTTTCTGTCGGCTAACATTGCTATCAGGCTCTGCAAGC
>Ga0256405_10002774_pt1 | contig 38446 bp, 32 predicted proteins | sample RumenRJG_02DNA_FD_189096 | JGI IMG/M metagenome (GOLD analysis project Ga0256405, IMG submission 189096) | Bovine rumen microbial communities from Lethbridge, Alberta, Canada - RJG_02 | ecosystem: Host-associated > Mammals > Digestive system > Stomach > Rumen | place: Canada: Alberta...
TCCAAAAATTTAATGCAATAGAAATTTAGTAAGAGTTTCAAAATATTGTGATTAGTCATTACCACATTAAACATCGGTAGTGGTAAGATAAACATGACTTTTTGGTCAGCCTTAGTCCGCGTGTTTGGAGATGTGTGGGACTAAGGCTTTTTTAATTCCTGTCTAAAAGCCTAAAAATGCTCCAAAAGCCCTAAAAGGCTACCTTTTTCTTCATTTTAAACGAAAAAACTACGTTATACGTGATTTATATGCGATTTGTATTATTGAAGTGTGCAGAGTTTAAAAGATTTAATGCGCAATATATAAAGGAATGAGTGTCTAAGAAAAGGAATTAAAGTGTGCAAGATCTAAGAGATTTTCCAGCATGTGACTCAAAAGAGATTTTTGATAACTTAGAAGTTGCAAACTCTCAAAGCTATTCAAAATTTTTAAATCGTTTTGATGTTGTTCATTTGAATATGAATCTTTATGACGATTCTGATGATAATTCAGGAAAGATATTTTTAAGAGAATTAAAAGCTGATATCAAAGAATCTCTAATTGAAAAACTCGATTCAGGTATGCAAGAACAAGCTAAAAAGTGCAGAACTTTAGGCTCTCTTGTTAGGTATATTGATAAAAATTGCCTTAATAAATTTGTTTTTATTATTGATGAGTGGGATCTTGTTTTTAGAGTATTTCCTGATAATTCTGATTTACAAAAATCTTATATCAAAATTTTAACCACTTTATTTAAAACTAATTTCTCAACAACTCATGTTGCATTGGCGTATATGACAGGGATTCTGCCTATTAAGCGCTATAGTGATCAATCTGCACTTAATAACTTTAGAGAGATTACTATGCTAAATCCGTTAGGAACTGGCAAATTTATTGGTTTTACGGAAGCAGAGGTAAAAAAACTCTGTAGTGAATATGACATTGATTTTGATAAAGCAAAGTATTGGTATGATGGTTATAAGTTAGACGGTTTAGATATATACAATCCTTTTGCCGTAATCAGTGTTGCAAGCGATAAAAACTTTTTGAGAACTTGGTCAGGTACAGCTAGTGTTGAACCAATAGCTAAAATGATTAGCAAAAACTACGAAAACTTGAGAGAAGATTTAGCTCTGATGTTAAGTGGTGAAAAACTTTATTTTAGAATTCAATCAGATAGTAGTAATTCGCTGTTTAATTTAAAGTCTAAAGAATCTATTTTTACATGCTTAATTTATTTAGGATATTTAGGTTATGATTCTGAAAAACAGCAACTTTATGTACCAAATGAAGATGTAAGAAGAGATCTTGTTTCAGCAGTTCAAAAGACTCAAGTTAGAAATAAAAACGATATCTATAAGGTTTCAAAAAAGGCATTTGAGTATTTGTTAGCAGAGGATAGCAAGAATCTTGCTTCAAGTATTGCTTACATACATGACAATTATGTTCCTGTAATAGGGTATAACAGTGAAGATGCTTTACGCTTTGTTGTCATTTATTCTATGTTCTATGCACAAAGCTACTACGATAAGCCTTTAATTGAATTACATGTCGGAAAAGGATACTTAGATTTATGTTATCTTCCAATTGAAGGTGAAAATTCAAAGTTACCTGCTATTATTTTTGAATTTAAACTAAATAAACCTGTTTCTGTTGCAATGGAGCAAATCAAAAACAAACACTATTCTCAAGTTGTAGATAATAGAGTTAAAGATGTTTTGTTAGTAGGAATTAGCTATGATTCAAAAACAAAAGAACATCAATGTCTAATTGAAAAGCAAATAATTTCGCAAGACTTGTGATTTATATTTTGCTGTAAAATTCCACTTGAGTGCACTCAATGTAATTTCACCAAATAAAAGCAAATTAACTTTCCATTCTTAATAAAATTGCACCAAAATATTTTGAGTTGGCGCATACAAATCGTATTCCTTCTCTTCAAGTGTTTAGTTTTTGATACAAAAATGTGCAAACACATGTCCAAAAAACAGCAAAACGATCCTATGTAGGGAATTAAACCTAAAAAAGAAAAGCTACCTTTGTTTAATGTTATCTTGACCGTAACGAGAGCAAATAAATAACAATAAAAAAGGAAAAGCAAATGGAGCCTTTATTAGAGAGCCGTGATGCTGTAAACAGCTGGCTTGAACGCTACGGTGTTAAATTCGGTATCTATAAAAACGGTACCTTCAAAGAACAATTATTTCCATATGATGCAGTTCCTCGTGTGATATCAAACTCAGATTGGAAGATGTTATCAAAAGGCTTAGTACAACGTGCTACAGCTTTAAATAAGTTTATCTTCGATGTCTATCATGACAAAAAGATCATTAAAGATGGCGTTATCCCAGAAGAGTTCGTTTTCTCCTCAAAAGGTTACATGCATGAGTGCGAAGGTATAACTCCATCAAAAGGTGTTTACGCACACATCGCAGGTATTGATTTAGTACAGGCAAAAGATGGTGATTGGGTAATTCTAGAAGATAACCTTCGTATTCCATCAGGTGCTTCATACCCAATGATCGCTCGTTCTGTAGAGCGCAAGGTTTGTCCTAATATCTTCCGTGACCAAAAGATCATTGATAACCGAGATTATGGTGAGATCTTAGGTCAAATGATGGACAGTGTTAACGTCAATGGTGGCCTGAATATTATCTTCACACCTGGCCGTTACAATTCTGCTTACTTTGAGCACTCATATCTTGCAGAAAAATCAGGTGCTACTTTAGCCTACCCAGGCGAAATCATTGTAGAAGACGATCAAGTTTACTACTTAGGTTTACATGGAGCTAAAGAAAAAGTTGGTTGTATCTATCGTCGTGTCTCTGATGAGTACATGGATCCAACTTCATTTGTCGCAGATTCTCTAATTGGTATTCCAAATCTAATGCAAGCTTACAAGAAGGGTAATGTTGCCGTAGTAAACGCATTAGGCAATGGTGTTGCCGATGATAAAGGTATCTACTACTTCGTACCTAAGATGATTGAGTATTACTTAGGTGAAACTCCAATTTTACATAATGCCCCAACTTACCTTCCTTACTACAAAGAAGATTACGAGTACATGCTAGCAAATCTTGAAAAGTTAGTAATTAAAGACGTAAGTGAGGCCGGTGGTTACGGCGTAGTTTTCGGCCGTGATTTAGATGATAAGAAAATACAAGAGCTAAAAGACATCATCGTCAATGAGCCTCGTCGCTTTATCGCTCAAGAAGTTATCGATTTTAAAGACTTAGAGATCTTTGATGACGAGACTAACTCAAAGGTAATGCGTAAGGCTGACTTACGTGCCTTTGTAGTTTCAGGTGCTGATAGCTGCAAAGTTTGGGCAAGTGGTTTAACTAGATTTTCAAGAAACAAGAACTCATTTGTGGTCAACTCCTCTCAAGGTGGTGGCTTTAAAGATACATGGGTTATGGGTGAATAAATTAGAGGTGAATTATGAGAGCAATTGCAATTTCTGATGCTAAGGCAAACCGTTTATATTGGTTAGGTCGTTATGCTGAGCGCGCTTACTTAAGCCTTCACTTATTACGTCGCTACTTTGATTTAACCTTAGATGGTAATCCTGTAGATTACAAGAGCTACGCTAAAAACTTAGGTCCTACTGTAGAAGGTCCATTAAGCTTTGAAGAGTTTGCTAAGACCTACATATTCTCAAAGGATAATCCAAGCTCAATTATCTCTTCATTAACAGGTGCTAATGACAATGCAATTTTATTGCGCGAGGTAATTAAATCAGAGTCACTATCTTACATTCAGATGTCGATTTGCTTACTTGAGCGCTTAGAGTCAAAGATCAGTGAAGTGACTGTAAATGACTTACAGAAGGTAACTGACTACTTACTAGCTTTCTACGGCTCTCTTGAAGAGCGTCTATTTAACGATAAGGAAATTGCCTTTGTACGTTATGGTCGCTTAATTGAAAGCTTAGATATGCACATGCGCTTTAACTATGAATTTGTAGTAATTCGCGATGTCTTTGACAGCTTAATTCGTTGGATGGATATTGAAAAGTCAGTATTCAACAAAGTTGAGTTACAGAACTTTGATGCAATGCTTGTTGAAAAGAAGTATGAGCTAAACGATGAGAGCTATAAAGTTCAGCTACTTGGAATGGTTAACAAGATCGTAAATTTATAAAATCTTTTAAAGCTACAGCTTGATATTAAGAACTTAATACTAAAAGCTGTAGCTTTTTAGACTTAGGAAAATCTAAATTAAGAACAGACTATGCTTGGTACTAAAAGGTTCGTCTTTAGCTATCAAAACTTAATTTCAACAGATGTAGATGTAACCAAACATTATATGTTAATGCGTTGTCTACCTGTTGATTGTGAGTTTCAATCTTTAGAAGAGCTTGATATCAGAAGTTATGGTTTTGATAGCTTAACCTCAGGTAGGGATAGTTTTGGTGCCTCAATTTTATATGGTGGCAAATTAGGTCCTCATCAATCTTTAATGTGGCACAGCTCAGGAATTATTAAACAAACTCCTTATGAGCTTAAATTAACTGAAAATCCCTTTATTTACACTGTACCTACAGAGATGACTTTTGCAACAGCTCCTATGAAAGAGTTTTTGCAAGAGCATAGAACTAAAGGTTCTTTATTACATCAGGTAACAGTACTTAATCATGCTGTGCATGAGTATTTTACCTACACCCCAATGTCTACAAACATCAACACTAAAGCAAGTGAAGCTTTTATGTTACAAAAAGGTGTTTGTGAAGACTACTCCCAAGTTTTTATGGCTTTATTACGACAAATGAAGATCCCTTGTCGCTACGTAAATGGTCTTATTTCAGGTGATGGTCAAACTCATGCTTGGGTTGAGGTGTTAATTGATGATAGATGGTTTGGTTTTGACCCTACAAATGACAATGTCATTGATTATGGATATATAAAACTATCTCATGGCAGAGATGCAAGTGATTGTCCGGTAGTTCGTGGCATCTTTACAGGTAATGCAACTCAAAAAATGACCGTACACGTTTGTTGTGGAAAATTATGATAAAACAAGAACAAGTATATAGTGGTGAACTCCCAGTAGGCGAGAAACTACTAATTAAAAAGAACGTATTACAAAATGGTACCTCTTCAAAGAGAGTATGTATTGTAACAGGTACCCATGGTGATGAACTTGAAGGTCAGTATGTAGCTTTTAAGCTCAATCAGATCATTAAAGAGCATTTAGACTTTTTAGATGGTACTGTTGAAATTTATCCAGCCTTAAATCCACTTGGTATTGATTCTATTACTCGTGGTATTCCTAATTTTGATATCGACATGAATAGAATCTTCCCAGGCTCTATGTCGGGGTCTATGACCGAGGTTGCTGCTCGCTATATTGTCGATGACCTATCAGGAGCGGATGTCGTAATTGATATTCACTCATCAAACATCTTTTTACGCGAAGTACCTCAAGTACGTATCAATGTAAATTTAAGTGCAACTTTAGTGCCGCTCGCTAAGTTTTTGAATATGGACTTTATTTGGGTACACGAAGCTGCCACCGTGCTTGAAGCAACTTTAGCGCACTCACTTAATATCATTGGTACTAAGACCTTAGTTGTTGAAATGGGCGTGGGTATGAGAATTAACCATGACATGTGCAATAACTTAATTGACGGTATTTTCTACATGCTAAAAGATTTAGGTATGTGGAAAGGACCTACTGTGGAGTCAGTTCGAGATCCTGTAGTCTCAGTTGGGGATGAAGTAAGCTTTATCAATGCTGAAAAATCAGGTGTGTTTATTACTGAAAGCCAGGTTAATACCATGGTTAAAAAAGGCGATAGAGTAGGTCAGATTGTAAGCTCACTTACAGGTGACGTCCTACAAGATGTGTTAGCTCCTGTAGATGGTTTAATGTTTACTCTTCGTGCTTATCCTATTGTTTATGAAGGCTCTTTGCTTGCTCGTATTCACCGTTTTAACAAGGAAGGAGAATAAATAAAATGAAAAAAGAAGTTCTATTCTCCATGTCATCACCATTTCGTGATGAGTTTAAGATCTATGGTTACACATTCGGTACTGGTAAAAAGTCTTTAGCAATTGTAGGTGCAATGCGCGGTGATGAGATTGCTCAGCAGTATGTAGCTTCCCAAATTGTCAAAGAGCTAAACATGCTTGAAAGTCATGGACAAATTGCCAAAGACGTATCAATTACCGTAATTCCATCTGCTAACCCTTATTCTATGAACATTGGTAAGCGCTTTTGGGCGATGGATGATACCGATATTAACCGTATGTTCCCAGGCTACGAATTAGGCGAAACTACCCAAAGAATTGCTGATGGTTTATTTAAAAAATTACAAGGCTTTGAGTATGGTATTCAGCTTGCATCGTTTTATATGCCAGGTGAGTTCATCCCTCACGTTAGAATTATTAAGACATCATTAGACTATTCTGAAGAAGGCTTAGATTTTGGTTTGCCATATGTATCTGTATCAGAACCTATGCCTTTTGATACCACTTTACTAAATTATAACTGGCAGATTTGGGATACTAAGACCTTCTCTATTTATGGAGGTTCTAGTCATAATCTTGAAGGTATGATGTGTAAGACACTACTTAATGCCATCATGCGCTTTATGATTAAAAAGGGCATGGTCAACAAAAAGTCTTATGATGTAGCTATGGTCTCAGAGCTTATCAATGAAAAGGACTTAATTGTGGTACAAGCTCCTTGTGCTGGTATTTTCTATAAGAAAAAGAGTGCAGGTGACTTTGTGCGTAAAGGCGATGAGCTAGGACGTATCATTGATCCATATGAAGGAACAGTTAAGGCAAGATTCTACTCATACGCCGATGGCATGATGTTCTTTACTCATGACGCTCCTTTGACGCTTCAAAACACGCCTTTATTTAAGATTTACGGTGCGTAATTCTTTTAAACTTAATTTTTGATACGAAAGCGCCTTCATAAGTCAAATCATGAAGGCGTTCTTGTTTTGTAATTTAGTCAAATTTCTCTTTTGTGTTAAAATTTACTCAATAAAAGAGGATGTTATGGCAGATAAAGATTACAAAACAGGTATGCACAATGGCTTTGAAACTTTAGTCAAAGCTATTGAAGAGCTATCAAATACTAAAGTTGATTTAAGCTCTGAGGATTTTTCATACGATATTGCTACTATTCGCCGTCAAGAGGCAAAAGAAGCTAGTCGTGAACTTGCAGCACAAAGAAGTGTCGCACATCATAACTTTGTAAGTGACATCTATAAGCAAGGTCGTATTAACCCTGAGTTTGTATTTAGCAAAGTTATCAACGATGACTTTAATAGAGTTGCAATAAACCAAGCTAATGCCTTTTGTACCGCTGTAAAATTTGCCAAAAACATTAACGCTAATCCTTCTTTATTCTTGCTTGTAGGCAATCCTGGTACTGGTAAAACTGTAATCTGTAACTGCATTGCTAATTACTTTTTAAATGAGCTTTGGCAAGATGTGGTGATCTGTAATTACAATCAGATTAAAAGAGCGCGTCAACCTAATGCAGGCGACTCTTCATATACCATTGAACAAAAGAGTGCTCAGTGGGAAAGATTTTTAAATGTTGATCTTTTGATCATGGATGGTCTTTGCCAAAATCAAGAATCTTTAACTCCATTTGACAGACAAGTAATCCCAGAACTATTGCGTACCCGTAAAGAGAAAAATCTGCCAATTGTGATCACAACAGTCTTAAATCCGATGGCCCTTCCTACCCATTTAGGCAATGAGTGCTATGAGTCAATTAAAGAGTATTCTGTAATCACAGCTTTATTAGCAGGTAACAGCCGTCGTCGTGATATTCAATGGGTAGGTTTGCAATAATTTATGGCTACAATTATCGGTTTTGATTTTGGAACAGGTCATATCGGAGTTGCAACCGGTAATACCTTTACAAAAACTGCGACAGGTCAAAAAGCAATTAAAGCAAAAGATGGTATTCCTAATCAGCAAGAGCTTGATAAGTTATTTAAAACTTGGATGCCAAATTTGATTGTAGTAGGCCTTCCTTTAAATATGGATGGCACTGAGCAACTTATGACCCACAGAGCGCGTAAGTTTGGCAACAGATTATCCCAAAACTATAAGCTTAAAGTTGTTTTCGTTGATGAAAGATTAACCTCAGCATCAGCTAAAGAAGAGATCTTTGAAACAGGTGGCTTTAGGGCACTTGCAAAAGACAAAGGTGCAATCGATTCATTGTCTGCTGTAACCATTTTAGAACAGTACTTTAGCGAAAATACTTAGCCAAAAGATACATCATATACATCAAAAAATATGTCAAAAACTAAGAAAAAAGCTTATAAAACTTATACTCCACGTAAAAGCATAAATCAGCCATTACTTTCTAAACTTTTAAAAACAGATGAAAGTTTTGTTGAATCTGCAACTAAAAATGCTATGAAAACCATGTCTATTGATAAAAGCATGGTTAAAAAAGCATTAGTGTCTATTTCACTAATGAAAATTCAACAAGAACTTACTAAGCTTAATCTTTGGTCAAATGGTGAAAATAGACCATCTGATGAGGCATTTTTAAGTACTACACCTTTTTGTATAGATACTATGGAATTTCATCAATGGCTTGAGTTTGTGCTAATTCCTCGTATGAAAGAAATCTTACAAAATGATGAGATGCCATTGCCTCGCGATGTGAAGATCCATACCTTTGCTCAAGAAAATTATCGAGGTAAGTGGCAAGAATACAAAGAACTTATACAAAGCTTAATTGAGTTTGATAAGATATTTGTGGAATAGAATTTGCATTGTTGAGGAAAAAGAGCAAATTTTGGAGAAAATACCAAAATTTTGACAAGCTCAATAATAATACAGGTTTGTATAAGTGGCATTAACAGATAAAATCAAACTTCCAGCTGCACTTACAGGATTTTTACAAGCAGCTCAAAGAAATGACAAGGTCGTAAAAGGTCTTGCTATAGGTAATACTGCCTATAAGAAGATCTCCATGTTTAAAGTAGGTACTCCGGTACTTGTTTTAGCATGTTTATCGATGATCACCTTGCCAATGCCTCCATTTTTATTGGATATGCTATTCTCGTTGAATATTGCACTATCCATGATTGTGCTACTAGTTTCTATTTATTCCCAAAAGCCACTAGACTTTGGTTCTTTCCCATCAGTTCTTTTGTTAACCACCATTTTAAGACTGTCTTTAAACGTAGCTTCAACCCGTGTGATTTTGTTGCATGGTCAAGATGGTACAGCAGCTGCAGGTAAGGTTATTGAAGCCTTTGGTAACGTGGTAATGGGCGGTAACTTTACAGTAGGTATCATCGTATTTACCATCTTGCTTATCATTAACTTCCAAGTTATCACCAAAGGTGCTGGTCGTATTGCTGAAGTGTCAGCACGTTTTACCTTAGATGCTATGCCTGGTAAGCAGATGTCTATTGATGCTGACTTAAATGCTGGCATTATCGATCAAGACACAGCTCGTCAAAGACGTATTGATGTTACAAGAGAAGCTGACTTCTACGGTTCAATGGACGGTGCTTCAAAGTTTGTTAAAGGTGATGCTGTAGCAGGTTTGCTTATCATGGTAATTAACCTTGTAGGTGGCATTATCATTGGTACTTTTAACTTTGGCTTATCTGTAGGTGAAGCTGCTTCTATTTTTACAATTCTAACCATTGGTGATGGTCTAGTAGCTCAAATCCCATCTTTATTACTATCTGTAGCCTCTGCAATTATTGTTACTCGTCAAAGTAGCTCTAAAGAGGAAATGGGACAACAGGTTATAGGGGATTTGTTCTCAAAGCCTAAGACTATGTACATTGTTGCCTCAGTTTTGACTGTAATGGGTATTGTCCCTGGTATGCCTCATGTTGCTTTCTTGATGTTAGCTGCAGTTTGTGCATGTATTGGCTTTGCAATTAAAAAGCATCAAGAGAAAGTTGAAATGGCTAAAAAGATGGAAGTTCAAAAGGCTGGAGGGGAGAATGGAGCTAAAGCTCCTACCGAGCAAAAAGAACTTTCATGGTCTGATGTATCCGAAGTTGACGTCATTGGCCTTGAAGTAGGTTATCGCCTAATTCCAATGGTTGATAAAAATCAAAATGGTGAACTTTTAAATCGTGTTAAAGGTGTACGTAAAAAGTTATCTCAAGATTTAGGTTTCTTAGTACCACCTGTACATATTCGCGATAATCTTGATTTAGGACCAAATTTTTATCGTATTACGATCATGGGCGTCACCTTTGGTGAGGCTGAAATCCAACCTGAGCGCGATATGGCAATTAACCCAGGTCAAGTCTTTGGTGATATCCCAGGTCTTAAAGCAAAAGATCCTGCCTTTGGCTTAGATGCTGTATGGATTAGCAAAAACGATAATGATAAGGCTTTAGGCTTAGGTTATACCGTTGTAGATTGCTCAACTGTAATTGCAACTCATTTATCCCAAATTCTTGTAAATAATTGTGCCTCTTTATTAGGTCAAGAAGAAGTACAAAATATCTTAGATATTGTAGCTAAGAGCCAGCCAAAACTTGTAAATGGTTTAGTTCCATCTGTAATTAACTTAGGTCTATTAACTCATATTCTGCAAAATCTTCTAAATGAAGGTGTACCTATTCGCGATATGAGAACTGTACTTGAAACTTTAGTTGAGTATGGTCCTAAGTCTCAAGATCCTGAAGTATTAACTGCAGCTTGCCGTATTGGTCTGCGCCGCTTAATTATTCAAGATATTGTAGGCTCTGAAAACACAATTCCTGTAATTACTCTAGCTCCTGATTTAGAGAAAGTATTACATAAGTCCTTAGAAACAGGTGGCTCTGAAGGTATTGGTATTGAGCCTGGTATGGCAGATAGAATTCAGCGCTCTTTAATGGAAGCTACTAATAATCAGGAAATGGAAGGCGAGCCTGCAATTTTACTAACTTCAGGTATTTTGCGCTCAACCTTATCAAGATTTGTTAAAAACACTATTCCTGGACTTCGAGTTTTGTCTTATCAAGAAATTCCTGATGACAAACAGATTAAGATTGTAAGCGTTGTGGGTAATCAAAACTCACAACAAAACTTAGGTATGCGATAGTTTTTGCTAAATTTAGTGAAAATTACATAGAAAATACAACATAAAAGCAAATACACTTAACACAATTAAGCTAAAGCAAACGTTAATGATTGACTTATAAGGTCTAATCTTCGAAAATTGTACAGATGTATTATTGCAATAATTAAAAAATAAGAATAACGAGTTCAACATGAAATTAAAACGCTTTGTGGCAGCAGACATGCGCACCGCTTTATCTAAGATTAAAGAGGAATTAGGCGCTGAAGCTGTAATTATGTCCAACAAGCGTATTGAAGGTGGTGTGGAGATCATCGCAGGTGTGGAGACACCTGTTGCTTCACAAAGCCAAGATCTCAATAGCGACGGCTCTTTAAAATCTCAAAACTTAGGTAATCGCAAGGTTCTTGAAGATGAGGTTACATTAGGTTCATCTAAAGCTAAAGCCAAAACTGTAGGCGGTGAAAAGGCTGAAGGTTTTGCTAAGAGCTTACTTGAGATCTTAGAGCGTCAACATCAAGTTCAGACTAAAGCTCAAGCTACAAGCGTTGCAAACACTAACGCAACTCCTACAAATAGTGCTGTAGCTTCAAAAAATCCTCAAAAACCTTTATCAAAAACAGCTCGTGCCTTAAAAAATGAAGGCCCTGCGCCGTTATTTGAACAGTCAGGTTTACGCGATCTATTTGTCAAAGAAGAAGATAGAAACCTTGAGAAAAAGGTTGAATCTACTCATGGCATTAGCTCATATAAGTCAAAAGAGTCAGATCAAGAGCAAAACGAAATTACCAAAATGCGCAAGGACGTTGATTCAATTCGTCGCTTGTTGCAGTTTGAACTAGCAGGTTTAATGTCAGATAGTAGAAAACGTGAAGAGCCTGTTAGAGCAATGATTTATGAACTACTTTTATCAACTGGTTTTGATAGAAGTATTGCTACAATGTTATCAGAGCAAGTAGATAGTGATGCAAGTTTTAATTTTGCATGGAGACAACTTGCTGACATCGTCGAAAAGCAAATTAAAGTTGGCAATGATGAGATCATTAACGACGGTGGTATTGTAACTTTAATCGGACCTGCTGGTGTTGGTAAAACCACAACCTTAGCTAAACTTGCAGCTAGATTTGTTATGAAATATGGTCCTGATAGAGTTGCTTTAGTAACAGCAGATCACTATAGAATCGGTGCTGTAGAACAAGTTAAAACCTATGGTCGCATTATGGGGTGCTCTGCCTTTGCGATTAAAAACTTAGATGAGTTACCACAGATGTTGTACTCACTTAAAGATAAGAGCTTAGTCCTTGTGGATACTGTTGGTGTCGGTTTACATGATGAGAGATTTGGCACACAACTTGCACAACTTAAAGGGCAGTCAAAGTTAAAGCTAAAGCATTACCTTGTACTGCCAGCTACTGCTCAAAGACGTGTTTTAGAACAGGCTTATGAGCATTTTAGCTCTATAGGACTTAAAGGTTTGATTTTAACTAAAGTTGATGAAAGCCAGTCACTTGCTGACTCACTTTCTCTTTGCATGAAAGAAAAATTGACACTTTCTTATGTGACTGACGGTCAGAGAGTACCTGAGGATTTAAGCGTACCGAAGGCTCGAAATTTGGCTGTCAAGGCTCTAAGTGCAGTTGAAAATGACGTTGCAAAAACAGCTTTAGAACAAAACGCTTAAAAGAAAATTTTAAAAGAAGGAAAAATATAATGGCTCAGACAAATCACAAACGCGTAAAAGTTATCACTGTAACAGGTGGTAAAGGTGGCGTTGGTAAATCAAGCGTGTCATTGAATGTAGCTACAGCACTTTGCTTACTTGGCAAAAAAGTTATGTTATTTGATGCTGACTTAGGCTTAGCAAACATTGACGTGATGTTAGGTTTAAAAGTTGATAAAAACTTAGGTCATGTGTTAAACGGTGAGTGTGAACTTGAAGATATTATTCAAACAGGCCCTCACGGTTTACGTATTGTTCCTGCTTCATCTGGTTTAAAACAGATGGTAGAACTATCTGTTGAGCAGCATGCAGGCTTAATTAGAGCATTTTCAAACTTAAAAGAAGACATTGATTTCTTAATTGTAGATACCGCAGCAGGTATCTCTGACATGGTTCTATCCTTCTGCCGTGCCGCACAAGATGTCTTAATGGTTGTTTGTAATGAGCCAACTTCAGTTGCTGATGCTTATGCACAGATGAAGGTTCTATCTCGTGATTACGGTGTCAAGAAGTTTAAGATTGTAGGTAATTCTCTACACTCTCTTGATGAAGGCAAGCTAATGTATCAAAAACTTGTTACCGTAACTGAAAGATTTATTGATGCAACTTTAGAGTTAGTTGCATGTATTCCTGTTGATTTAAATATGCGTAAAGCTATTCGTCAAAGATCATGTGTAGTTGATGTTTTCCCAACATCACCTGCAGCTCGTGCTTTTAAGACTTTAGCAAATCGTATTACAACCTGGCCAATTCCTGAAGTTGCAGGTGGTCACCTAGAATTTTTTGTTGAAAATTTGATCAACAACAAACAGAAAGAATAAAAAATACAAATTCGACAACAATAATTAAAAAAGCACTTATATTAAAATAGTTAGTTGTAGACCTATCAATAATAACAAGAAAATAAGTGATAAAAGGTTAAAAATATGGCAGGTATTTTAAACGGAGCAAAAGCTTATCAAGCTCAAGCTAGAGTTGATATGAATCAACTAGTGCAGACTTACGCTCCTTTAGTAAAGAGAATTGCTCTTCATTTGAAGGCAAGATTACCTGCTTGTGTCGAGTTAGATGACTTAATTCAATCTGGTATGTTAGGTTTGATGGATGCTGTGTCTCATTTTGAAGATGGACATGGTGCAGCCTTTGAAACCTATGCTTCAATTCGTATTCGTGGCGCCATGATTGATGAAATGCGTAAGTCTGACTGGGCCCCACGCTCTGTACACCAAAATACTCGTAGTATTTCTGCTGCTATGTCTAAGCTCTCTCATGAGTTAGGACGTGAACCTAAAGATACAGAAATTGCTGCAGAATTATGTGTGGATATCGACAAATATCATCAGATGCTCACAGATTCATCATCTTCTCAGATGATTGGTATTGAAGATTTGGGCGTAACTGACGATGTTATAGCAGAGGGTGGTGATAATACTAAAGACAAACTCTTTGAAACCTTGGCTACCACCAAGTTTAAAAGAGCTCTTGTAGAAGCTATTCAAAAGCTACCACAGCGTGAACAACAAGTGTTAGCTTTATATTATGACGAGGAATTGAACCTAAAAGAAATAGGTCAAGTTCTCGACTTAAGTGAATCAAGAATTTGCCAACTTCTATCCCAATCTATGGCGCGTTTGCGATCCATGCTTAAAGATTGGAGTGGAAATTAGCTAATAATTTGTAATTTAGCATTAACATGCATTACCATCTAGTATAGAGACAGCAAAAAAGCTTATCTGTATAAGGAGACTATCTTGGATAAGAACATCAAGATACTAATTGTTGACGACTTCTCAACAATGCGCCGCATTATTAAAAACTTGTTGCGTGATCTTGGATACAACAATACCCATGAAGCAGACGATGGTGCAACCGCACTGCCTATGCTTGAGTCTGGTGACTTCGATTTCGTGGTTACCGATTGGAATATGCCTATTATGCAGGGTATTGATCTATTAAAGAATATTCGCAAGAGCCCTAAGCTTAAAGCAATGCCAGTTCTAATGGTTACTGCTGAAGCTAAGCGTGAGCAGATCATTGAGGCTGCAAAAGCAGGTGTTAACGGTTATATCGTTAAGCCATTTACTGCTGCAACCTTAAAGGCAAAGCTTGATAAGATTTTCGAGCGCTTCGAGTAATATTAAATATAGGGCTTGGTATGGCTAGTGAAAAGCTAGAGCTTAGTGTTGATGATTTAGAGGATATTAAGGCCTTAGTTGAGTGTGGCATGCAAGAAGATGCACAAGCCAAACTTTTAGCCTTAGCAAGAAACTTCTCTTCCTCAAAAGAGGATGAAGTCTTTTCACAAGTTGGCACTTTAACTCGCGATCTTCATGATGCAATTGTGTCATTTGCTGAAGATGAGCGTTTAAAGACAATTGCTAATGTTGATATGCCAAAGGCATCAGAGCGTCTGTCCTCAATTATCGATATGACCAATAAAGCAGCATCAAGAACCTTAGATGCAGTTGATGCTTGTGAGCCAATGGTACGTGAGCTTATGGCTACCATTGATGGATTACTCCCAGCATGGAGTGCTTTAATGCATGGTCGTATTGACAGAGACAACTTTGTATCATTGTGCAAAAACGTTGATGGTCTAATTCACAGCACTAAAGATAAAGCAGCAAAAGTAAATGCTCAGCTAAATGAAATTTTAATGGCTCAAGATTTTCAGGATTTAACTGGTCAAATGATCCAAAAAGTAATTTCTTTAGTAACAGAAGTAGAAGATAAGCTAATTAAATTCTTAATGAATTTTAGCGATGAAGAAAGAGCGACCTTATTAGGTACCGATGATGAATCAACAACCGGTATTACACCACAAGGTCCAGCACTAGAAAGTGTTAAGCAATCAGACAATATTGCAGCAAGTCAAGATGATGTTGATGACTTACTTGCAAGCTTAGGATTCTAAAAAACGGAGACTAAAAATGGATGACGAGATTCTACAAGACTTTATAGTAGAAGCTGGTGAGATTATTGAAAATCTTAACGAGCAGCTAGTCCAGATTGAGAAAAACCCTGATGATAAAGATCTATTAAATGCGATCTTCAGAGGTTTCCACACTGTAAAAGGCGGTGCTGGTTTCTTGTCATTAACTAGCTTAGTTGAGGTTTGTCACGCAGCTGAAAGCTTGTTCGATGAGTTGCGTAACGGCCGTATCGGTATGTCTCCTGATCTAATGGATGCTGTATTGCAAGCCTATGATGAAATTACCACCATGTTTGATGCGGTAAAAAATGGCGAGCAATTAGAAGACGCTCCATCTGATCTTATCGACAGATTACATGATTTAGCAGCAGGTAAAGTAGGCGCAGCTCCAGCACCTGCTCCAGAACCTGAGCCTGAGCCAGAACCAGAACCAGAACCAGAACCTGAGCCTGCTCCTTCAGAAGAAGCTTCAGATAGCTCGATTGATGACATCACTGAAGATGAGTTTGAAGCTTTACTAGATCAATTACATGGTAAAGGCCATGCTCCTGGCGCTGATGGCGATCCTGCTGCTGATGCAACCGACGAAGAATTCGACAAGATGGTTGAAAATGCTCGTGAAGAGTACAAGAAAGAAGAAGCTGAAAAGGAAAAAGAACTCAAGATCGCATCTGGTGAAGATTACAACAAAGCAAACGAAGCAGCTAAAGCTAGTGCTCCAGCTACTAAAGCCCCAGTAGCTCCTCAAGGTGGTGCATCTAAAGCTCCTGCAGCAAAAGATGCTAAAGCCGGTGCTGATGGTGATACCACAGTTCGTGTTGACACTAAGATCTTAGATGACATCATGAACTTAGTAGGTGAGCTTGTGCTTGTTCGTAACCGACTTGTAAACATGGCAAGTCGTCGTAGCGATCAAGAGATGTCAAAGGCTATCTCTAATCTTGATGTAGTAACAGGCGATCTTCAAAACTCAGTTATGAAGACCCGTATGCAACCTGTTAAGAAGGTATTTGGTCGTTTCCCACGTGTTGTACGTGATCTTGCTCGTAAGCTTGGCAAAAAGATCGAGTTACGCATGGAAGGTGAGGATACTGAGCTTGATAAGAACTTAGTTGATGCGCTAGCTGATCCTATGATCCACATGGTTCGTAACTGCTGTGATCATGGTATTGAAATGCCAAATGAGCGTGTTGAATTAGGTAAGCCTGAAACTGGTGTAGTTGTTCTTTCAGCATCTCAGCAAGGTGATCATATCTTACTACGCATTATCGATGATGGTGCGGGTATGGATCCTCAAAAATTACGTCAAGTTGCTGTACGTAAAGGTTTGATGGATGAAAGCGCTGCAGCTCGTTTGTCAGATTCTGATGCATTAAACTTAATTTTCGCACCAGGTTTCTCTACAAATACTGAAGTTACCGATATTTCAGGTCGTGGTGTAGGTATGGATGTTGTGAAGACCAACATCTCTAAGTTAAATGGTATTGTGCATGTTCTATCAACCTATGGACTGGGCACAACGATTGAGATTAAGGTGCCATTAACCTTAGCAATTTTACCTACTTTAATGATTTCTGTATCTCACAGAACCTTTGCATTACCTTTAACCTCAGTATCTGAGATCTTCTACTTAGATCTAGATTCAATGAGAAACGTTGATGGTTTAAATACTATCGTAATTCGTGATAAGGCAATTCCATTGTTCTTCTTAAAGCAGTGGTTTGAAAATGCCTCTATTCAAGAATACATGGAGCACAAAGCTCACATCGTCTTAGTTCAGGTATCCGCAGCTCAATTAGTAGGTTTTGTCGTAGACGAGCTACTAGGACAAGAAGAAGTTGTGATTAAGCCTTTAGATGATGTCCTCCGTCATACTCCAGGTATGGCAGGTGCAACTGTAACCTCTGATGGTGGCATTGCACTTATCTTAGATATTCCTGGATTAATGAGAGCATATGCTCATAAGAACGCAGAGCGTGTAACCGCATTGCCAAAGACTGAAGACATTAAAAAACAAATGAAAATGACTTCTGATGTAACTGTTGATGACTTAACAGCTGATTCTACACAGGCTGAATAAGTGGCAGTTTGGTTTTAAGAAGTCCTAAAAAGAGAAATATTATAATAATTAAGGATTGAGTTATGGCCACCAAGATTTTGATCGTAGATGATTCATCTTTCTTCCGTAAAAGATTGAAGGAAATTTTTGAATCAGATCCTTCAATGCAAGTAGTAGGCGAGGCAAAGGATGGTAAAGAAGGCGTAGCAATGACTGAAAAGCTACGTCCTGATGTAATTACCATGGACGTAGAAATGCCGGTTATGGACGGCATTACTGCAGTTAAGGAGATCATGGCAAAATGCCCAACTCCTATTTTGATGTTCTCGTCATTAACATTTGAAGGCGCTAACTCTACTTTTAAGGCACTTGAAGCAGGTGCAATTGACTTCATGCCAAAGAACTTTGATGACATCGCTCACCGCCGTGAAGATGCTATCAAGTCTTTAATTGGTTCTGTTAAAGCTGTATCACGTAGCCGTGTAAGAGGTTTTAGACCAGCTCCTGCTACAACTGCTACAGCACGTCCTGCTACTTCAACTTTAAGTGCACGTCCTAGTGCTACTACAAGTACTTTAAGAACTACTAGCACTTCAACTTTAGCCTCAAGAACTTCAACTTTAAGCTCTACTCGTACCTCTTCATTTAGCAGTGCAACTAGTGCAACTCCAGCTGCAACCTCTGGTGCTGCGATGGGGCAGTACAAGAAGATCAATGAGATGCTTTCAGGTGATCCTGGAATTCCAGCAGCTGCTCGTAAATTTACCTTTGGTGATCACAAGGCAGAAACTACTGCATTTAGAAAATCTGGTAAGTTACATTCAATTGTAGCAATTGGTAGTTCTACAGGTGGCCCTATTGCGCTACAGCAGATCATTCCTAAGCTTCCAAAGCTAAATGTTCCTGTAATAGTAGTACAGCATATGCCTGGATCATTTACTCAAACCTTTGCTCAAAGATTAGATGCCCAATCTCAACTTCACGTAGTTGAAGCTAAAGATGGTGACATGCTAGAGCCTGGTACTTGCTATATTGCACCAGGTGGCAAGCAAATGATTTTTGAAAAAGTTGGTGTTAAAACTCGCGTACGTATCATTCAAGATACAGGTCGTTTGAGCTATAACCCATGTGTTGATGTAAGCTTTGCTTCTTTATGCCAAATCTATGGTGGTAAAGTTTTAGCTATGATCTTAACTGGTATGGGATCAGATGGTTGTGAAGGTTGCCAGCTATTAAAGAAGAAAGGCTCTGTAATTTGGGCTCAAAATGAAGAGACTTGTGTGGTTTACGGTATGCCTCAAGCAATTGTAAATGCATCTGTTGCTGATATGGTACTTCCACTACAAGATATCGCTTCATGCATCGTTAAAGAACTAGGTTAAACCATATAAGGCGCTTTTGTTTTCACCTTCCAAAAGCGTCTTTTTACTTTAAAACTTACTAAGGCAGGACTATATGAACTTTTTAGGCATCTTTTTAGCAGTTGGTTGTATTTTAGCATCCATGATGCTTGAAGGTACTAACCCTACGATGATGTTGGTACTACCTGCTTTCTTAGTAGTGTTTGGTGCTTCATTCTTCGCTTGCTTAGTACAGTTCCCAATTGGCATTATCTTAGGTGCATTAAAATGTTTCTTATGGCTTTTAATGCCTCCTCGCGTTTCTATGGATGCTCAAGTTGAATTACTTGTAGGTCTTTCAACTACAGCTCGTCAGCAAGGTCTACTAGCCCTTGAAAATTCTATTGCCTCTGCTAATGATGATTTCACCCGTGACGGCATTCAGATGATTGTTGATGGTGTGGATAAGGATGCTTTAAAATCAATTCTAGAACAGGGTATTGCGGTTGAAGAAGCTAAGTACGAGCCTTATGCAAAAATGCTAGAGGCTATGGGTGGTTATTCTCCTACCATGGGTATTATCGGTGCGGTGCTTGGTTTGATCCACGCGATGTCACTTCTAGATCGTCCTGATGAATTAGGTCCTGCAATTGCGGTTGCATTCGTTGCTACTATTTATGGTCTAGTTCTAGCTAACATTATCTGTCTTCCTGCATCAAACCGTGTAAAGAGTATTGTTGCAGAACAAACTTTATTTAAATACATGACTTTAGAAGGCTTAGTTTCAATTGCAGCTGGTGAAAACACCATGATGCTAAAGAGACGTTTAGCTGTATATACTGGTGAGAAGAGCGAGAACGCATAATCGTAATCTCACTTACAAAAGAAATTAACTAAAGTTAAGATATTTAGGAATACATAGCTTAAAGCTATAAAAAGACATTAAGGATAATCATGAAAAAGAAACCGCCAGAGCACGAAAATCTTGAACGTTGGATGGTGTCATACGCTGACTTCATGACTTTGTTGTTCGCTCTGTTCGTGGTTTTATACGCTTTCGCTATGGCAAAGCAGTCTGATGCTAAGTCTATTGCAGAAAGTATTGCTCAAGCCTTTAATGAAGCCTCTGTTGTTAATTCCCCAGGCGGTGCTTTATTAGTTCCAGGCTCTCTTGCTACACAGCTAGCCGAGGAAGTTCAAGAAGCTGTAAAACAACAGCTTGATGCCTCTCAAGGTGATACTGGTAAACAGATCATCGAAAACGGTGGTGTGATGATGAACTTCCAAACCACCTCAACTGTTTCTCAAGAAGAACGTGACGATACTACCTCAGGCTCTGATGACGAGCGTGATGGGCAGAATAACGCCGACTCTGCAACCTCAGCAGGCGATCTAGTAATTTCTGAAAATGAAACTTCAAGAAATGAGAACCCTAAGTCAAACGAACCTGATGGTGGCTCTCAAACTGGTGAAGGCGGTTTACAAGCAGGTGGTAGTGCAGATGCCTTTGAACGTGGTGGTAAAGATCAAGTAGATGCTGACACCATAGGTGAGGGTAAAGTTGGCACTCACTTTGATGCATTACGTCGTTCAATTTCAGAGACCGTATCAGAAAGTGGTATGGAAAACTTCATTGATATCAATGAAGATCCTCATTGGTTATCAATTAACATCAATTCAGGCCTATTATTTGCAGAAGACTCAGCCTCAGTTCTTGCTGCAAGTCGTCCTGTAATTCAAAAGATTGCGGTAGTGCTATCAGGAATCAATAACTATGTACGTATTCGTGGTTATACTGATGATAGCTTTATTCCTAATGGTATCTTTAGAAACTCTTGGGATTTATCAGCAAACCGTGCCGTATCTGTTTTAAATGAATTAGAAAAATCAGGTATTAACCCTGAGCGTATGGCAATTGAGGCCTTTGGTCAGTATTCAAATAAGTACTCTAATAAGACTCAAGCAGGTCGTGCTTTAAATCGTAAGGTTGTAATTGCTATTTCTCGTTATGCAATGGATACTGATAAGCAGCCTGAGGATGTAAAAGAAGGTTCACATCCTGGTGCAACAGATGCTTATGATAATAAAAATACTGGCAAGGCTGGTAATACAGACATTGAAGTTGTAAGAGGCGAAGGCAACAGCATTGAGCTAAACTTCAGTGGCAATTAAAAATACAAGTTTAGATTAGGAGTTGTAAGGTGTTAGTTTGGGCAATTGCAAGTCAAAAAGGTGGTGTAGGTAAAACAACTACCGTTGCATCTTTAGCAGGTTGGTGCCAAAAAGAAAACTTAAGAGTTTTAATTGTTGATACCGATCCTCATGCTTCTCTTACTTCATATTTAGGCTTTGACTATAACAATATCTCAAAAAGCTTATTTGATCTATACACCCAAAATGAGCTTAGCCGTGAAAAAGTATTAGAGTGTATAACCCATACTAATTTTCCAAATCTTGATTTAATTGCCTCAAGCATGACCTTAGCAACAATCGATAGAAAGTTATCTGGTCGTGTAGGTGTTGGTAGAATTCTAACTAAGTCTTTAGCACTTTTAGAAGATGACTATGACATTGTTTTAATTGATTGTCCTCCTGTACTTGGTGCTTTGATGGTAAATGCATTAGTAGCAAGTACCGCTATCTTAGTTCCAACACAAACTGAGTTCTTATCTTTAAAAGGTTTAGAGGGTATGGTTAGAACCTTCGATATTATGAAGAAGGCTGATCAAAACTCTAATATTAACTACACTGTAGTTCCTACAATGTATGACAAGCGTACTAAAGCAAGTCGTACTTCATTAGAATTTTTAAAGGCTCACTATAAAGATAATTTATGGTCAGAGCAAATTCCTGTAGATACCCTATTTAGAGAGTCATCTCAGCGTGGTATGCCAATTACTATGCTTGATGCAAAATGCCGTGGTGCTATAGCCTACAGAAATTTATTAGTTTGCGAGCTTACAAAAGAGCTTGAAAATCATCCTGATAGAATTACCCCAAATGCTGCTGCAATTGTGTCTATTTCAGACTCAGAGACACCAAATGTTACTGAGGCAAAAAAGAAGAACAACGATATGGATATCATGGCAGATGATATGGGCTCAATGTTAAGTTAATTCGAGACATTTTTACTTAATAAATTGATTAAAAATCAAATAAGGCTTTACTATGTCCTCTAACGAAATCGATGAAACCTTAGTTGCTTACTTCAAGCAAATGCTTGATGAAGAAATACCTGCTGAGGAAAAAGAAGAGGTAAAAGCAGCATTTGCTGACACTCAAGCTGATGAATTACAAGATAGTCATGCTTTAAAAGCAGATATCGATGCCACCCATAGCATCGACGGTATCGAAATTGTTCAAGCAGACGTCGAGAATGCTCAAGCTTTAGCTAGTGATGATACTCAAAATGTAAGTCCTGAAGACGATATTGATTACGCGTCAGATGACTACATGCCAGAAGAGCTTTCATCAACAACTAGTGTCGAGAATGTCTTACATGATTTACAGGCAGAATCTTCAATTGAAGAGCAAGATGAGTCTCAAGATGATTTTGCTAATACTGAGGCAAGTCTAGAGTCATATCAAGAACCAGTCGTTCAATTACAACAGCAACCAAAAAGTGAAATTCAAGAGTCATTGCCTTATGCTGAGCATGACTCACTCCAGTCTCTTTTAGAAAAAGTAGAGCACAAGACTGAGGTTGCAACTGCAACTGAGACTAAGACTGAAACCCAGACTAAAACAGAAGTCAAAGTTCAAGAAGTTAAATCTACCGTAAAAGAAGATGAGCATATTGCCAAAAAAGAAAAGATAGAAGATGCTCACGACAATCCTTATGAGTGGAAGAACGTGGAGATGCCAAAAGAGTTCCAGGCATTATTCTTCTTAGTTCGTGGCATTAGGTTTGCCGTTCCTTTAGTAAACTTAGGTGGTATTTTCCAAACCGATAAAATAACTCCATTATTTGGTAAACCAAAGTGGTTCATGGGCCTTGCCGACGTACGTGGTCGCAAGATGAATGTTGTGGATACTCTAAAATGGGTAAAGCCTGACGCTGATGTTGCCGATAAGTATGAGTATATGATCACTTTAGATAAAACCTTATGGTCTATTGGCTGTGATGAGCTTGAAGGCAATCGTATGTTATCTAAAGAGCAGGTTACTTGGAGACAAACCGCAGGTAACAGACCATGGCTTGCTGGCATTGTTAAAAAGGAGATGTGTGCATTATTACACGTCGAAGCTTTAATAAAGATGTTTGAAAATGGTGTGAACCTCAAAGATCTTGATCCACAAGTGAGTGCATGATCAAAGTTTTAACTAAAGGCTTAAAACAACTGACAAATCTCGATTAAAATAATAGATAGATAAAAAAGACAACGTTTACGGACGTTAGATAAGAGGATTTAAAAGATGGCTGAACAACAAACTGAAAACACCGGCAGCATTCTTGATGTGAACGAGAAGAAAGGTGAGCTATTACGTTGGGTAACCTTTAAGTTAGGTAATGAGATTTACGGTGTTAATGTAATGCAGGTACGTGAAGTACTTCGTTATACTGATATTGCTCCTGTACCTGGTGCTCCATCTTATGTTTTAGGTATTATCAATCTTCGTGGTAACGTTGTTACCGTAATTGATACCCGTGCTCGTTTTGGTATTCCACCTGCTGAGGTAACTGACAATACTCGTATCATGATCATCGAGTCAGAAAAGCACGTGATTGGTATCTTAGTTGATTCTGTAGCAGAGGTTGCTGATCTTAACACTGCAGATATTGATGATACTCCTAACGTTGGTACTGAAGAGAATGCTCAGTTCATCTCCGGTGTATGCAACCGCAAGGATGACCTACTAATTCTTATTGATTTAACTAAGCTCTTTACTGAAACCGAGTGGAAAGAAGTAACTAACTTAGGTTAATAAGAAAATTACCTCAAGACAAAAGGCGCTTTTTAGCGCCTTTTGTCATTCTAGGCTTTGAGTTTTATTTAAAAAATTAATGGAAAATACAAAAAAGAAGTACCATCATGGTGATCTTAAAAATGCCTTAATTACCCAAGGTATTATCATGATCAATGAGGCGGTATTGATAAGTTTTCATTTAATCAATTAGCAAAAAAAAGTGCGCGGTCACTCCTCCTGCTATTTACGATTAACTCTCACATGATCTATTCTGGTGATTGGCTTGAAATGTGCCGTAAGGTCTTGTCTGAAAATCTTGTAAATTAGTTGATGTGTAGAGTTAGATTCATTCTTACCTCAAAAGATCGTAACAATAATGTGCAGAAAATCTTCAAGATTCGTGTCAATAATGTGCAAGATTTGAAAAAAATTCCTCTACATTATGCGCAAAATAAGATAAATTAAAGTGCAAATTTTAAATAAAATCAACAAATTACAAACGATAATACTGAATTTTTTGTAAAGAATTAAATGGATAAGATAGTTTTAAATATTTTTCATTTTGATGAAGATAAGCAAAACTTAGGTTAAATGCTCAACTTAAAGAAATATTTGATTAAAAACGAGCTTAAATTCAACATTTTAGAGCTATTTTTTGCTAAGATTAGCCTATGAACAAGATCAAGGAATTTTTAGAGATTATGCAATCATATTTAGATGTGTCGATGACAATTGTAATTGCTACAGCGGTAGTACTGCTTGTCTTCATCTTAGTCTCCTTTATTCTTGTATCACGTCGTTGCAGTGTTATTGAAAAAGAAAATTCTAAACTTAAAGCTGATCTTGAAAAAGCTTTAAAAGAATTAACTTCTAAAGTTGATGCACAAACTCCTATGGTTGAAAGTGCTGAAAAGAAGAGCAAAGTTTTTGAAAGCTCTTTGCAGTATCTGACTGATAAACTTCAAGATCTTGTTGATAATCAAAAGAACATCAACAGCTCTTTTGATAATTTATCTGTAAAAGTAGAACAACAGAAAAAAGAGTTTGAAAATAACTCTGTTGAAAACCAACCTATCATTTTAGCTAAGCGTCTATTAGCTCAAGGTATGAGTGTAAGTGAAGTAGTTGCTAAGACTAACATGCCAAACTATGAAGTAGAGATGTTAGCTAAAGTTCATAATCTATCTAATATTGCCCAAAAAGCTGAAGAGAGTGTAGCCGCAACCGCTCCTGTTGAAACATCTCCTGTACAAGAGATGGTAGCTAGTCAAATTGCAACAGCAAGTGTTGCTCCTAAACGTACAGCTCCTACCCATCACATTGCAAGTATGAAAGCTCGCGATGCTTATGGTATGGGAACAAAATCAGCTCTACGCCGTCCTCGTTAATAAGTAATCAAAATCATTAGTTGTTTTTGTACGCTTGTTAATTGCAAGTAGTATCATTGTGCTTATATAAAACATAAGTTAAGGAAACGTCATTTATGAAAGAAAAGCTATTACAAGAGATTAAGCAAGCAGCTTTAGAGTTAAAAAAACTATCTAATACTTACAAAGAAATGTATGTAACCGCTGAGTCACTAACTGCTGGTTTTATTGGTGCATCAATTGTAGAAATTCCAGGAAGCTCTTTATACTTTGATCGTGGTTTTATTACATATTCAAATGAAGCTAAGATGGAAGTTTTAGGGGTAAAAGCAGAAACTTTAAGATCTTTTGGTGCTGTAAGTGGTCCCACAGTTGAGCAGATGGTTGAAGGTGCTATAAATCATTCTTCCTTAGCAACTATTGGCGTTGCTGTAAGTGGCATCGCAGGTCCTGATGGAGGAAGTGCTCAAAAGCCTGTAGGTACCGTATGGATGGGCTTAAAACGCAAAGATAGCGATGTTATTACTAATTGCTATCACTTTAAAGGTGATAGGGAAGAGGTTCGCTTAAAGACAACTTTAGAGGCAATTAAAGGTTTAATTGCTTTGACTAAAAAAGAAGAGCCTATGTTTAATGATTACTAAAATTTAAAATCAAAAACCTGTTGTAATTTTGTCTTTAAATTACAGCAGGTTAGTACAACAACTTTAAAAGTTGATTTCAAATTTTGATTATCTTTTGATTTCTTTGCATACTACTTGGCATTTTTTACCAAAGAAGGCTATTCCAAAATATTTTACTTTATCTAAAGAATCATCTTTTTTGAGGTAGGAAATAGCGTACTCTTTTTCCTCAATTTGATCTAATGCTAAAGATGCAAATTGCTTTTTAGATCCTTCATCTTTTGCAACCTTTAGCTCAAGTACAATACCTACAGTTTCAGCATCAAAATCTTCAGGGCTAATATAAAATACGGCATCAGCTCGACCTTTACCTAACTCTACATTAGGCAAGTAATCATAGGCTCTAGCATCTGATTGACAAATTTCAGAGAAAATGCCATTTATGAATCCTTGGTAATACATCTCTTTTGGAGAGTTTTTCCCATAATCATAAAAACTTATATATCGGTTTAAGGTGTCATTAAGAATTTTGGTAATTTTTCTGCAGTTACCTTCGTATAAAGCATCAATTAGTGGATGGAAATATTTTGAAAACTTTGGATTGCTCTTAGTAAAGCACCACTTCAACAAATCTTCTAAACATTCCTTTACGCAATGATTAGGAATTGTGAGTACGATATTTTTATCATTACTTGGTGTTTTGTCTTTAGCTACTGTAAGATAGCCTGTTGCATATAGCAAATTCCAAAAATGATCTGCTTCTTTGGAGTTACTTAATTGATTGTAATTTAGAAAATCATCCTTTTTAACTTCAATTGAACCACCATGGATTAAGGTTTCAAAATTATCCACATACAGATCTGGATTATCATTGAAGACATCTTGGGGAAGAAGATTTGATGAAGTTCCTATCCAAAATGCTTTAGGAGTTAAGTCATTAAGCTCAATAATTTGATCTGTGAAATTTAAAACATCCCAAGGACAGTAGATTTCTGCACTTCCAAAATGGTAACCGTCATACCATTCTTTATAAATGCCAAACAATTTAGTTGTAGAGTATTCTTGATCATAATAATTGAGCATGGTTTTAACTTCATTTTCAGTAAAACCAAACAAACAATTAAAACGAGGATCATTAAAATCAATTGGCACAAAGTTATTTAAACCTGTGAAAATACTTTCCTTGGCTACTCTTAAACAACCTGTAACAAAAGCTTGATGTACAAATTTGTCTGTATCTTTAAGTGTTTTAGATAATACTTTGATATAGGTTTCTTTGAATGTTTTGCATAAGTCTAGCTTTTCATATAGCCTATCAAGTTCTTTAGATGAGCCTTCATTTCTTTTTAAAACTTCGATGTTTGCTTCTAACTTTTTGATGGTATGAGTTGATCTTTCAATAGGTACATCATATTCATCTATAAGCAAAATTACGTGATGGTGAAAAACTTTGGCTATATTTTTGATAATGTTAATTAAAAGCTCTATTAGCTTAGCGTTATCATTCTTTAATGAAAAGTCGTTTCTAAGGTTTAGACATTCTTCAACAAAATCTTCTTTAATATTGTAGAGCGGAAAAGACTCTTTGTAGTCAGATAAAACACTAGCGCAGTCACCTAACACGATGGCTAATGATATAAACGAGTCAAAAATGTTTTCTGATGAAAAAACATCCTTAAAGGAAACAGAAATTACGGGAAATTGTCCCATAAAATTTTGGCAGAAATCCTTTTCTTTAGAAATGTTTAAAGGACCAAATATATTATTTAATGAGCTTGCATCTTGGTGAATTTCAACAAATTTGTTTTGTTTTCTTAACTCATTATTTTTACGTATTGAGGATAAGGAGTTGTATAGACTGTCATAATTGACCTCTAAAAAGGTCTTAATCATTGATAGTGTAGTTGATTTACCAAAACGTCTAGGTCTTGTGAACAAGGATACTTGATTATTGCCTTTTAGAAGATCTTTTAAAAAAGCTGTCTTATCTACGTAATAAGCTTTTTTTCTAGTGTTGGTTTCAATAAAAAAGTTCTCAAAATCACTGATACCTTTTTTGATTGGTAAAAGATCAGACATAATCAATGCTCCACAAATTCTGTCCTTTAATCTTATCAAAATTTGTAATTATTTAACGTGTTTTGAGACAAAATCAAAAAATAAAAAAAGCTTGGCCTCACACACTAAAGACCAAGCTAAAACAACTATTCTAATTTTCTTGTACTGCTATAGTATTATTTAAAACATTCAGTTGCTGCCTTTTCAACAGGTAAGCACTTAACATAGTTTTGCATAAACTCGTTAAAGCCATGTACGCCCTTAGGATCTGGCTTGATTACATCTCCTGATGCTTCTTTAAATACTACCTTATCAAGATAATCTGGAAGTTCTTGATCACAAGCTTTGTTAACTAAGTAGTTAGCTAAAATTGCAATACCCCAAGCTCCTCCTTCTCCTGCGGTAGTCATGACCCATACAGGAATATTTAAAGCATCAGCCATGATCTTTTGACCAACCCCTTTGGTCTTAAATAAACCTCCATGGCCTAGAAGCTTGTCAATTTTGACATTTTCACTTGCTAGAATATCCATACCTAAACGTACTGCACCTAAAGATGTATTTAAGTTTGAACGCATAAGGTTAGCTAGAGTGAACTTAGAGTCAGGTGTTCTTACCATCATTGGTCGTCCCTCAGTTAAGTTTGTAATAAACTCACCTGATAGATAGCCATAAGTTAAAACGCCACCGCAATTTTCTTCCCCCGTTAGAGCATGATTGTATAAAAGCTTAAATAAATCGTTTGGATCTAATGGGTGACCTGATAATTTTGCAAATTCATCAAAGATACTTACCCAAGCGTTTAGATCTGATGTGCAGTTGTTTGCATGGACCATTGCAACTTGACGACCATCTGGTGTGCAGACATTATCAAGCTCACGGTGTAAATCTTTTAAGGCATGCTCTAACACGATCATTGCAAAAATAGAAGTGCCAGCTGATACATTACCTGTACGAGGTGCTACAGCGTTAGTTGCTACCATACCAGTACCAGCATCACCTTCAGGTGGACACAATGGAATGTTAGCTTCAAGGGAACCTGTAGGATCTAAAAGTTTGGCGCCACTTTCAGTGAGATTGCCTGCATTTTGTCCTGACTTTAAAACTTTAGGGAAGATGTCTTTTAGCTTCCATGAGTAGTGCTTGTTCTCAATTAACTTATCAAAGATATCTACATACTTCCCTGCAAAATCCATACTATCTGAGTCAATAGGAAACATGCCGGCAGCATCACCTACACCTAATACTTTTTGACCTGTTAAAAGATAGTGAATGTAGCCTGCTAGTGTAATTACATAATCAAGATCTTTAACATGCTCTTCATCATTTAATATAGATTGATATAAATGAGCAATGGTCCAACGCTCTGGAATATTAAATTGGAAGATCTCGGTTAATTTTGCTGAAGCATCACGTGAGCAGGTATTACGCCAAGTCTTAAAAGGAGATAACTGTTTATCATCTTTATCTAAGGCAATATATCCGTGCATCATCGCTGAAATTCCGATTGCTGCAAACTTAGTGACTTTGACTTGATACTTATCTTGAATGTCTTTAACTAAGTCTTGATAGCAAGACTGCATGCCTTTGACAACTTCATCTAAGTGGTAGGTCCAAATGCCATTTTCTAAACGGTTTTCCCATGAGTGTGAGCCACTTGCTAGAACCTCACAAGTTTGTGGGTGAATTAAAACTGCTTTAATTCTAGTAGAGCCAAATTCGATACCTAAAGAGGCCTTGCCATCTTTAATTAAATCTTGATTAGTCATAGTTGTTCCTTGGTTTGTTTAATTTATTTAGGGCTTAAAAAAGCCAGTACTTCTAAAAAGGAGTGCAAAAAGTACTGGCTAGAGTTTTTGTGTAATTAGTAAACTACTTTTACAGCAGTCTCATCTAAAGCTTTAGTTTCAACATTTGTCTTAACAACAATTGCTTCAAGATCAGGCTTTGAGAACACTACAGGGCAAATGCGCTGTTCATCAGTAAAAAGATCTGGTTTGACCTTAGTTAAAACATCTCCTGCTTTAACCTTTTGATACTTTTTAACTTGAGCTTCAAAAGCCTGTGGCATCTTCGCACTTGATAGACCGCAGTGCATGAGGACTTCTAAGCCATCATCTCTACGTACTAAGAAAGCATGACCTGTAGGGAAGGTTGCAATTACGGTACCATCAAAAGGACTTCTAAGCTCAGTGCCTGTAAACTTGATAGCAAAACCTTCACCTAAAACCTTTTTAGAAAAGACTTCGTCATTGATTTCTTCAAGTCTAATTACAGTGCCATCAATTGGAGTTTTGATAAATTCTTTTTGCATGATTTGCTCCTTTAATTCTCTTTTGAGTAAGCAAGTTGCTTTCTGCGAAGCTCTAATACCTTAGTCATCTCTTCACGTATACCATCTAACTTGTAGAAGAAGATTGATACCATGATGCCTACGCAGATGATGATAGGTAACCATAAGAAGCAGAACTCAATACTAAATAGGGCTGATGGGGTTTGCTCAACATTTGCAATGTAGCCACCGCACTTCAAGATGTAGCCCATAACAAGGGCTGCTACACCCATACCTAGTTTTACAAAGAAGCCTTGCATAGCTGCAATCATGCCTGAAATTGGGCGGTTCTTTTGATACTCTGAGTAATCAATTACATCTGGTTGGATTGCAAAGGTTACACCGAAGATACCGTACATACCGATACCAGTGATAGTTAAGCTTGCAATTAGAGCTACTGCGCTATTGTTAAAGCCCCAGCAGATTAAGTCGCCTACGATATAGGTTAAAGCGAAGATGTACATTAGGTTCTTTTGAGAAATTCTTTGTTGTAACCAAGGTAGTACTAAAAGAATAGGAAGACCAGATAATACGCCGAAGAAGCCTACAAAGGTTAACCAATCAGTACGACCTAAGTTGTAGGTAAAGTAGTAGATAGCTGAGGTGTTACGGATCACGAACAAGCCAAAATAAAGGAAGTTTAAAGCCATGATCACGCCTGCCTGTGAGGTTAAAGCCTTAAAGTCAGCTTTAATGTCACTGCGCTCAACTTTTACTGATGGAGGTACTACTTCTTTTGTCTGTGAGAAGGTGAAAAAGAAGATGGCCATAGCAATTACACCATACATAGTCATGGTGATAAAGAAACCTAAGCGAGCGTTACCTTGACCAAAGAAGTCTACTAGTGGCTGAGTAATGGTCATTACAACAGCAGTACCTAGTAAAGCGAAGATCATACGGCTTGCTACAAGCTTATTACGCTCGTTTACATCAGATGTTAGTCTTGGCACAATGGTATTTAATGGGATGTTAACCACGGTGTAAGCACAGCATAATAGAATGTAAGTAATGTAGGCGTAGATTATCTTACCAGTTTCACCTAAGTCAGGGACGAAGAAGGTCATACAAGTAAAGATTGCAAAGAAAGGTGCGCCAATTACAAAGTATGGACGACCTTGTCCCCACTTTGTATGAGTTCTATCGACGATTAACCCCATGATAGTGTCGGTGATTGCATCGATAACGCGGGTGTATAAAAGCATCGCGCCAACAACCGCTGCACCAATACCAAAAACATCGGTGTAGAAGAACATGAGGTAAGAGGCCATAGTGCCGAATACTAGGTTACAAGCAAAATCACCAGAGCCATAGCCTGCGCGTTTGAGCCATCTGTTTTCCATATGTTTGTCCTCAAGTAGGTGGTACTTTAAGTTTAAAGTATGTTGAGTTTTATAACTTTAACTTGTACCAAGGATTTAAATGTTGAGGTCTTTAAGATCTCTGTTCAAAAGGGACTCTTGCAACTTAGGTTTAAGTTTTGAAAATTTTTTAACTTTTATTTGTTTAAATGTTAATGTTGCAAGAGTCAATAACTAACTAAAGTTAGTGTCACACAAGGTTAGAAACAGGTAAATGCACCGTCTACGATGACATCTGAGCCTGTAGTAAATGAGCTTGCCTCAGATGCTAAGTATAAGGTTACGGTTTGTAGCTCTTCAGGATCGCCTAAGCGGTGCATAGGAGCCATAGCATTCCACTTATCAATTAGAGGAATTAAGGTCTTTGAGCTCTTAACTAATTCAGTGCCGATGTAGCCTGGGCTAATGCAATTTACACGAACACCATACTCAGCCCACTCAATAGCAAGTGACTTAGTTAACTGGATAACACCTGCCTTTGATGCGTTGTAAGCACATTGTGGTTGAGGTACGTTTACAATGTGAGCAGACATTGAAGCGGTGTTGATAATTGAGCCTTTAATACCTTTTTCAATCATGTACTTACCGGCAGCTTGTGCGGTTAAGAAGACGCCATTTAAGTTAACGTTGATAACTTTGTACCACTGCTCAAAGGTCATATCTTTTGCTGCAACATTTAGACAAATACCTGCATTACAGAAAGCAACATCTAAACGGGCAAACTTCTCATCAATAGCTTTGATTAGAGCATTAACAGATTCAACAGAGGTAACATCAGTCTTGCAAACTAAAGTCTTGATGCCTTCGTTAGTCTCAAGCTCTTTAGCAGTCTTGATTGCCTCAGCCTCATCAAGATCAGCAATCACGATGTTAGCGCCAGCCTGAGCAAAACCAGTAGCTACTGCCTTACCGATACCACGAGCACCGCCAGTTACGAATGCTACCTTGTCTTTTAGAGAGAATTTTTCTAAAGCTTTCATACTTTAACTCCTTAATTTAATGTTTCAAATCTTAAGTTCCGTGGCTTATATAAGCTTTTTAAAACAACTTTATAAAAGTCACTTTACTAATGTATTTTTAGTATAGTTCAAAATTTTAAAACTTCAATAAAATAACTTTATAAAAGTAACTTTTTGTATTAAAATAAGCCTGTGATCACGAAAATTGAGATAATTAAATTTACAAGTTAAATTAACTATTTGAATTTACTTAAAATAATATTTTGTGATAATTTTTAAAAATTTTTGACTTCACCTATGCTTTACAAAAAGCAAGCAAGTACAATAGATAAGACAACAAAATAAATATCATTGGTACGTGAATGGATAAGCACATGGCAACTGAAGAAGAGCAAAACACCTTGAATGAAGCTTACAGAGTTAAAGCTGAACTTATCAAAACCGGTCTTGAAAGTGTATATGCACTTTTCTTTGATAATGAGTCTTTATCAAAGCCACAAATAGCAAAGCTTTTAGGTTTGTCTATGCCTACAGTTTTAGCTAAAACTGGTAAGCTTGAAAACTTAGGTCTTATCAAAAAAGGTAAAGAGCAAGATTCAAACGGTGGTCGTAGAGCTATAGGTTATGAGTTAAACTCAATTGCCCGTGTAGCTATAGGTGTTGAGATCAATGCGCAAAAGGTTAGATTTTGCTGTGTGGATTTAAAAGGTAAAATCTATAAACGTAAGAGTGTAGAGCTTGCCTTTAATGATGGTTATTCTTACCTTGATGATTTTGTAAAAGAATTAAAAGCTTTTATCAATTCTTTAAAGTTTGATGAAGACAGAATTTTAGGTATCGGTATTTCTCTTCAAGCTGTGGTTGCTAATGACGGTGAGCAAATTCTTTATTCAAAGATCATGCCTTTGCAAAATATCATTGCAAAACAATTAGAGCGCTTGATTGGCATTAAGGTACGATTCTCTCATGATGTTGAGTGTGCAGCTTTAACTGAGCTTTGGCATGAAAAGGAAGTTAAAGATTCTATCTTTGTCTCAATCTCTGAGCACTTAGGTGGATGCCTTATCTCAAATCACTTAATTGAGCATGGTTTACATGGTTATGCTGGTGCTTTAGAACATATGGAACTTCATGAAAATGGAGTTAAATGCTACTGCGGTAAAGACGGTTGTGTGGAAAGCTATTGCTCACTTAACGCTCTGTTAAGAGGTGAAAGTGATGAAGACTTCTTTAAGAAGCTAAAATCAGGGGATGATGAGGCTAAATCACGCTATCAAGTTTACTTAAATGATCTTGCTCGCGCCTTGTATTCTGTGTACTTACTTTTAGAGCGCGAAATTATCATAGGTGGTGATATTGCTGATTTTATTACCGATGAGGATGTAAATTACCTAGAAGAGAAGATCATTGAACGTAGCTCATTTAAAGTTGAAAAAGGCTTTATTCATATTGCATCAGTTAGAAAAGATGCTTCAGTAATTGGTGCAGCCCTTCCTTACATTGCTAACTTTGTGCCTGATGTAATTGTGCCAATTAGTATCTAATCAATTGTCTAAAAGTGCCACAGTGTTAAGCTGTGGCACTGTCTTTTAAACTACATTAAACAAATCGTCATATAGGATGGAATATAAGTAATACCATCTTTTATTTTGAAGTTCGCTGGATGAATTACATAAGCCTTTGAAATTCGCTCATGATACTTATCAACAAATTTCTTTAAGCTGTTGATTTGGTATCTAGTTGTTGACTTAACTTCAATTGGGCAGATCTTATGCTTTAAGCTGTTTGCGTCGGTAATGATAAAATCAATCTCCATATCATTGCGGTGTAATTCTTTGTTGTAGTGCTTGTAGAAGAACAGTTTGTGTCCTGTTGCAACTAGCATTTGTGCAATGGCATTTTCATAAAACATACCATTGTTGAACTTTAGCTTGTCAAACAAGATCTGCTTGTAAACCTCATGGGCTAATTCACTTTTCTCATTAAATGCCTGACTTATAAGCAGACCTGTATCGCTTAGGTAGCATTTAACTGAAGCTCTATCTTCATTTAAGCTTAGAGCAACACTTGGATCTGTTACGTTAAAGCATAGATTGCACATCATTGAGCTTTTAAGATAGTAAAAGGTCTCATCGAACTGCATATAGGTTGAACCAGGTATGATGTTAGAAAAAACTACCTCTCTATCGTGTCTTGATAAACTACTAGGAATGCTGTCAAAAATTGCAGCTACTTTACCTTTGTCAGAATCTTTTATTTTTTGAATGTCGTTTAAATACAAATTAAGAATTAAACGTTTTGTTGTATCGCATTGTGTAAAAGATAATTTGCTATCAATAAAAGCACTAACAGACTCAGGCATTCCTCCTGTTAGCATATATTGTTTAAATAAAAGCATTGCTTGATTATGAATGCCTCTTTCTAGTGGCTGCTGCTTTTCAAAACAATAATGTATGTATTTGATAATCTGTGTATTTCCCATAGCTTCGCAGAACTCTTCAAAGTCTAATGGATACATATTCATTGTCATTTCTTCAGAAGGAATGACTATATCCTTTACGTTTTGTTTTATAGAAATAAGTGATCCTGTTTCAAGATAATCGTATCTTCCATCTGCTACTAAAAATTTAATAGCTTCGCGGGCTCTAGGAAATGCTTGGACTTCATCAAATATGATTAGCGAATCACGTTCTTGCAAATTTACATGATAGTAGGTTTGCAAAAACATAAATAAGACATCTAGATTTTCAAGATTATTTCTGAATACTTCTTTTACTTCGTTAGGTGCAATCGAAAAATTGATCAGAAGATAGCTTTTATATTGCTCTTTTGCGAATTGTTCTGCAATTGTTGATTTGCCGATTCGTCTTGCACCTTCAATAAGTACAGCCCATTTACCATTAGCTGTACTTTTCCATTTAAGTAAAGATTCGTAAATTTTTCTCTTAAAGATCATGTTAATAACCTACAAAAGTTATCGTCTATTATTAATCAAGTTTAAACTATTATTAGAAAAGCGCAAGTATAGAAAGTATCAAAATCATTGAAAAGCGCAAGTATAGAAAGTATCAAAATCACAGAAAAGCGCAAGTATAGAAAGTGCCAAAATCACAGAAAAGCGCAAGTATAGAAAGTGCCAAAAACACAGAAAAGCGCAAGTATGGATAGAAAAGAGAAGTGCCACACGAGGAGATTCCTAGATAAGCTAGAACATGTGGCACATATTTAGTTTAGCAAACTTTTGATAAGGAAAATGGCTTATTTAAGCACTTTTGCGATTAATGCACTATTTGATTTGATTACATATTTATCAGCTAAAGTATGACCTGTCATGAAATCTTGAGCTTTAAAATCAAGACTTACTTCTTTTAAGCTACTTTCATAGTTTAAGAAGATCTGCAACTCTTCATCTGTGTTCTTATTCTTTAAGATAAAGTGCGTAAAGTCATCGTTATAGAAGACTTCTTTATCCCACTTTTGAACCTCAAGTACTTTCTTAATTTGAGCCTTTTCATCATCAGTTAATTCAATGAGTGAATCACCTAACATTAAGACACCTGAGGTGAGCATAATAAAGGCAATATGGAATAAGTACTCGTCTTTAGAGCAACATTGATCGGCTTCTTTATGATCATGAACGCATAAGCAATCAGGATCGTTTATCCAGAGTTTGTTATTCATCCATAAGCGGTTAAAGCATTCATCAGCTACTAACTTAAAGCGATTTACTCTTCGCTCAATATCATCGCCTACACGCATACCATGTACTAGACCTAAACTTGGCCACATTGCTGCGTTACAACCTAAGATAAAGCTGTTGTTACCTACAACTTCTAAAATAGTTTCAAGACCAACACGATAGTTATCAATGCGTGAGAAGTTAGCTTTGTTAAAGTGAAGTCCTTTAATAGCACCCCAATAGCACGCATCAAGTTTAAAGTAGTTAATACCAAGTCGATTGTGGAAGTATAAGAAGACATCTTGAATATAATCACGAACTTCTTGCTTTGAAAAATCTAAAACATACCACTTTAGATCACGCCAACCTTCATAAGAGAGATTAGAAGCTGGTACTACATAGCCACTTTTATCGGTGCATAACCAATCACGGTGGTATTTAAAAATTACAGAGTTTTCTGAGACTATAAATGGTGCTACCCATAATGCAGGCTTTTTGCCATTATCATGAATGGCTTGAATTACTTGTTCAAAGCCTGATGGGAACTTATCGGTAAATGATAACCAATCGCCCATGTGAGTTTGATAGCCATCATCAATTTGTACGTATTCAAGAGCATCATCTTCATCCATAACATTCATGTTATCTAAGATATCTTGCTCTTTGACCCAAAAATAATACCAATACCATGAACACCAACCTACAGGTGCTTTATTAAATTTAAGTCTTGGATGATGGGTATTGATAAGCTTAGCAAAGTCATCTAAAAGAGCTACTTTTGACTTATTCTCAAGCATTACTAAATATTCTGACTCAAGAACATCGCCACAGGCAAATTTAGCTCCTTCAAGATCTAGTAAAACTTTGAGATAGCCATCAGGGTAGATTTGAAAAACACCTGTGTAGTGATGACAAGAGGTAAAGCCAATTAGCTTGTAGGTCCCATCACTAAAGAACACGAGTACGTTGTAGGCAACTTTATAATCGTTGCGCTCTTCTTTTGAGTATGGTGCTTTATCGTCAGGGCATCGACCGATGTTTTTGATATTGCCAAAAGTACCACCAGTTAGAGATAGCATTTGAAAGCCTTCAGCTAGCAAGGGCGTATCGCTATTGGCTACTTTACCTTCAAGTATTGGCAGAACACCTTCATAACCTTGGGTGGTAATTAGTTTTCTAATCTGAACTTCACCTGATGCAAAACGTTTTGCAAAGGTTTGATATGTGCTACAAGAATTATCAAGTAGCTTATTTAGTGAAGATAGATCCATCATTTTTGTCCTAGTATGTTTGTTTGATTATTGTCTTTTGAAGATTGATTACTTTATACAACTTTTACGAAAAAAGATGTGAATATTGCGTAAATTTTAGAAAATAAATTATGAAAAGATAATGATTGTATCTAGGTGTGCGCAAATTGTGCTTTTAAAATTATACCCAAGATCTTAGTATCTTGTTGAAATATAACACTTTTTTTGCAAAGTGTGATCTGTTCTTTAAATTTAAGAAATATTAAATGGCTTAAGAAAGCGATTTGCGCTCATTAATCAGATCGTGATTTGGCTTAGGTAAAGGAAGAATTTATACAGAATTTTGGACTTTTGTTAATCAATACCTAGTAAGGTGCAGGAATAAACAAAAAGGGATTTCTTTTATAAAATTGTAATTACTAACCAACAACTTATAAAAGGAAATCCCATGTCAGAAATTCTAACAAAAATCATCCCTTCAAATCTAGCACATAAGTCTCCATTTGCAGTATTAAGTCACGAAAGTATTCATGATCATGTTATAGCAGCAGGAATGATGGAGCGAGACAGAAAATTTAGCGTTCCTGATTATATCTGTTCAACGCTTAGTTATGTAGCACAAGCACCTAACTACAATCACACTTTAGCAGGAGCTTATAGCCTATATGTAATCAATACAGGCTCTGATATCAGCTGTAAGTGTGTGCATAAGAACATAGTCAAAGATAAAGCATTAACTGTAGTTGAGAACATTGCATCAGAGTTTCTAGCTTCAGTATCAGGCTTTATTAAGAGAAGGATTAAAAAGGCTTTGCGTTGTGCAAATCTTTCAGTCCTACTCAAGTTTTTAGGAG
>Ga0256405_10002775_pt1 | contig 38433 bp, 35 predicted proteins | sample RumenRJG_02DNA_FD_189096 | JGI IMG/M metagenome (GOLD analysis project Ga0256405, IMG submission 189096) | Bovine rumen microbial communities from Lethbridge, Alberta, Canada - RJG_02 | ecosystem: Host-associated > Mammals > Digestive system > Stomach > Rumen | place: Canada: Alberta...
CCAACCACCACGAGAAGTTCTACTTGGAGTATGCGCGTCGCATCCTCGGCGGCGAGGAGCCGTCTGGGAAGGTTATGGTCCCGCAGGGCTTTCCCGGCGTAGAGGGGCATGTCATGGACTCGATGGTCTGGTGGGATGTCCTCGACTCGTCGGGCGGATGGAAGCTCGAGAAGAACAAGGTGACAGGCCATTGCCGCATCATCGACCCGGACAAGCTTCGCAAGGCGTGGGGCCGCGAGTCTGAGATGCGCTCGGCGTTCGAGAAGGTGAAACAACAATTGAAGTAATTGTATGAGCTTTTTAGACAGGATTAACAAGATTAACAGGATTGCTGGAAATGCTCTTAACCTAATCTTGTGAATCCTGTAAATCCTGTCTAAAACAACAATAAGTAAGAAGGAGGTAAAATGATGGACGGAATAATACTTGCTGCGCTCGCTCTCTTGAGTGTGCCGGTTTTGCTTATCGTAATACTCGTGAAGGTCTGTGGACTCGAAAACAAGGTTGCCGATCTCACTAAGAGAATTGGTGTGAATAATCTCACGCAGAAGCACGTAACCGCCGCGCAAGCGGGGCTCGCGATTCGTAGCGAGCCAAGCCGAGCGGAGCGAGTGCCGAGAGACACAGAGAAGAAGGTGGCGGTCGCCGCGCCGTCGCCGGTTGCCAATCCGCAAGTCGCGCCCTCGCCAGTCGTCAAGCCGCCGGCGTCTCCGCGCGATAATTCTTCTGCTCCCGTTCGCAAAGTTTCCTACGAACCGACGGCGGTAGACCTGTTCTGGATGCGTGTCGAGGACTGGCTTGCCGTGCGCGGCGACTTCGCGCCGAAGGGGATGACGCACGAGTTCGCTTTTGCCACGCGCTGGCTCGTGCGCATCGGCGTGGCGCTGATCGTCGGCGCGATCATCTACTTCGTGAAGCTTTCGATCGACCGCGGATGGATGGGCCCGACTGGGCGCGTCGCCGCGACGCTCTTCTGGGGCATGGTCGGCTGCGTCGGTGGCTCGTGGCTCGTGAAGAAAGAGAAGTATTCACTTATCGGGCATGCCATCGCCGCGCTTGGCGTCGTCGCGCTGTACCTCGGCTTCGGGCTTGGCCACCGCTTCTTCGACCCGCCCGTGATCGCCTCGCCCGTCTTCGCGTTCGCCGCGCTCGCCGGTGTTACGCTCTTCGCAGGAGTGATGGCCGTCTACCTCCGCTCGCCGCACATCGCGGTGATGGGGCTTATAGGCGGCTATCTCGTGCCGGTTATCGCAGGACGCGACAGCGGCTTCCCGCTCGGACTCGACCTCTATCTTCTCGTCCTCAACCTTGGCGCGTTCTACGTCTCACGCAAGCGCCTCTGGTCCGCGCTCGACTTCCTCGCGTCTATGCTGGCCGTCGTCATGTGCTTTATCTGGAGCGCTTCCCACCCGAACAGCGGTGGACAGTCTGCGGTGCTCGTGAACCTCGCGTTCCTCTCGGTCGTCCACGCGCTCTATATGACTGGCGTCATCGTTGGGGCGAAGACGCGCGGCAAGGTCGGCAACGCAGTTGCATGGGCGGGGCTTTGCGTCAATGCGGTCGCCTACTTCGCCTGGCTCGCCGCGGTCTTTCGCGAATCGTTCTCCAGCAGATACGCGGGGCTCATACTCCTCGGACTCGTCGCCGCGTATCTTGCAGTCGCGACGCTGGCGATTCGCCGCGGTTGGGCCGATCGCGCCACGGTGAACATTCTTCTCGTGTTCGCGCTCGTCTTCCTCGCGATTGTGCCACTCCTTCTTTTCGACCATCCGTGGTGCATCGTCTCGTGGGCGGCGCTTGCCGTCGCCGCTTCCGAGGCCGAGGCGCGCAGCGGAGAGCGCATACTTGGCGTCCTCTCCTATCTGCTCCTCATTGTCGCCGGCGCGGGAGGGCTCTTCTACTACGCGCCGCTTGCCTATTGCGAACGTCCGGTCTACAAGCTGACAGAGCTGACGGCCGCCGCGTATTTCAAGGAATTCGTCTTGCGGCTCGTCCGCCTCTGGTCGCTTCCCGTTGCGGCGGCGCTTATTGCGCGGCGTGTTAAGGTTGGCGCTCTCGCCGTCGCCGCGCTGATGGTCGCGTTTCTCTTCTTCACCGGCGAGGCGCGGATATTCGGCTACGCGTTCCTGCCGGCCCTCAAGACGGGCACCGTTTCCGTCGCGTGGCTTCTCGCCGCGTTCGCGGGGCTCTGGGCCGGCATCGTCCGCCGCAGCCGCGCGACGCGCATCACGGCGCTTTCGCTTCTCGGCGTCTCGGTCGTGAAGGTGCTCCTTATGGACACCGCACATCTCGCGACCCCCGCTCGCGTCGCCTTGTTCGCGCTCGCCGGCGTCCTCCTCATCGTCGGGGCATTCCTATACATGAAGTTCAAGGAAAGGTTTGAAGACCATGCATAAGTCGATTCTACTCGCGATCCTTCCTCTCGCCGCCTTTGCCGCGAAGGAGCCGCATACCTGGCCGGTGACTGGCGTCGTCACCGAAGAGTGCGCCGTTGCCGTCAGCGTCAAGCCGATGCTCTTCTCGGCGACGACACAGGGTCGCGAAGATGCCTTGAGGAGCGAGCTCCGTGTCCGCGACTCGAAAGGGCGCGACATCCCATACGCCTTTCGCGCCGCGAAGACGCGCGTTGTCGACGAAGTGAAGGAGTGGCGCGAGCTCAAGGTAACGCGTGTCACGGAGACGGACGGACGGCTCGTAGTCGACGCCGAGTTTCCGGCTGGCTCATCGAACCCCGAGCGCTTTCTCGCGCTCAAGGTCGCGACGCCCTTGACCGATTTCGAGCAGTCCGTCGAAGTGTCATCCGAGGGCGTGCCGCTCGCGAGCGGAGTCCTCTGCGACTACCGCAAGTTCGCAGACCTTCGCGTAACCGAGATGCCGCTCGAGGCGTCGTATCGCCGCACGCTGACCGTCACCTTCGCAAAGCCGACGAGCGAGGCGGCGGCTGCAGCGTTCGAGAGGACGATCCGCGAGAACGGAGAGGGGAAGCTCGAGGCGAAGAGCGTCCGGGAGTCGGTCGTGAACCGTCCGTTCCGCATCGACTCCCTGTCCGTAGCCGTTCCGAGGACGCGTGTGCGATTTGAGGCGGCGCCGCAGATGGACGTCTTGACTGCCTGCACGGTGGAGACGGACTCGAAGGCGAAGAAGACGGTGCTCGAGACCTCGGTGTTCGGACTTCCAATGACGGCGATTGCCGTCAACGCGACCGACCGCAACTTCTCGCGCAAGGTCGCTGTCTTCCGCCGAATGGACGCGCGCTGGCATCCGCTTGCGACGGGGCGCATCAGCGCCGTCAACCTGCCGGGCGAGAAGAAGAGCAATCTTGAAATCGCCTTCGGACGCGAAGTGCGCGAAACGGCGATTCGTGTCGAAATCGAGAATGACGACAATCCTCCGCTTACTCTTGAGACGACTTCGGACGCAGGCGTCGGGCTCCCCCTGACGCTAAAGGTGACACAGTACGATATCGTATTCGTCGCTACCCCTGGCGAGAAGTATTCGCTCGTCGTCGAGCCAGGCGCGGATCGCCCGCGCTACGACGAGGCGATCCTCGGCTACATCGACCGCGTGCAAGATCCGGTGCGGTTCGAAATCAATTTCCCGCTCTACGACGGTGACGACGTGCTGAACGGCAAGGACGGCCCGACGGCAATCTGGCTTACGACGCCCTTTGACGTGATACCGTTCGTCTCGGCGATCGTCTTCGCCGTGCTCGGCCTCGTCTGCATCTGGCTCATCAAGTCGACCAACCCGCCGAAGCCGGAATCGTAGTTTGAAACTCCGGCGACATCCCGCCTCAAATTATGGTAAAATACACGGCATGAAACGCATTGGAATCATCGGCGCGGGGCGTTTCGGCATGAGCCTCGCGGAAACGCTCGCAAACGCGGGCGCGGAAGTGATCCTCATCGACCGCAACCGTCCTGCGATGCAGAGCGCGTCGGAGTTCGCCACGGCCCTGCAGGGCGACGCCACCCAACCGCACGTTCTCGCGGAGGCCGGGTTCGCCGAGTGCGATGTCGTTGTCGTCGCGATCGGTTCCAACATCGAGGCCTCGATGATGGCGACCGCGAACTGCAAGGAGCTCGGTGTCCCCAACGTCGTCTCAAAGGCGACGAGCGAGCTTCACGGCAAGATTCTCCGCCGCATCGGGGCGGACAGCGTCGTGTATCCAGACCGCGACAGCGCGCACCGCCTCGCGCGCGCGATCGCGAACCACGACGTCGTAGACTTCCTCGAAGTCACCGAGGGCTACTCGATCGCCGAGATAGACGTTCCCGAGGGCTCGCGCGGCCTGACGCTCGCCGAGGCGGACCTCCGCAAGAAGTCTGGGATAACGGTCCTCTGCATACGCCGCGCGGACGCCGATCCCAACAAGCCGCGCAACGTCGTCATACCGCAGCCGACCGACAAGCTCGAGCCGGACGACAAGCTCGTCGTGTTCGGCGAGACGCGCAAGATAGACGCGCTGTCGTGAGCCGTTTCGTCATCCAGGGCGGGAGGAGGATTTCCGGGACGCACCGCGTCTCGGGGAACAAGAACGCCGCCCTGCCGATGATAGCGGCGTCGCTTTTGACTTCCGAGCCGGTGACGCTCCGCAATGTGCCAGACATAGCAGACGTCGCGGCAATGCTCGACGCGGCCAAGTCCTTCGGCGCGAAGGTGACGCGGGACCTGAAGGCGGGAACGGTCACGATCGCCACGCCCAAGGTTAAGACGGCGAAGATCGACTCGGCGCTTGCGGCGAAGATCCGCACGAGCTTCCTTTTCGCGGGGCCTCTTCTCGCTCGCGTCGGCCGCGCGTCGCTTCCGCCTCCCGGGGGCGACCAGATCGGCCACCGCCGCCTCGATACCCATTTCGCCGGCTTCCGCTCGCTTGGCGCGAAGACTGTCGCGGGCAGGAAGACGCTTCGCTTCAAGGGCGAACTCAAGGGCGCAAAGATCCTTCTCGACGAGGCGTCGGTCACCGCGACCGAGAACATCCTCATGGCGTCCGTCCTCGCGCGTGGGCGCACGGTCATTTTCAATGCGGCCTGCGAGCCGCACATTGTCGACCTCGCGACGATGCTGAGCGCCATGGGCGCGAAAATCGCGGGAGCCGGCACGAATCGCATCGAGGTCGACGGAGTCGAGGCGCTTCACGGTTGCGAGGCGACGGTGGGGTGCGACTACATAGAAGCGGGGAGCTACATCGTCGCGGCGGCTGTCACTGGTGGCGAACTTACGCTTACCGGCATCGATCCCGCGCCGTTCGAGATTCTCGAGGGGGCGTTCGCGCGCTTCGGCGTGACGTGGACGATAGACGCGAAGGAGCGGACTCTACGCTATGTGCCGAAGAAGCGCCTCAAGATGAAATACGATCTCGGCGACACGATTCCGTCTGTGGCGGACGGCACCTGGCCTGCGTTTCCGTCGGACCTCATGTCGGTTCTCATCGTGCTTGCGACGCAGACGCGCGGCACATGCCTTTTCTTCGAGAAGATGTTCGAGTCGCGGCTGTACTTCGTCGACCACCTCAGGCAGATGGGCGCGAAGATCGTCCAGTGCGACCCGCATCGCGTCGTAGTGACCGGGCCATCGCAGCTCTACGCCGGGTCGGTCACTTCGCCCGACATCCGCGCGGGCGTGGCGCTTGTCATCGCGGCGCTTGTAGCGAAGGGAGAGTCGACGATCCTCGGCGCGGAGACGGTCGACCGGGGATACGTATCCGTCGAGACGGAGCTTTCCGCCATCGGCGCGGGGATAACCAGAAAATAATCAGGAGAGCACATGAAAATCGGATTCTTTGGTGCAGGCAAGATGGCGGAGGGGATTCTCTCCGCGATAGAGGACAAGAAGGGCGTCGTCATGGCCGAGAAGGTCGCGGAGCGCTCGGCGGAGCTCAGGCGGAAGTACGGCGTAGCGACGACGGCCGACGTGAAGGAAGTCGCAAAGAAGGCGAAGTTTGTCTTTCTCGCCGTCCGTCCGCAGGACGTGGATGCAGTCGCCGCCGAGGTGAAGCCGCTCCTTGGCGAGAAGCACACGATCGTCTCGATTGTCGCCGGCAAGACGCTTGCGAAGCTGAAGAAGGCGTTTGGCGCTAAAGTCAACCTCGTCCGCGTGATGCCCAACCTCGCGCTCCGCGCGAACGCCGGCATGTGCGCGATATGCCCTGCCGCGAAGACCCCCGCGAAGGACGTCAAGCTCGTCGAGAAGATTCTCGGCGGGGCTGGCGCGACCGTCGTTCTCAAGGAGAAGGACTTTGACGCCGTGACGGCGCTATCCGGCTCGGGCCCCGCGTATTTCGCCTACATGGAGGAGGCGATGGTGGAGGGCGGCGTCAAGCTCGGGCTCAAGCCGGCAGTAGCCCGCCTTCTCGCCGAGCAGACGATGTTCGGGACGGCGAAGTTCCTCAGGGAGAGCGGCATGGCGCTCCGTCCGTTCATCGAGGGCGTGTGCACGAAGGGCGGCACGACCGCCGCGGGCATGGAGAAGATGGACGTTCCCGCATTCAAGAAGATCGTCGCAGCGACGCTCGCCGCCGCCGCGAAGCGTTCGAAGGAGCTGGCATGAAGATCGGCATCTACGGCGGGAGCTTCAATCCCGTCCACTTCGGGCACGTCAACCTCGCGAAGAAGGCCGTCGCCGATCTCGCGCTTGACCGGCTCATCGTGATCCCGGCGAACGTCAGCCCGTTCAAGACCGAGGCGGCGAAGGACATGCCGCCTCTTCCGTGGGATCGTCTCGAGATGGTGAAGAACGCCTTTGCCGAGATCCCCGGGGCGATTGTCGATGACCGCGAGATAAGGCGCGGCGGCGTCTCATACGCGATTGACACCGTGCGCGAGATCGCCGCGGAGAATCCCGGCGCAGAGCTGTTCTTCCTCATAGGCGAGGATTCCGTTGAGGGGCTGCCGCGCTGGAAGGACTACGATGAGCTGAAGAAGCTCGTCGTCTTCAAGTCGTTCCCGCGCACGAAGGAGTCGTCCACGGAAATACGCGAGCTTTTCGAGAAGGGCAAGGTGGTGTTCAATGGCGACGAGAAGGTGGTCAAGGTTGTGAAAGACGGCCTTGTCCGCAAGCATGGCTTCTGCCCGTGCCGCCTGCCGAAGCTTCCCGAGTTCTTCTGCCCCTGCGACGAGTTCAAGGGGCAGCTCGCCGACCCTGCCTACCACGGCCTCTGCCACTGCCGGCTCTACCTCAAGCCATAAGGTATGTTCGGCGACGTCCGAAGGCTCCTCCTCGGGGAACCCTCGGCGAATACGCCGTATCCCCTCGCTCGGACCTTCGCTCCGCCGCCGAACAATTGCGCGCGCGGCGGGGCGTGTTTCGGCTTAGGGCTCGCTAGCTTTGCCGCGAATACGCGGCAAAGCTCCGGCGAAAAAGGCAGTGGCGACATCGATTTCGCGGCCTTTTACATTTTGCCAGTGCCATCGAGCCTCTCGGCAAAATGGCGGCGCGTCGAAATCGGGTCGCTTCCGTCTTTTTCGCCGTCGCTTCGCATTGCGCCGAAACGCCCCCTCCGCTTCCGCGCCCTAACTCTATCCGATGCTACGCCGACTATACTCTGTCCCTAACCGACTCTAACTGCCCCTAATCCGACCAGCCACTTCACCGCGCATCCGACGAACCGCGTCGTTGCATGTCGCTCAGTTCGGCACTCGCCCTCTCGTCCCTTGCCTCACCTTCCATAAGGCGCGTCTTTCTTCGTAGCATCTGCGCTCGCCGACGTCCCGTCAGCTCGCTTAACCTTGCCCGCGTATCCCCCGGAGCGAAGCGGAGTCGCCGAAGGCGAGCTCAATGCGGGGTGCAAATCCGCACCCCGCATAGCGCCACCACTCTAGCGACTGCCTTCGGCAGCGACCTTCGGTCGGTGGATATGCTTCGCGGCTCCTCCCTTTGGTCGTCGGGGGATATGCGATTTCGTCCGCACCGTAATCCAATTTTAGCCGCGCTTGATTTGGCATGGAGTTTTCGCTAAACAGTCGGGGACTGGTATGCTCAGCGAAACCCTTTTTTGTGTTGAGCAGTGATTTATTAGTGCTGCATATAGTTGGTGGCTGATGCCGGTTAGTGATGGATCGGTAGCTTGCAGAAGTGTTTTGGGGTTTGCAAGTAGTTAAGCGAGCTGACGAAGAGTCGGCGAGCGCGGTTGCCCGAAACAAAGCCGCACGTCGGAAGGCAAATCAGCATAGGGTTTAGTTAAAATGCGATAAATTCAGCTCCCGGGCGTAGAGGCGGCCAAAAAAATGGTATAATATTCCGAAACAAAAGGAAACAAGAGAAATGGCGGCTATCTACGAATATACCGGCGTTGTCGAAAAAGTGCTCCAGCTCCAGACTTTTGCGAGCGGGTTCACCAAGCGCGATGTCGTGATGACAGATGATGTTGGGACCGAGTCGAAGTGGCCCAACCATATTGCATTTACGTTCAAGAAGGACGCCGCCTCCATGCTCGACTCCGTGCGCGAGGGCCAGCGCGCCAAGATTCGCTTTGCCATCGACGGCCGCGAGTGGACGAATCCCCAGGGGCAGGTCAAGTACTTCACCGACTTGACCGGCCTCAAGATCGAGGTCCTCAACGCCGACGGCTCCTCGACCGAGCCAGTCCCCGCCCCCGCCGAGCCCGATTTCCCCGAGGACGCCGGCGCGGTTGACGACATGCCGTTCTGATTTCCGCCGGGAACTTGGGGACAGACAGGAAAGAACAGGGACCAGATGCAGAAGATGAAGCAGATAGGAGTTGGAATTCTCGGCTTCGGAACCGTCGGCGCGGGTGTCGCGGACGGCCTTCTGAAGCATCGTGACGTCATGGCGAAGCGCCTCGGCGTCGATATCGTCCTCAGGAAGATCGCGGACCTCGACATCACGACGGACCGCGGCATCCAGGTTCCGGAAGGCGTCCTCACCACGGACGCGAAAGGCGTTCTTTCCGACCCGGAGATCGACATCGTCGTCGAGACAATCGGCGGGACGGGCGTCGCGAAGACGTTTGTGCTCGAGGCCCTCGGCAACGGGAAGTGCGTGGTCACGGCGAACAAGAAGCTGCTCGCCGAGCACGGGCGCGAGATATTCGAGACGGCGGCGAAGAACGACGTCGACATCTACTTTGGCGCCTCCGTAGGCGGCGGCATCCCGATCATCCGCGTGCTGCGCGAAGGGCTCGCCGGAAACGAGATCGAGTCCATACACGGCATTCTCAACGGTACGTGCAACTACATCCTGACCCGGATGGAGAACGAGGGGCTCCCGTTCGAAAGCGTCCTCAAGGACGCGCAGAAGCTCGGCTACGCGGAGGCGAACCCCTCGCTCGACATAGACGGCTTCGACACCGCCCACAAGGCGTGCATCCTCGCCGCGCTCGCGTACGGCTTCCAGCCTGGCGTGGACCAGGTGCAGGTCGAGGGTATCCGCAATCTCGACGGCGCCGACGTCAAGTACGCGGCCGACTTCGGCTACCGCATCAAGCTTCTCGCGGTCGTCGCGAAGGACGGCTCGGAGGTGGAGGTCGGGGTGCACCCGACGCTCATCCCGTTCTCGCACATGCTTGCCAACGTGAACGACGCGTTCAACGCCGCGTACGTGAAGGGCGACATGTCCGACTACACGATGTACTACGGGCGCGGCGCGGGCCGCGCGCCTACGGCCTCGACCGTGATCGGCGACATCGGCGACATCGCGCGCAACCTCGCCTACGACGAGACGCGCTACGCGCGCGGCGTGCCGAACTACGCGGAGGGCAAGGTGCGCCTCCGCGCGGCCGGCGACATCAAGTCGAAGTACTACCTCAGGTTTATGCTCGCAGACCGCCCCGGCGCGATGGGTGTCGTCGCCTCTGCGCTCGGCAAGCACGGCGTCTCCATCTCCGCGCTGTCGCAAAAGGAGTCGTCGGAGGGCAACCTACCCGTTCCCGTCGTCGCGATGACGCGCGTCGCGAGGGCGGCCGACATCGACGCCGCGCTTGAGGAGATAAAGGCCGCCGGCGTCACAGGCGAGGACCCGGTAAAGCTAAGGGTCCTTTGAGAAGCCCTCCGCCACACTACCATCCACCAACTACCATCTACCAACTATTTCCGATGAAAGTCTGCAAATTCGGCGGCAGTTCCCTCGCGGACGCTTCGCAGCTCAACAAGGTGATTGACATTGTCCTCGCTGATCCCGCGCGGCGCATCGTGGTGGTTTCCGCCCCGGGCAAGCGCGACAAGGGGGACACAAAGGTCACCGACCTCCTGATCGACCTCGCGAAGACCGCTCTCGCCGGCGAGAATTTCGACCGCCAGCTCGGTGCGGTCGTAGAGCGCTACGCCCTCATCGCCGACGAGCTCAAGCTCGGCGAGGACATCGTCGCGGACATCACGCGCGATCTCCACTCGCGCATCGCCCAGGTCAAGGACCTCCGGCCCGAGGAGTTCCTCGATCTCGTCAAAGCCGCCGGCGAGGACAACAACGCGAAGCTCGTCGCCGTCGCGTTCGCCGCGCGCGGCAGGAAGGCGCGGTACGCGAGCCCGAAGGACACCGGCATGGTGCTGAGGGGCGAGTTCGGCGACGCGACGCTCGACCCCGACAGCTATTCGACGCTCTCGCGCGCGTTCTCGAACTTCGAGGGAATCGTGATCTACCCGGGGTTCTTCGGCTACACGAAGGACGGCAAGGTCGCGACGTTCCCGCGCGGCGGCTCCGACATCACGGGCTCGATTCTCGCGGCGGCCGTGTGCGCCGACGTCTACGAGAACTTCACCGACGTCGACTCGGTCTATCCTGTCGATCCCCGCATCGTTCCAGAGGTCAAGGACGGCATCCCGACGATGACCTACCGCGAGATGCGCGAGCTCGCCTACGCCGGCTTCGGCGTCTTCGCCGACGATGCCGTGATTCCCGCGGTCCGCGCACGCATACCGATCAACATCCGCAACACGAACCACCCCGGAGAACCCGGCACGATGATACAGCAGTCGCGCCGCGTCGTCCCCGGGACCGTCGTGGGGATCGCGAGCGCCGACGGCTTCTGCAACATCGTCGTCGAGAAGTACCTGATGAACCGCGAGATCGGCTTCGGCAGGAAGCTCCTCCAGATCCTCGAGGACGAGCATGTCCCCTACGAGCACATGCCCTCGGGCGTCGACTCGCAGTGCATCGTCATCAAGGAGCAGTATCTCCCGAAGGAGGTTGAGCGCCGCGTCGTCTCCACGATCCGCCGCGTGCTCGAGCCCGACTTCGTGACGGTTGAGCGCGACATCACGACGCTGATGGTCGTGGGCGAGGGCATGTGCTACACGCCCGGCATGCTCGCAAAGGCATGCCTCGCCCTCGCGTCGGCCGGCATCTCGCTTTCGATGGTCAACCAGGGCTCGTCCGAGGTCTCGTTCATGATAGCCGTGCGGAAGCAGGACCGAGACAATGCCGTCCGGTCGCTCTACAAGGCATTTTTCGGTTGACGCGCGGACGAAAATCGCATAAAATATCCGACACAATCGGATAATCAGGATTACGAAATGTTTCGCATACCAAAGCTAAAGTCGTTCTTCTCGACGGACATAGGCATAGACCTCGGCACGGCGAACTCGCTCGTGTACGCGAAGGACCGCGGCGTCGTTCTCCGCGAGCCCTCGGTCGTGGCGATACAGGCGGGCTCCAAGCGTGTTCTCGCGGTAGGCGAGGAGGCGAAGCGGATGCTCGGCAGGACGCCGGGCAACATCATCGCGATCCGGCCGATGAAGTCGGGCGTGATTGCCGATTTCGACATCACCGAGGCGATGCTCGCCTATTTCATCAACAAGGTCTGCCCGAAGCGCTTCTGGTCGAAATACGCCAAGCCGCGCATGGTCATCGCCGTTCCCTCGGGCATAACCGAGGTCGAGAAGCGGGCTGTCGAGGACGCGGCGCACGCAGCGGGTGCGGGAGACGTCTTTCTCATCGAGGAGCCGATGGCCGCGGCGATCGGCGTCGGGCTTCCGGTCAGCGAGCCCGCGGGCTCGATGATCGTCGACATCGGCGGCGGCACGTGCGAGGTGGCGATCATCTCGCTCGCCGGCATAGTCCACAGCTATTCCGCCCGCGCGGCGGGCGGCGACGCGATGGACGAGTGCATCATGAAGTACATCCAGCGGGTCTACAACCTGCTGATCGGCGAGCGCATGGCCGAGATGATAAAGATCGAGATAGGGAGCGCCTTCCCGACAGGAGAGGAGAAGACGCTCGAAATCAAGGGACGGGACATAGTGGCGGGGTTGCCGAAGACTTTGACGATAACCTCCGAGGAAATAAGGGGAGCCCTCAAGGAGCCGGTCAGCCAGATCGTGGATGCAGTCAGGTCCACTCTGGACAAGTGCGAACCGGAACTTGCGGCCGACCTTGTCGACAGGGGCCTTGTGCTGTCGGGCGGCAGCTCGCAGCTCCGTGGCCTCGACAAGCTTCTCGCGCAGCAGACGGGGCTTCCCGTCACGGTGGCGGACGATCCGCTTTCGGCTGTTGCGGAGGGCACGGGCGTCGTGATGAACGAGCTCGACTTCCTCGCGAAGAACAAGCGTGCGTAGAGTCTTCGGCAAGTCCGCCCGTAGGTGAGGATTTGCCAGAATGAAAGCAAGAACGACCGGAGCATACGTGCTCATCGCCCTCGGGGCGGTGGCGACTGCGGTCGTAGTCTTTTCCCGCGGCACGGCGCTCGAGGCGATCTTTCCAGTAGAACGCGCGCGCCGCGCTTTCTCCGACAGGGTATGGTCGCGCGTAAAAGGCGCCGTCGGCGGTGCGTCGGCGGCCGCCGAGAACGTCGCCCTGCGGCGCGAGGTCGCTTCGCTCGCGCTTGCGCGTGAGGATGCCGCGCGGCTCGAGGCGGAGAACGCGCGGCTGAGGCGCGCCCTTGAATACAGGGATCGCGAGCCCGGGACCTGGCTCGCCGCCGCCGTGCTCGCGACCGGCGGTATTTCCGGGCCCTGCCGCACGGTCAGGACCGACAAGGGCTCCCTTGCGGGCATACGGGAGGGAGCGATCGCCGTCGTTCCGGAGGGCCTTGTCGGCCGCGTGGAGTCAGTGACTCCGCACACGAGCGAAATACGCCTCGTCACCGATCCGTCGCTCGGGGTCGCCTGCGAGGTGCCGCTCCCGGGAGGAGCCGTTCTCCGCGGCGTGCTCGCGGGCGGCACGGAGGAGCGTCTCGCCCTCAGGCATATTCTTTCCACGGCGGAGGTTCCGCCGCGCAGTCCGGTTTTCACGTCGGGTCTCGGAGGGGTCTACCCCAAGGGGATCGCCGTAGGCACTTTGCTCGAAGTCAGAAACGACTCTGATTCGCCGAGACGGGTGGGTGAAGTGCTGCCGGCTGTCGACTTTGCGACGCTGAAGGACATATTCATCCGCCGTGAAAAATAACCTCGTCCAGTTCTCGTTCATAGTGCTCGCCCTTGTGGTCGGGGGTGCGCTTGAGGACATGCTGCCTACGGTCGGCGCGCTCGGCGCGCCCGTTCTCCTGTCGCTCGCCGTGTTCTTCGCGGCCGAGACCCGCTCGCCCGTGTGGATCATGGCGGCGGTCGCGGCCGGCGCGTTCGAGGAGGCGGTGTGCGCGCTGCCCCCTGGCTCCGCGATCGTGTTCTTCGCCGCGATCGCCGTCGCCGTGCGCTTCGTCCGCGAGCCGGTGCTGTGGATCGCCGTGTCCTATCCTTCGTACCAGATATGGCTCGCGCTTGTCTCGGACGGCGCAGGGGCCCTTGCCCGCGTGCTCCTCTCGATTCCCGTCGGCGCGGCATGCATGGCGGCGGCATTGGCGGTTCTGCCGCGGCTGTGGAGAAAGGCGGGTGCCGATGCGTAGCGAGGCGTCCATATCGAGCGACCTCACCGTGCTGGCCATCGGCGCCATATTCGTCGCCGGGCTTGTCGCGCTCGGGTTCCGCCTCGCGCGCGTGCAGCTCGTCGACGCCGCGAAGCACTCCTACGACGGCGCGCGCCAGTCGATACGCACCGTGCGGACCGCGGGGCCGCGCGGGCGCATCCTCGCGCGCGACGGAACGGTGCTTGCCGACAACCGCGCGTCGGTGTCGATAGCCGTGAACCCGGAAGGCTTCCAGCGCCGCACCTGGAACGACACCGTTCTCGCGATCTCCAACGCGGTCGACGCCGTTTCCGCGGCGATAGGCCTGCGTTCCACCCTCACCGCCGGCGCGATATCGCGCCACGTGCGCCAGCGGCTCGCGCGGCCCCTCGTCGCGTGGCGCGACGTTGGCGACGAGGCGATCGCGCGCTTCGCAGAGCGTGCGGGGGAGTTCCCCGGCTTCAGCTGCATCGAGACCGAGGAGCGCGTCTATCCCGAAGGGCGCCTCGCCGCGCATGTGATCGGCTTTGTCGGAAGGCGCGACGCCGAATCGGTCGGCGGAGAGCAGTTCAACTTCCGCGACAAGGAGATGTGCGGCCGGGAGGGGCTCGAGGCGTTCTACGACAGCTATCTGCGCGGCTCGCAGGGCGAGCTCCAGGTGACGGTCGACGCGCGCGGCTTCGCCGTCGAGGAGAAGACGGTGTCCGAGGCGAGGCGTGGCCCGGATCTCCGGCTCTCCATAGACGTCGCGGTTCAGCGCGCGGTGGAGCGGCAGCTCCGTGGCGAGCGCGGCGCCTGCGCGGCGCTCGATCCGCGCGACGGCTCGGTGCTCGCGCTCGCGAGCGCGCCCGCGTACGACCTGAACATCCTCGTCCCGCAGCTTTCGCCCGAGATAAACGAACGGCTCTTCCGGAACGCGCGGAACGACTACAGGAACCGCGCGTGCTTCGAGACGTACGCGCCGGGGTCGACGTTCAAGACGGTGACCGCGCTCGCAGGCCTCGGGGCCGGCGTTCCGCCGGAGATGTCCTACGACTGCACGGGAGTCTTCGAGCTCGGCGGCATGCGCCTCCACTGCGCGCGGAGATGGGGCCACGGTCCGATCGACATGAGGCACGCCCTCAAGGAGAGCTGCAACACGTATTTCTGCAACCTCGGCTGCGACATCGGGACGAACGCGCTCTTTTCCGCCGCGCGCGCGATGGGGCTCGGCGCGAAGACGGGGATCGACTTCCCCCAGGATTCCGCGGGCGTGGTCCCGTCGGCCGAATACAAGCGGATCAGCTACAACCTGCCATGGTACGCGAGCGACCTCGCGCACGCCGCCATCGGGCAGGGCCAGCTGCTTGTTACGCCGCTCCAGATGGCCCGCGTCGCCGGCGCGATAGGGACGGGATACCTGGTGCGTCCCCGTCTGGGCGCCGACGCGCCGGTCGAGCGCACGCCGCTGCCGTTCCCGGAGCGCGACCTCGCCGTCGTGCGCGAAGGCATGCGCATGGTCGTCGACGGGGGAACGGGGAAACGCGCCGGAGAGGGAGTCGCTGTCGCCGTCGCGGGCAAGACGGGGACGGCCGAGGTCGGGCTTGGCGCGACGAGGCGCAAGAACACGTGGTTCATAGCGTACGCGCCGGCGGAGAACCCAACGGTGGCGCTTGCCATGGTGATAGAGAACGGCGAGTCGGGCGGAGGCACGACCGCGCCGAAGGCGTGTGAAGTCTTCAAGACGATCTTCGGGGAGGCCGCGCCGTGATCGACAGGCTGAAGAGATTCAACTGGCTGATGTTCGCGGCAATGCTGGCGCTCGTGGCGCTCGGCACCGCCGCGATATACTCGGCCGGCAACGCCCGGAGCGAGGAGGTTTTCCACTCGATGTGGAAGGCGAACCTCTCGACGGCCCTGTTCGGGCTCGCGATCTATTTCGTCCTCGCGTTCTTCGACTACCGTCGGTACGTCTCGCTTTTCGCCGCGCCAGCCTACCTGTTCTCGCTCGTCCTCCTCGTCGCTGTGCTGCTTGTCGGCACCTCGACATACGGCGGCCGCCGCTGGCTCTGGTTCTTCCAGCCGAGCGAGGTGGCGAAGCTCTGCGTAATCGCGGCGCTCGCCTGGATATACGGCTCTCCGGAGCCAAGGCCGTGGCTGCGCAGGTTCCCGGGCTTTCTCGCGGCCTGCGCGACGATAGGCGTTCCCGCGCTTCTCATACTCCTGGAGCCCGACCTCGGGACGATGCTTGCGCTGCTCCCGGCGACGCTCGCGATGCTCTTCGTCGCGCGCGTGTGGCGGCGCGGGCTCCTTACGGCGGTTCTCGCCGCGGCCGTCCTCGCGACGGCGGTCCTCGCCGCGGTCTACGAGGCCGAGAAGCCCGGAGTCCCCGAAAACCGCAGGGCGGCGATAATGAGGTTCGTCCCCCTGCGGCCGCACCAGGTGAAGCGCGTGAAGATATTTCTTTTCCCCGACGAGGATCCCCACGCCGCGGGATATACACTAAGGCAGGCGATGATATCGATCGGCTCCGGCGGATTCTCCGGCAAGGGTTTCCGCAGGGGCGAGACGAACCACCTGAAGTACCTGCCGCAGTCGATTTCGATGAACGACTTCATCTTCTGCGTCTATGCGGAGGAGGCGGGGTTCATCGGATCCGTAGCGCTGCTCGCGCTTTTCGGGGCGCTTCTCGCCCCGTGCGTGTGGACGGCGTATTTCGCCGCGGACGGGAGGGGCCGGCTGATAGCTATCGGCGTATCGACCCTCGTGTTCGCCCATGTTTTCATAAACATTGCGATGTCGGTCGGGCTTGTCCCGATCACGGGGCTGCCGCTGCCGTTCATATCGGCGGGGCGGACGTTCCTCGTGACGGTGATGGCCGGTCTCGGCGTCGTGCAAAGCGTGTCAATACACGGAAGGGAGGAGGACAGATGAATCTGTTCGGATGGCTGAAGCGCTCCAAGCTGAAGCGCGAGATAATAGTAAACGTGGAAAAGCTCGAGACCCGCGTCGCGGTCCTTGAAAACGGCCGCCTCGAGGAGTTCATGGTGGAGCACCCCGAGGCCGAGCGCCTCGTCGGGAGCGTCTTCAAGGGGCGCGTGCAGAACCTCGAGAACGACCTCCAGGCCGCGTTCGTCGACATCGGGCTCAAGAAGAACGCGTTTCTGCACTACTGGGACATGACGCCCGACGCTGACGCGCTTCTCGACGACGACGACGAGCCGAAGAAGGCCCAGAAGGGCGGCAGGAAGTCGAACCGCCTCTCCGACGCGGAGATCGCGAAGCGCTTTCCGCCGGGAAGCGAGATCATCGTCCAGGTCACGAAGGGGCCGATCTCGACGAAGGGGCCGCGCGTCACCGCGAACCTCTCGATCCCGGGGCGCTACCTCGTCATGATGCCGGGTACGCGCATCCGCGGCGTGTCGAAGAAGATCGGAGACGCGAAGGAGCGCCAGCGCCTCAAGAAGATCCTCGACAAGCTCCCGCTTCCCGAGAACGTGGGGCTCGTCGTCCGCACCGTCGGGCAGGGCGCGAGCGCCCGCGCGTTCGCGCGCGACCTCAGGAACCTGCTCTCCGTCTGGAGCGAGATGCAGGCGAACACGAAGCGCCTCAGGACGCCCTGCTGCATCTTCCAGGAGCCAGACCTCTGCGAGCGCGTCGTGCGCGACTGGCTCACCGAGGACGTGGACGCGATCGTCATCGACGACGAGGCGAGCTACGAGTCGATGCGCGAGGTGACGGGTCGCATATCCCGCCGCGCAAAGGGGAAGATCCGCCGCTACGACGGCGTCACCAACGTATTCGAGCACTACGGCCTCGAGCGCCAGCTCGCCGAGGCGTTCTCGCGCCAGGTGCCGCTCAAGTCGGGCGGGTATCTCGTCATCGACGAGACCGAGGCGCTTATAGCGGTCGACGTGAACACCGGCCACCACAAGGGCAAGGGCAGCCAGGAGGAGGCGATACTCGAGGTCAACCTCGAGGCCGTCGAGGAGGTCGCGCGCCAGCTGCGCCTGAGGAACATAGGCGGGCTCGTCGTCCTTGACCTCATAGACATGAAGTCCCGCAAGCACCAGAAGCAGGTGTACCGCGCGCTCAAGGACGCGCTCAAGCGCGACCGCGCCCGCACGAACGTCCTCGAGATCTCCGAGCTCGGGCTTCTCGAGATGTCGCGCCAGCGCCAGGACCGCTCGATCCTGTCGATGCTCACGTCGAAGTGCCCCTACTGCTCCGGCCACGGGCTCGTCAAGTCGCCCATGTCGATCTCGATAGAGCTGCAGCGCAAGCTGACCTCCCTCCTCAGAAAGGCAGATGCCGACAAAAAGCCGTTCGAGCCGAAGATCGTCATCGCCCCCCAGGTGATGCAGCGCCTCAGGACCGAGGATGCCGATATTCTCGCGCAGATGCAGAAGCAGTTCAACACGCGGCTCACCTTCGTCTCGGAGCTCCACCGCCACCCCGAGTCGTTTTCCATACTGGACGCGGCCACCTCCCAAGTGCTATACTCTCAGACATGAAGACATACGCCCTCATAGCCGCGGCGCTTTCAGCCGCAACGCTTTTCGGAAAACCGGCCGGCGAAGCCAGGATCACCGCCGACCGCATCGCCGCCGACAACGTGACCGGCGCGCTTGCCGCCTCTGGCCACGTGAGGGCCGTCTCCGCGCCCGTTACCCTGTGGGCCGACTCGGTGACCCGGGACTCTGAAGGCGAGTTCACGTTCGCGGACCCGACCCACCTCACGACCTGCACGAACGGCTGGGACCACCTCCACTGGCGCGTTTCGGGCGAAGTGCGCTTCAAGGACGGCCGCTACGTGCTGCTGAAGAACGCGTGGCTCAGGATGTGGGACATCCCCGTCCTGTGGCTTCCGTGGTGGTACTATCCGATGGACACCGACTACGGCTGGCGCGTCATGCCCGGCTACACCACGCGCTGGGGCCCGACGCTCCTGACGAAGTACGTCTACGGCATCTGCGGCAGCGTGGGCGAAGGTGCCTACGGGCTTGCGGGCAGCACGCGCTTCGACCTGAGGGAGAAGAACGGCGTGGCGCTCGGGCAGTCCGTGAGGTGGAGTCTCGGCGACTGGGGCCAGGGCAAGTTCAAGGTCTACTACGCGTGGGACGACGATGCCAGCCGCTACGACCGCCACTGGAACGACGTGAACGAGTGGCACTACAGCCACTGGGGCAACGAGGTCGACCGCGATCGCTACGGCCTGAGCATCGAGCACCGCGCCGAGCTGACCGAGCGCGACGTGTTCTGGTTCAAGGCGGTCTACTACAGCGACTCGCACTTCCACCACGACTTCCTCAGGAAGACGATGATGGGCGACGGCAACACCTTCGCCACCCACCTCGCGAACGAGCTCGCGTGGGAGCACGTCGAGCGCTCGGCGTCCGCCGGCGTGAGCGTGGCGGGTCCGCTCAACGACTTCTATCCGGGCGTGGCGCGTCTCCCCGAGTTCTACTTCGACGTCAACCCGATGCCGGTCTGGTCGCTTCCCGTCAACTACGAGTCGCAGACGCGCATCGGCTATCTCGACCGGGACTACGCCAAGTACGGAAGCCGCGACACGCCGACGCAGTACCGTTTCACGCCGGGACCGTGGGCCAACTACAACGCCTTCCGCCTCGACACGTACCATCGCCTCACGCTGCCGATGAAGTTCGCCGACGTCCTCTCGGTCGTTCCGCGCTTCGGCCTGAGGGGGACGTACTGGAGCGACGCCGGCTACCTGGCGGCGCCCGACATGCGCGCCCACTCCGCGGGTGACGACGCATGGCGCACGATAGTCGAGGGCGGCGTTACCTTCGCGGCGCGCGGCACTGCCGATTTCGACGGAGGCCTCACGCACGTCGTGGAGCCGTACTTCGACATGCTCGCGCAGGAGTCCAACGTCTCCGGGCTGAAGAAGGGCGAGCGGCTCTACCAGTTCGACAGCGTGGACGCGAGCCGCGACTGGCTCGACCAGTTTGCGGGGCGCTCGCGCAACCTGCCGTATTCATGGTACGGCGTCACGCCCGGCATCCGCAACGCGCTGCGCAAGACCGAGGAGAACGGGCTCTCGCGCACGCTCCTCGACTTCGACGTCTACTGCGCGATCCAGTTCAACGACACGTCCTACACCGCCGGCAACAAGTACCACCGGCTCGTGAAGAACCTCGAGGACCCGAACTACGGCGAGGATGCGCCGGTGTTCGTGCCGGGGGTGCGCGCGCGCTGGCGGCCGTCGAAGGACACCGTGCTGTCCACCCGCCTCGAATACGACACCGAGAACGACGAGTTCGCCTATGGCGATCTCAAGTGGTCGCACCGCCTCGCCGACTCGTTCAGCTACAACGTGACGTATTCCGGGCGCAGCCACCGCCGCTGGGACTACTCGTCCACCGTCTACGACAGGGAGACGATGCGCAACGAGGACTTCAACTGGGCGAAGTTCCGCTTCCTCGAGGTCGGCTTCGAGCACGAGCTGTGCGACGCCATCGCGTGGAGCCCCTACATCCGCTGGGACTGCCGCGAGGGCGAGTTCGACGAGATCGGCGGGTGGATAGACTTCCGCACCGACTGCCTCGGATTCCGCTTCAGCGTCTCCTACGAGAACGACTTCACCCGCGTCGACGGCTCGCGCTACGACCACGACTGGAACTTCGGGTTCTTCGTCTACCTGCGCGCCCTCGGCCCCTCGTCGGGCAACCCGTTCCACGGCGACTGAGGCCGGCTCGGCCCGTCATTCCGCTGCGGCGAGGAGCAGCGAAAGGGCGTGCTCGACGGCAGCGGCGCGCACCTCGGCGCGATTGCCGGGGAAGACGCGCTTTTCGGTCTTTGTGCCTGTGGGCGTGGCGACGCCAAACCACACGAGGCCGACCGGCTTCTCGGCGCTGCCGCCGCCGGGGCCCGCTATGCCGGTGACTGAAACGGCATAGTCGACTTTAAGGAGCCTGCGCGCGCCGACGGCCATCTGCTCGGCCGTCTCGGGACTCACCGCGCCGACAGCGGCAAGAGTCCCGGGGGAGACTTCGAGGACGCCTTGCTTCACGGAGTTGTCGTAGCTGATGACGCCGCCCATGAAGACCGCGCTTGAGCCCGGGACTGCCGTTATGGCGCTCCCGATGCCTCCGCCGGTGCACGATTCCGCCGTTCCGCAAGTCTGGCCGAGTTCGCCGAGCCGTTCAACGAGTTTTTCCGCTGTCGTCATTTTCGCCGCCTCCTGACGTAGTATAGCAAATATCCGCCGCGATACCAACCCGCCCCCCACTTGACCTTGTCTGCGTTTTTTAGGATAATACCAACCTATGGCAGAAAAGATCAGTTTTGAGCCGCCTCGCGGAATGAGGGACTTCTATCCCGAGGACATGGCGTGGCGCAGCCGCGTCTTCGACGCGTTCCGCGCCGCGGGTGAGGCGGCAGGCTTCCGTCAGTACGACGCGTGCGTCGTCGAGAGCTACGAGCTGCTTGCCCGCAAGGCGGGCGAGGAAGTAGGCGAGCAGATCTACCACTTCTTCGACAAGTCCGAACGCCACCTCGCGCTTAGGGCGGAGATGACGCCCACGCTCGCGCGCATGGTCGCGCAGCGCCAGAAGGAGCTTCCCTTCCCGCTCAAGTGGACGACGATCGCGCAGTGCTTCCGATACGAGCGCATGACGAAGGGCCGCAAGCGCGAGCACTACCAGTGGAACCTCGACATCATAGGCGAGGACTCCGTGCTCGCCGAGGCCGAGGTCATCGGCACGGCATGCGACGCGCTCAGGCGCATGGGCCTTTCGCCGGCCGACTTCAAGGTGCATGTCTCGTCAAGGAAGTTCCTCGGCGAGCTCCTCGCGAAGAGCGGCATCGCCGCGGACCGCCACGCCCAGGTGTTCCTCGCGCTCGACAAGCGCGGCAAGATGCCGGACGCCGAAATCGCCGCGATGCTGAAGGACGGCGGGCTTTCGGACGCCGAGATCGAGGCGACATTCGCAATCATGGAGACGAAGGACTACTCCGCCTGCCCCGAGCTCGTCGAGCTCTTCCGCCTTGCGGAGATCGCCGGATTTGCGGACTGCCTCGAGTTCGACATTTCCGTCATCCGCGGCCTCAGCTACTACACGGGCGTCGTCTTCGAGTGCTTCGACACGAAGGGCGAATTCCGCGCGATCTTCGGCGGCGGCAGGTACGACAACCTCCTCACCACGATCGGCGGCGAGCCGACGAGCGCCGTCGGCCTTGGGTTTGGCGACGTCGTAGTCACCGAGCTTCTGAAGGCGCGGCTCGGCGAGGACGCGGCAGCCGCGAGGAAGGGCGTCGCAATCGGCTTCATGTTCCCGGAGCAGCGCGACGCCGCGGTGGCGCTTGCCGCACGGCTGAGGAAGTCTGGCGAATGCGTGGATCTCGCGCTCCGCAGCCAGAAGCCGAAGAAGTTCTTCTCGCACGCAGCCGAGTCGGGCGCCGCGAAGGCGGTGTTCCTCGGCCCGGACGACGTCGAGAAGGGCGTCGCGCGGATGAAGGACCTCTCCACGCGCGAAGAGACGGAAATGGAGCTCGTGCCATGATGAAGACGCTTTTCTCCGCGCTCTGCGCCTTCGTCCTCGCCTTTGCCGTCCAAGCGGCAGACAAGTCGTCCGACGCGATAGTGAAGCTCCTCAACTCGCGCGCATCGGGGAGCCGCAGCGAGTTCCGCGAGGCCGCAAAGATCGTCGCCGAGGATGCGAAGAATGGCCGTCCGCTGCAGCAGTTCGTCATAGCGCTCGTCGCTAACGACAGGGATCTCCCGCGCAAGCTGCGCCTCAAGCCCGAGACGCGCAGGGCCTATCTCGACCAGGCGAGGGACAAGATACGCCGTCTCGCCGAGGAGAAGAACAACGCCCTTGCGTGGTATCTCCTGTCGCTCGAGACGAACGACATGGCGTTCCTCAAGCGCGCCGCCGACGGCGAGAACGTGCAGGCGCTTAACGCATGGGGCACCATCACCCTGACGGAGGCGTTCAGGAACCCGTCGATGGAGACGAACGAGGTCGAGAGGACGCTTGTCAAGTGCTTCGGGCTCTTCAAGAAGGCCGCCGACGCGGGAGATGCAAACGGCCTCTACAACCTCGGCATGTGCTACATGCAGGGCTACGGCTGCACGCCAGACCAGGACCTCGCCTACAAGTGCTTCCGCACGAGCGCGGAGGCCGGCCATCCGGAGGCGATCAACAACATCGGCGGGTTCTACCGCGACGGGATCGTCGTCCGCGCCAATCCCGAGACGGCGGCGAAGTGGTTTGCGCGCAGCGCAGAGCTCGGCAACTCATACGGCATGCTGAACTACGCGCTCGCCCTGCAGCGCGGCGAGGGCGTTGAGAAGGACGTCCCCAAGGCGGTCGAGCTGCTGAAGGAGGCCTCGGAGCTCGGCAGCGCCGAGGCGATGAACGCGTACGGCATGTGCTTCTACAACGGCGACGGCGTCAAGAAGGACGAAGCCGAGGCGGTGAAGTGGTACCGCGCCTCCGCCGCGCGCGGCTTCGCGCCGGCAATGGACAACCTTTCCTCTTGCTACAGCCTCGGCACGGGCGTCAGGAAGGACGAGAAGGAAAGCCTCGTCTGGAAGGTGCGCAGCATGGCCGCGCGCGGCGACAGGAACGCGGCCGCATGGCTCCAGCAGAACGGGAAATGAAGATACTCCTGATAGGCGACGTCGTCGGCAGCCCCGGACGGCGCATCCTAGCGCGGGAGCTCAAGCGCCTCAGGCGCGAGCTCTCGCTTGCCGCCGTCGTCGTCAACGCAGAGAACTGCGCGGCTGGCTCTGGCCTCACGGCGGCGCTCGCGGAGGATATCTTCGATTCTGGCGCCGACGCGATCACGCTCGGCGACCACACGTGGGGGCAGAAGGAGTTTGCCGGGCAGATCGGCGCCATCGAGCGCGTCGTCAGGCCCGCGAACTTCGCCCCCGAATGCCCGGGGCGCGGCTGGACGCTCGTGACCGCGCCGACGTTCCAGTTCGCCGTCGTCAACGTGCAGGGGCGCGTCTTCATGCAGGCCGTGGACTGCCCGTTCAAGGCAATCGACCGTGTCCTCGCCGAGATCCCTAAGAACGTCTCCGTGTTCGTCGACTTCCACGCCGAGGCGACGAGCGAGAAGATGACGATGGCGCACTACGTCGACGGACGCGTGACGGCGATAGTCGGCACCCACACTCACGTCCAGACGTCCGACGCGCGGCTTCTGCCCAAGGGTACGGCCTACATCACCGACCTCGGCATGACCGGGCCGTACATTTCGTCGATAGGGCGCGACCTCAAGCCCGTCACGAGGAAGTTCGTCACCGGTATACCTGCGCGCTTCGAGGTGGCGGAAGGCCCGTGCGTCCTCGAGGGCGCGATAGTCGACTTCGACCCGGCGACGAAGAAGGCCTCGTCGATAGAGGCATTCAGGGTGCGAGAGTGAGCGGTCTCGTGGAGAACCTGAGGCGCCGGGCCGAGGTCGTCCGCGCAGTCCGCGCGTTTTTCGACGATCGCGGATTCACGGAAGTGTCGACACCTGTCTTGATTTCCGCGCCCGCGCCCGAGCCGCACATCGACTGCCCGCCGTGCGGGAAGGGTTTCCTCCGCGCGTCGCCGGAGCTGCAGATGAAAAAGCTGCTCGCCGCGGGGATGGACCGCATCTACCAGATAGGGCCGTGCTTCCGCGACGGCGAGCTTGGCGCGCGCCACAACCCCGAGTTCACGATGATCGAGTGGTATCGCCTCGGCGCGACGTATCTCGACATAGCGGCCGACGCGGAATCGCTGCTGCATGAGGTCGTGCCCGGCTGCGCCGCGCCCTCGCGGATTACCGTCCGCGAGGCGTACTTGAGGTGGGCGGGGTGGGACCCTTGGCTTGAATGGGACCAGGACCGCTTCGACTTCGACATGGCCTCGAAGATAGAGCCGAGCCTGCCGAAGGGGGCGGTGTTCCTCATGGACTACCCGAAGGAGGCTGCCTCGCTCGCGCTTCTGCGCGGCGACGTCGCCGAGAGGTGGGAGCTCTACGTTGACGGCGTGGAGCTCGCGAACTGCTTTACCGAGCTTTGCGACGGCGCGGAGCAGCGGCGGCGCTTTCTTGCCGCGAAGGAGGAGCGCCGGCTTCTCGGAGAGAGCGACTATCCGCTGGACGACGAGTTCCTCGAGCTCCTCCCGCTCGTCGGGAGCGCGTCGGGCGTTGCCCTTGGCGTCGACCGTCTCGTCGCGCTCGCCATTGGAGAGGACGACATCCATTCCGCGATGTGCGGCGTGTGATTATGGTATAATATCCGCAATGGCAGAACAGCAGCACATACCCCTGCCGCTCAAGTACCGCCCGATGACGTTCGACGACGTCGTCGGCCAGGAGCACGTAGTAAGGACGCTTCGTCACGCAATCGAGGCGAACCGCATCGCGAACGCATACCTTTTCATCGGCCCCCGCGGCATCGGCAAGACCACGACGAGCCGCATCTTCGCGAAGGCGCTCAACTGCATGTCTCCGAACGGCGTCGAGCCGTGCGGGAAGTGCGTCAACTGCGAGGAGATCGCCGCTGGCCGCTCCTTAGACGTCGTGGAGCTCGACGCAGCGTCGCACAACAAGGTAGAGGACGTTCGGCCGATAATAGAGTCGGTCCAGTTCAAGCCGGTCTCGTCGAAGTACAAGATCTTCATAATAGACGAATGCCACATGCTTTCGACTGCGGCCTGGAACGCTCTTCTCAAGACGCTCGAGGAGCCGCCGCCGCATGTCCGATTCATCTTCGCGACGACAGAGGGCGACAAGGTGCTCGCGACGATCGTCTCCCGCTGCCAGCGCTTCGACCTGCGGCGCATCCAGACGAACGACATCGTCTCGCGTCTCCGCCATGTCTGCGAACGCGAGAAGATCGACGCCGAGGAGGATGCGCTTCTTGCAATCGCGCGGGGCGCCGAGGGAGGCATGCGCGACGCGCTCTCGTCGCTCGACCAGCTCGTCTCGTTCAAGGGCGAGAAGGTGACGGAGGAAGACGCTCTCGGCGTGTTCGGTCTCGTGAGCCGGTCGGCGCTCGAAGGTCTTGCGCAGGCGATTCTCAGGGGCGACGTCGGGGCGATACTCTCGTCGATAGAGGCGTTCGACTCGGCGGGCAAGAACATGCGGCGGCTCATGAGCGAGCTCCTCAGGCATTTCCGCAACCTCGTCGTCGTCCAGGCGCTCGGGCCTAACGCGAAGTCGCTCGAGGCGACGCCCGACCAGGTCAAGGTTCTCGCGGCCCAGGCCCAGGGCGTGGATGCCGGGCGGATATTCCGCATCTGCGACCAGCTCGCCGACGCAGAGGACAAGCTGCGCTATGTGCTGAGCGTGAGGACCCTTATCGAGATGACGCTTATCCGCGCATCGCGCATCGCGACGACCGCCACGGTGGAGGAGCTGATGAAGGCGGTGCGCGAGCTCAAGGCCACGGGGAATGTTGGCTCGTTGCGGTCGGCACGGAGTGCCGCCCCTGCCGAGGTTGCCGTTGCGCCCGCCGCCGCACCAGCGAAGATGCCGCGCGAGGAGCCCCCCGCGCCGACAGCCGCTGCGCCCGTCGCCGCCGCGCCTGCGGCTCCGGCCCGCGAGCCCCCGCCGCCGCGCCCGGCGAAGAGCGTTTCCAGAAGCGACATTCTCAACGACAAAAAGCTGAACGACGTCCTCGCGTCTCTTCCGGGTGCAGTCGTCAGCGACATAAAGGAGGCGGTGAAATGACGAGTTGTGCATGGCTTTGGCTTTACGTCGGGGCGTTCCTGATGCTTGCGGAGCTGCTGCTGCCGGGGTTCGTGATCTTCTTCTTCGGGCTCTCCGCCGCGACGGTCGGGCTCCTGAGGTTCGCGCTCGGCGACACGTTCACGCTTACATGGCAGCTCGCCGCGTTCTCGGCTTTCACGATCCTGTATCTCGCCGTACTGCGCCGCGTTCTCACGAAGCTGTTCTCCGGCTCGGTCGAGCGCTCCTCGGCCGATCTCGACAGGTCCGCCGTCGGCCGCATCGGCCAGGTGACCGCCGAGATCGCGCCCCCGAAGACCGGGCGCGTCATGATCGGCGACGCGGAGTGGACGGCGGCCGCCTCGTCGCGCATCGCGGCCGGCGCAGACGTGAAGGTCGTCGGGCAGGACAATCTCACGATGACCGTGGAGCCGCTCTGACAAGCCGTATGCCCCTCGGCGCATGCGAGCTTTGTCCGAGGCGGTGCGCCGCACGGCGGTTTCTGCCGCACGGAGCGCACGGCTGGTGCGGCGCGGCGGATGTGCCGCGCGTCTTCCGCTGGGGGCCGCACTTCGGCGAGGAGCCGCCGCTCGTAGGAAAGGGCGGCTCCGGCTGCGTGTTCTTCTCGCGCTGCACGATGAAGTGCCTCTACTGCCAGAACTCCCCGTGGAGCTGGAAGGGCGGCGGGGAGGACAAGACTATCCCGGAGCTTACCGCGATTTTCCGCGAGCTTGCGGTAAAGGACAAATGCGCCAACTGGAACCTCGTTTCCCCGACGCCCTACCTGCCTTTCATCCGCGAGGCGGTCGCGCCCCTCGTTGCCGATGGAATTCGGCTGCCGTTCGTCTGGAACTCGTCGGGCTACGAGCGAGTCGAGACGCTTGAGGAATACAGCGACCTCTGCGACTGGGCGCTTTTCGACCTCAGGTATTCGCGAGACGAGACGGCTGTCGCGGCGAGCGCGGCGCCGGGCTATGTAGAGACGGCGCGAGCCGCGGTCAAATGGGCATGGAACAAGTGCAAAGTTGAAAGCGCAAAGTGCAAAGGGCTGGACAGCGGACTCATTGTCAGGATACTCGTCCTGCCAGGCCACGCTGACGAGGCGATAGAGAGTCTCGCGTGGCTCGCTACGGAAGTCTCGAACGAGGTCGCGGTCTCTGTCATGGCGCAGTACACGCCTGCCTACAAGGGGCTCGAGACGCCGCCGTTCAACCGTCCGGTCACGAAGGAGGAATACGAGTCCGTCGTGGAGGCTGCGGAGGACTTCGGCTTCGAGAACGGCTGGATACAGGGATACGAGGCGAGCGACCCGCATCTCGCGCTTCTCGGCGAGAACATGGGCGCAGACCACGGGATCGTGAGATGAGCCGTGCCGTCAGCGGCGGCCGAAAGCGGCGGCCCAGCGGGGATAGGGCGTGCGGACGTCCATCTGCTCTCCCGAGACGGGATGGCGGAACTTTGCCGCGAGCGCATGAAGGCGGTGGCCCGTCATGTTCTCTACTGCAAACGCGCCGTAAAGCCGGTCGTTCACGATGTGCATCCCTGCGATCGCGAGCTGCGCGCGGATCTGGTGCGTTACCCCGGTGAAGATCGTTACTTCCAGGAGCGTCTGCTCCTCCGTCTCGGTCGATATGAATTCCACCGGCCTAAAATTCGTCACCGCGTGAAGCGGCTTCAGCCCCTCGCACTGCGCGCGCGTCAGCCGGTTGTGGTGAACGTCGATCATCCGGCAGAAGGGCAGCGTCGGATCATGGACGAGGTCGTTCTCGAGCGTCCCCCCAACGGCAACCGTTCCCTCGACGAGCGCGAGGTACGTCTTCTCGACTGTCTGCGCGGCGAACTGTCCGCGAAGGCACTCGAACGCCTCCGCCGTTCTCGCCACGAGGACAAGCCCGGACGTGTCTGCGTCGATGCGGTGCACGGCGCCGGCGAGAAGGGGCCTGTCCCCAAGCGGAATGCACTCGGGGTGGCGCACGACGACTCCGTTCATCAGCGTTCCGAGCTCTGAGCGCTTCAGCGGCTGAACCGGCATTCCGGCGGGCTTGTCGTAGGCAAGGAGCGACTCGTCCTCGAACACGCACGGCGCGTCGACCGACGGATCCGGCGCGACGGTGTTGTCGGAAGCCTCCGCGAGAGAGCGCACGTCTATCGTCTCGCCGCCGCGGAGCTTGAGGCCTTTCGCGGCGCGCCTGCCGTCCACAAGCACTCCGCCCGACTCCACCGCTTCGCGTACGAACGCGCGCGTGCTCGTGGGGAAGTGCAAAAGAAGTGCGGCGTCAAGCCTGACGCCGCCTTCTTTAACCGTGAATGTTCTGCTCCTGATCAATGCCTAAACTCTTAAACCTATGAACTTTGAACTTTCAACTTCCTATTCGTACCTATCCATGACGTTCGGCGCGACAGGAGCCATTCCCTCCCACGACTTGTTGGACGCCCACGGAAGATCGGTGTCTTCCGGGGTGTCGGCTATGCACCCGGCGAGGAGCGCGATGCCGAGCGCGGCGAGGAGCGTCTTTGCTGCCGTGCCCATCGGTTAGTCGGCGAAGATGATGTCGCCGGGCTGGATGTCGCCCTGCTTCCACGCGCCGAGGATGTCGCAGATGATGTAGTTCTTCTCGCGGACTTCCTGGCGGAGGCGGATGCGGCCGATGAATTCGCCGGCTTCGCCGTGGAAGCCAGGACGCTTCACGCCGAGCTCGAGGTTCGGGATCGGGTGGTCGAGGTTGTCGCCCTTGAGCTCCTTCATCGTCTTGGGGTCGAACTCGACGATGGCGAACATGTTCTCGTTGTCCGCCTCCACGACATTGCCCTTATCGCCGGACGGAATCGACGTGATGTTGCGGTCGCCGCCGCCGGGAGTGTTCTTGGCGAGGATCTCCTGGATCAGCTTCTTCAGCTGCTCGACGAGCTTCTGGCTCTTCTGGAGCTCCTCCTTTGCCGCCGCCGTCTCGTCCTGGGCCGTCACGACCTCGTCCTTGAGGGAGGTGATCTCGGCGTTGAGCTCGTCGATCTGGGTCTTGATCTTGACGATCTGGTTCTCGAGGTCGGCCTTGGTCTCCTCGAGCTTGGCGATCTTCTCGTTCTTCTCGACGATCGTCACCTTGTCCTGCCGCGCCATGGGCTTGATCTTGTTCAGCTCTTCGACCTGCTCGTCGATGATCTTGTGGAGCTTGACGAGCTCGGCACGCGTCGTGTTGAGCTTGGACTGCATCTTCGACGCTCCGTCAAGGAGCAGTTCGAGGAGCTCGCGCTCCGTGCCCGGACCCTTAGTCTCGGGAACGTTGCCGTCCATGACGATGTTGCCCTCGAAGTCCAGGACGTAGACGTTGCGGAGCTGCTTCTTCGTCTCGGGGTTGTCCCAGCTGTACGTCTCGAGGTTGCCCTGCTCGAGGTAGAAGTTGTAGTCCTCAAGGACGTTCTCGGTCTCCGGGATGTCGACGATCTTCGCCTCTATGGGCGAGACGTCCTTCTTGGTCTCGGTGGTCGCGTCCTTGTTCGGCTCGACCTTTTCGACCGTCCTGGCGATCTTGATGACATATTCCTCCTGCAGACGGTTTCGGTCCGTCAGAAGAGAGCGCTTCTTGTTCAGTTCGATTTCAAACCACAGGGCCGCGGCCGAGAGGATGACGAACAGATACACAAGTACGTGCAGTGCTTTATTCATATGAGTGCATTCCTATACGTGACTTGAGAATGATACACCATTTTCGTTCTAAACGCAACCGTTTTTTGGTAGAATATGCGGCATGAATTTTCAGGTCCTAAAGGCGGATACGCGTACGCGGGCGAGGCTGGGGCGGCTTTTTACCGCCCACGGCACCGTCGAAACCCCCGTTTTTATGGACGTTGGCACGCTTGGCACGGTCAAGGCGCTTGAGCCGCGCGACCTCGGGGAACTGGGCACGCAGGTGGTTCTCGGCAACACCTACCACCTCATGCTGCGCCCCGGCGCGGCCGTCCTCGCGGCCGCCGGAGGGCTTCACCGCTTCATGGGCTGGGACGGGCCGATCCTGACGGACTCGGGCGGCTTCCAGGTCTTTTCGCTCGCCAGGATGCGCAAGATCACCGAGGAAGGGTGCCGCTTCAACTCGCACATCGACGGCCACGAGTTCTTCCTTGGGCCGAAGGAGTCGATGGAGATGCAGCGCGTGATCGGCTCGGACATCGCGATGGTCTTCGACGAGTGCCTGCCCTATCCGTGCGAGCGCGACAGGGCCGCGAAGTCGGTCGAGCAGACCTTGCGCTGGGCGCAGGTCTCGAAGGACCAGCCGCACGCCGAGGGGCAGATGGTCTTCGGGATCGTGCAGGGAGGGGTGTACGACGACATCCGCCGCCACTGCGCCGAGGAGCTCGTCAAAATCGGCTTCGACGGCTACGCGATAGGGGGTGTGTCGGTCGGCGAGCCGGAGGAGTTCATGTACAAGGCCGTCGACGCGTCGGTGCCCTATCTTCCCGAGGACAAGCCGCGCTACGTGATGGGGCTTGGCGTAATGCACCAGATGGCCGAATGCGTCGCGCGCGGAATAGACATGTTCGACTGCGTGATTCCGACGCGCATCGCTCGCCACGGCACCGCGATCACGCGCCGCGGCAACGTCGCGATCAAGGCCGCGAAGTGGGCGTTCGACCAGGGGCCCGTCGAAGAGGGGTGCGAGTGCTACTGCTGCCGCAACTTCACGAGGAGCTACGTCCGCCACCTTCTCGCGTGCGACGAGATACTGGGCCTGAGGCTTCTCACGATCCACAACGTCTGGGCGCTGAACCGCTTCATGAAGGAGATGCGTTCCGCCATCGAGGACGGCACTTTTGCCGATTGGAAAGAACAAGTAAAGAAAGAAACGAAAAACAATGAATAACTGCATAATGCTGTGCGACGCCGCGCCTGCGGCCCCCGCATCCACAACCCCGGCCGCAGCCCCCCAGCCGCAGTCCGGCATGGGAATGATGATCCCCATGCTGCTGATCCTCGCGATCTTCTACTTCATGATGATCCGCCCCCAGCAGCGCAAGGAGAAGGAGCGCCGCAAGATGATAGAGGAGCTTCGCGCGGGCGCGAAGGTCGTCTTCGCCGGCGGCATCATCGGCACCATCATCGAGGCGACCGAGAAGACGTTCAAGGTCGAAACCTCGAACGGCACCGAGATGGAGATTCTTCGCAGCTGCGTCCAGGGCGTTGTCACGCCCGAGGGATCAGCTGAGGCCAAGTAGGCGCCGTCAATGGCTTTCGCCCAGGGCAAGTTCGGCATCGAATACAATGCAAACCCGATAGACGAAGAGTCGTCGGGCGCGGGTTGGCTCGTAGTCGTCATTGCCCTTGCGGCGATAGCCGTCCTTGCGGCGGCCGGTGTGAGGCGGCTTGTTTCGTCGGCTTCCGACGAGCCGCCGCCAAACGATGCGCCCGTCGCCGTGCCTACGGTCACGCCGGTCGCGACCAACGCGCCGCCACATGTCGAACCCCCGCCGCCGCCGCCGCTTCCTCCGGGCGCGGAGCGCAACCGTCCGCGCGTCGCCAAGAACCTGCTCCTCAAGCTAGAAAAGGCCGAAGCCGCGCATGACGTGGAGCTCGCCGTCTCCACGATAGAGCAGCTGCGCGCGCTCCCCGGCGAGGCCGTCGCGGATCTCGACAATTCGCTTGCGCGGCGTCTCGGCGAGCTGAACATCCGCCGGCTTTTCGTCGGCAGGAACCGCCAGTGGGTGAAGGAGGTGGAAGTGCGCCGCGGCGATTCGGCGACGCGCATCGCCTTCGAGAACGGCTCGACCCTTGCCTCGCTCCTCAAGCTCAACAGCCTTCCGTCGGCAGACCGGCTCCGCGTCGGGCAGAAGCTGAACGTGATGGACCATCCCCGGTTCACGATAGTCGTCCACCGCGTGGCGAAGTACGCAGACCTCACGCTCAAGGGCAAGTTCTTCAAACGCTACGACATCATCGCCCCGGTCCGCGCGGAGGCAGGCAACTACGAGACGCCCGCGAAGCTCCGCGCCTTTCTCGCGGAGAAGGGGATAGCGCTTTCCCCGGCCGACAGCGCCGAGCTCGACATGCTCGTTCCCGCGAAGTCGTCGCTTCTCGTCTCCGACCTCTGAGGCGGATTCACTTTCAATTCACTTTTCTTTCCGCGGAATGTGGTATGATGGTCTCCGTGAAGAGGAGTCCGTCGATAGCACATGGTTTTGAATGGCTCGCGCTCTGCGCGTCGCTCGCCGCCGGCGAGCGGTGCGCGTTCGCCGTGCCGGTTGTTTCGCCGCTTTGGCCGCTCGCGGCGTTTGCCGTCGTGGTCGCGCTTGCCGCCTGGCTCGCGTCCGGCTCCCGCCTTTCGCGCCTTGCCGTGGCGTTCGCGGCGGGATTCGCGCTCGCGCTCCATTCGGCGCAGTCGAGGAAGGAGGTCCTTGAAGAGGCGCACATCCTCGGCCGCGGCAGGCCTTTCGTCCGCGAGTTCCGCGTCGAGGGCGGGGTGCGTCTGGCGCCGTCTGGCGGCGGCGTCAAATGGGTTTCGTTCCTCAGCTCCGCCGCGTCCGTCAAGGTGCGCGTCATATTCCCGCTCACCCAGTCGTCGCCCGTGCCGCAGGCGGGCGAGACCTGGGAGTGCGCCGGGTGGCTCGAGCAGACGAAGGGCGACGACCCGTCCTTGCGCCGCCGGCTGTGGGTGAAGGGGAAGGGCACGTACGCGCGCCGCGTCGCGCGCGGCAGGTCCGCCGCGCTGCTCGGCGGGCTCAGGTCCGATCTTTCGCGGCGCATGGGGATCGGGCTTCCGCGAAACTGCGTCGCCGCAGACTTGAACCGCGCGATACTCCTCGGTGAGCGCACGCGCCTGCGAAAGACCGACCGCGACGCATTTGCCGCGGCCGGCACGATTCACGTCTTCGCGATATCGGGGCTTCATGTTATGCTCGTCGCGCACACGTTCGCGTTTCTTCTCGCGCTTGCGGGGTGGCCGTTCCGCTTTAGAGGCCTGGTTCTCGTGCCCGCGCTATGGGCCTATGTCGCGATGACGGGGGCGAGTCCGAGCGCGGTGAGGGCCGCGTCGATGGCGAGCCTGTATTTCGCCGCGCCGCTCTTCTGGCGCAGGCCCGACTCGCTCGTCGCGTGGTCGGCCACGTTCCTCGCGGTGTACGGGAGCGACCCGATGAAGCTCTTCGACACCGGCTGCGCCCTGTCGTTCGCGGTGATGCTCGGGCTCTTCTTCTGCGGGCGCTTCGCCGCAGGGCGCGTCCGCGGCAGATTCGCCGCGTCGCTCGTCATGACGTTCGCCGCCTGGGCCGCCGGAGCGCCGATCGCGGCCCACGCGTTCGGGCGCGTGACGCCCGGCGGGATCGTCGCCAACCTTGCGCTCCTTCCGGCGGCTGGAGTGAGCGTCAAGGCCGGCATGGCTGGAATCGCGGCGAGCCTCGTCTCCGATAGGCTTGCGGCGCACATAAACAGCTTCGCCGCGCTCATTGCCGGGACGATGGCCGATCTTTCGCGCATCGTCGCCTCGATTCCCGGGGCGGACATCCCCGTCGAGCCGTGGCCGATCTCCGTGTGCGCCGCGTGGTACCTCGCACTCGCGCTTCTTCTCTGGCTGCTTCAAAGAAGGACGGGAAATCTATGAGATGTCACGGCTAATGATCAGGAAAGCAATCCTTTTTCCCTGAGGTTGTCGAGTGTTTCCGCAAGGCGCTCGCGCTTTTTCCGCGTCTCGTCTTCGGGGTTTGCGAAAAGCGACGGCTCGTCGTCGCCGGGCGAGTCCTGGATGTTCGTCACGCCAAAGCCGATGAGACGTATCGTCTTCGGCTTGCGGCCCGCGGGCCATTCTCGGTTGAAGAGCGCGAGCGCCGCCTCTCGGAAGGCGATGTCGTCGCGCGCCGGATGCGCGAAGGGCGCCTGCCTCGTGATCGTGTTGAAGTCCGCGTCGCGCACCTTGATCTTCGCGGTCTTCGCCCACCTCGTCGCGCGCCGGAAGCGACGCCCCACGTCCGTCACGAGTTCGAGCAGCGTCTCTCGCACCGTCGCGCGGTCGTAGGTGTCCTCGTCGAAGGTGTGCTCGCGCGACACCGACTTTTCCTCGCCCGGCTCCCAGTACACCTTGTCGTCGGAAATCCCGAACGCCATGTCTATGAGATCGTCAGAGACGAGCGGACTTCCGCGGCCGAGACGCTGCAGGTCGCCGCATGTCGCGATGCCGTAGGGCTTGAGCGATTCGACCGTCTTCTTCCCTGCGCCCCAGAGGATGCCTATCGGCTTGTCGCGCAGAAACGCCGCGATTTCGCCGGGCTCGAACGGCATTAGCGTGAAGCCGTCCGGCTTGTTCTGCTCGGAGCCGATTTTCGCGAGGAGCCTGTTCGGCGCGATGCCGACGGAGCACGTCACTCCGCAGACGCGGCGTATCTCCGCCCTGAGCGCCTCGCCGAGCGCCGTCGCGCGCTCCGCGGCAGATGCGCCGCGCGCGCCGTAGAGGTGTAGCGAGCCCGTTATGTCGAGGAACGCCTCGTCAACCGAGACTCCCTCGACATACGGCGTGTAGTGCGAGAACACCTCGAACACCCTGTCCGAGACCTCCTGGTACGCCTCCATGTGGGGCCTTACGAAAATCGCGTGCGGGCATAGCTGGTACGCGGTTCTCGACGGCATGGCGCTGCGGATCCCGAACCTCCGCGCCTCGTAGGAACACGTCGACACAACTCCGCGCTCGTGCGGCCCCGAGCCGACGACGAGCGGCTTCCCGCGCCACTCGGGGTGCGACAGGAGCTCTACCGACGCGAAGAACGCGTCCATGTCGACATGCAGAATCACGGCCATGCGACGATTCGATTATAGCATAATGCGACTGAGGCCATTTCAGTTCGGACGAGTGTGTCGTCAGTCGTCGAAGAGGTCGCGCAGCCATCCGGCCCTGCGGCCTTCGGCACGGCGGCGCATGTCGATGAGAAGACCGTCGATCGAGTGGTTCGCGAATCGCAGGTTGTCGACCTCGAATATCTCGCCGACGAGCTGAGTTCCGGGAATCGCTGAGACGGGATCGCCCTTGCTCCTTATGTTCGTGACGAGGCCGGCGGTCCTCTCCACTGCTTCCTTCGGAAGAGAGAGCAGCGTTATGCTCGATATCCCGGCCGCATTGTAGGTCGCGCACGCGAGGCGGCCAGGGTTCTGCAGCATCATCGTCGCGTACGCCGCTATGCCGCCGCCGAGGGAATGGCCGGAGACGACGAGCTCCGCGTCGGGAAAGGCGCGCCTGACGGAGGAGAGCATCTCTGCGCCGTAGAGATACTGCTTCGGCGTTCCGCCGCCGCCCTGATGCGCGTCTACGACCCAGTCCTGCATCCAGTGCTCGTCTTCCCCGGGCGCGTTCGACCCGCGGAACGCGACGGCCACCGTGCCGCCGTCTTCCTTTCTGCAGAGGCGCGCGCCGAACCCCGCATTGCCGCTGTCCTCGACAAAGCCGGTGTCCGGCTCGTAGCGGAAACGGCCCGGCGCAAGGTCAATGTGCGCGAACTCTTCGGACGTGAGCGCCCTGTATCCCGCCGGAAGGTCCGGATGGTTGCGGTATGCGGCGGCTGCGAGCTCGCCGACGGCGATGAAGTGCTCGTGTCTGTCCGGGGTCAGGTCGTCTCCGAAGGAGAGGACCTTCGCCCCCGCCCACGCCACGGTCGACTTCGCGGCGCCGGTCGCGGTGGAAACGGCGTCTGCAGAGGCGCGGACGACTGCATTGTCGTCGCCGTAGCCCGTTTCGAGAACGCGGCAGCCGCCAACCAACGCCAGCGCGGCGGACAGAGCTAAAAACCCGGAAGAACGATTCATGCATTAATTATATCTTATTGTTCTGTGCGCGGTCAACGGGATTCGCCATGCGGCGTTCGCCCACTTCGGCGCCGGGATTTGGTATAATCTGCGGCAAGGAGAAACTGTTGTAGTGATGGTTGCATGGTCACGAGAGCGCATAGCGGTGGCCGCGTATTTCGCGGTCCTCGGTCTCATATGCGCGACCTGGGGGTCGTCGATAGACGACATGAAGGCGCTTCTTGGGCTTACCGACTCCCAGCAGGGGTGGCTCCTGCTCTCGGGGCCCGTCGGCAATCTCGTGAGCTTCACGTTCGCGAGCGCGGTCGTGACGCGCCTCGGAAGCCGCCGCTGCCTCGTCCTCGCGGCTTCCGTCTATCTCTGCGCCGCGCTCGGCATGGCGGCCTGCTTCTTCTTCCGCGCGCCGGTTCCGTTCTGGTGCGTGGCGATCGCCGCGCTCGGCGGGACCGGCAACATCTTCAACATATCGGTGAACACGCAGGGCGGCATCGTCGAGAGGCGGGCTGGCTGCACGATAATGAACTCGTTCCACGCGATGTTCAGCCTGCTGTGCCTCGCGGGCGGGCTGCTCGCGCTCGTCACGACTTCGTGGTGCGTCCCGGTTGAATACCGGTTCCTCGGCGTCATCGCGGCGGCCGTGGTCGCGCACCTGGCGTTCTTCCCGTGCCTTCCGAAGGATAACGACGTCTCGAGGAAGGAGAAGGGCGAAGGATTCCGCCGCCCCGACATGCCGCTTTTCCTCATAGGCGTCGCGGCTCTCGTCGTCATGGGGTGCGAGGGGTCGATAAGCGACTGGGTGGGCGTGTTCTACCGCGATTCGCTGGGCGCCGTCGGGGGGCGCGTCAAGTGGGGCTTCTGCGCCGTCGCCGCGATGATGACGCTCGGGCGCTTCGTGACTGACAGTTTCGTGAACCGCTTCGGCGGAGTCCGCGTCTTTCGCGTCCACAGCGGCCTTGTCGCGTCGGGTCTCGCGGTTGCGCTGCTCTCTCCGTTCCTCGGGCTCTCTGGCCTTCCGCTCCATCTATTGGCGACGGCGGGATATGCGGTCGCGGGCTATGGGATCTCCGCGCTCGTCCCGATACTCTATTCAAAGGCGAACCGCACAAAGTCGATGCCGGCGGGCTCGGCGATCACGTTTGTCGGCTCGATGGGCTTTCTCGGCTATTTCGTGTGGCCGCCGATGATCGGGCAAGTCGCAGACGCGACAAGTCTTTCCCTCGCGCTCGGCATATTCGCCGTTTTGATCCTCGTCTGCCTTTTTCTGCATCTCGCCGACGACTGACAGGGGATTTTCGATGCACAGACTGCTTGTCGATACAACAATGCTCGAATCGGACGCGCCTGCGCTGCCGAAGGACGCGGCGCGCCATCTGAAGGTGCTTCGCCCCGAGGAGGGCGAGCGCTTCGAGCTGTTCGACGGAAAGGGCGCATGGCGCGTCTACGCGCATTCGGGCGGGGTGCTCTCGGCCGTCGGCGCGATCTGCCGCGAAGCGGGCGCGGCGCATCCGCCGCTGACGCTTTTCGCGTGCGTCACGAAGGGATCGCGCTGGGACTGGACGATAGAGAAGGCGACTGAGCTCGGCGCAAGCCGCATAGTGCCCGTCATCTCCGATCGCACGATCGTGCGCATCGCGCACGGCGAACGCGAGGCGAAGCGCGAGCGCTGGACGCGAATCGCGGAGGATGCGGCGCGCCAGTCCGACGCAAGGTGGATACCCGATGTGCTCGCGCCCGTCTCGTTTCGGGAGTCGCTTGCGCTTGTCGCCGGGACGACGTGCTTCGTCGGCGCGCTTGTCGAGCCGCCGGCGCGTCCGATCCTCGCTGAGTTCGCGCTGCGGCGCGGCGAATGCGCCGCGAAGGAGGGCGGTGCGGCGGTATTCGTCGGGCCGGAGGGCGACTTCACGCCAGAGGAGCTTGCGGAGCTCCTCAAGGTGGCGCACCCTGTCAGCCTCGGGCCGACCGTCCTGAGGGCGGAGACTGCCGCCATATTCGCCCTCGGCGCGATAGCCGCGGCAATGCAGGCGCGGCCCTGACGGATGTTTCCGCCGTTCGGCGTGTGCTTTCCGCGCATTTTCCCGTCCACAGCCGCCGCGGTTTTGGTATAATATCCGCCCGATTGCAAATCATTTTCAAATTGAAAGGCAGTTGGTATGAAGCGAGCGGACATTGACAAGGTCCTTATCATCGGCTCCGGTCCCATTGTTATCGGGCAGGCTTGCGAATTCGACTA
>Ga0256405_10002777_pt1 | contig 38419 bp, 34 predicted proteins | sample RumenRJG_02DNA_FD_189096 | JGI IMG/M metagenome (GOLD analysis project Ga0256405, IMG submission 189096) | Bovine rumen microbial communities from Lethbridge, Alberta, Canada - RJG_02 | ecosystem: Host-associated > Mammals > Digestive system > Stomach > Rumen | place: Canada: Alberta...
AGTCTGCGAAGGTCTGTGTCTTTCCGTCTGTATACAGGAGGAACAGACCCTTGTAGCCCAGGATGCTCTTGTGTTCAATATGGGAAAAGACGCGGCCCAGCAGTTCGCCTTTACGGCCTGTCTTCGGAAAGTCAGTGTCATCCGCAATCAAGCAGCGGGGATCCTTGCTATTGACGGAGTCGCCGCGCATCGCAATACGCCTCAGGAGTCTGCGGTTGAAGCTGTACACGATTTGCCGCCAGTTGATGTCCTCGTTGGAGAGGAACCTGTAGAACATGTCTTTCTTGCAGGCGAACATCTGACCGAGAACACTTCCGGCGAAGTTGAGACTATTTTTGATGGCGAAGAAGGGGAACAGGACCATCAACGTAAGGACTTGGCTGGCCGTGAACTTGCAGTTCGCAGCCTTGGTAAAGTCCATCTGCCTGTGGTTAAGCGTGATATGAGACATTACGTTCATGATTCCCTGAATCGCCTTCGTATTGTTACTTTCAGCAAAAAAGCTGTTGAGTTCCGAGATAATATGCCTATCTTTGTTCATGCTAAGGGATGCTATATTTGTTTGTTTGGCGACACTAATATAGTGATAATCAATGAGATATGCAATATTTCTCAGAGATATCAACCTTAGCATTTTTTCGTTTTTAGCTACATGCGAAACTTAAAATGTTAACATATACAATGTGATTAAAGTTTTGTCGGAATATGCCGACGTATTGCAAAAATAGTAAATTCTTATATTAAGGTCAAATAGAAAAACGAGAGTTTGACTGAATCTATATCAATGCAAGCGAATCACTAATACAGTCAATAAGAGTGTTTCCGCATTTGTCAATTAGTCCAAATTTACCATCTTTCCTTACAATGAAAAGCGTCTTGTCTTTATTCGGCTTGATTGACTCATACAATGGAGGGATAATCTCCTTCCCGATAGAATAAAGACCATATTTTCCTCCCTTTACAAAATAATCGAATCTTCCATTCCAACGTGATGCTTTATATGGGATTCCGTACATGTTGCGAATAATAGGATCTTCTTCATACATTGAATCATATTCGCTTTCACCCATCGAAATCCTGCTATCCTCTGCAGTTAGGAACAAGGAATCCGAGAGTGGCATGCAGAAACTGAATCTCAAGGGAACTATTATTTCTCCATTCTTGCTAATCACGCCCATTCGTCTCTCTTTCATTATTACCGTATAATGTTCTCCAAATGGATTACAAGCATCAAATTGAGCGGGAATCACTTCGGTTTGACTGTTAATAAACCCCCATTGTCCATCTTCAACATTCCCCGGGAACCAATCCCCAAGACGTTCACCCATATCAATCCAAAATACGGGTTCATGGCCACCGATATTAACAGGGAAGAGGCCATTGCAGTAATCACCAATATAGTAGTATTTGGCCGAGAAGACTATTCTTCCGGATTTATTCATAACTCCCCACAGGCCATTTAACTTGAAACAGAAGCCCAGGCCGCTACGATAAGTAATAGCCTCATAATTCAGACCGGCAAGAGCCTCTCCGGAAATGGATAGCAAACCGTAGTTTTTATTAACACCAACAATAAAAACACCATCGTATGGCCCGGATATCGAAGAATATGAAAATGGAATCCTTATTTGTCCTCTATAATCAGATATCCCATATAGTCCATTTTTTTTGCAGACAAAATAGCTAGTGTTCTGTCCCCTATTTATGGATTCATATTCAATAGGAAGGACAAATGTCCCTCTACTATCTGTTGCTCCATAAAAATTTGAAGATTTTACGATATAACACGAATTGTAGATGGAAATGCTATCAAATTGACATGGTAGAACCATGTTAGCCTTGCTATCGAGAGCACCGTATCGATTATTGATTTGAACTTTATAATTCCCTGTCCAATTGTCTCTTTCTATACGATCAAATAAGCATTGCTGAATAAACGAACCACTCTTATTAACAATCCCCCACTTATCGTTCATTTTTACAGGGCAGAGGTCATTAGTAAAGTCACCCACGCTCTCAAATTGAGGGTGGCATACAAATCGTCCGTTAAGCCCGATTATTCCCCATTTGCCATCCTGCTTAATTAGGAATAGGGACAAATCACCATAAATCACTCTCATTTCTTCGAATGAGAGGTCTGAAAACAAATAATCACCATTAGGTTTAATAACGGTCACGTCCGAACCTAACCTCGACTTACTACCAATGAAGAAGCCCTCCTCAACTCGCACTTCATGTGCGAATATACATGGAATAATCTCGTGACCGTACTTATCACAAAGCCCCCATTTTCCACCTACATAATGTTGCCCACCAAAATCCCATTCCCATTTGCCATCTTTGCTGACATTCCAATAATCATCATTATTGCGAGTCATGCAATAGTCATATTGTAATGGAATTTTGAATTCTCCCCGATAATCAATTGCTCCCCACTTGTTGTTGAGTTTAACCGTTGTAAGCCCGCCACTTGTAAGCCCGAAGTCTTCATACTTACAAGGGATGATTTCCTCTCCTCTTTTATTAAGAAAGCCGCATAGCTTATTCTTCCAAACGACACACATTCCATCTTGAAATGCCTCAATCTTGTCATATTCGCTTGAAATACGAAGCCCCGAATACAATTCTTCTATCCATTGTATCTTATCTGACTGTCTACAAACAAACTGAAGAGAATTCAATTGAGTATCGGTTAGCTTAGAAAGAAAGTCTTCCTTTTTTGCGTAAAATACACAATCGTCGACAATATTGACAATTGTTTCCTTGTATAACAGCGGGTTTCTAGTGGAAAGACGAACGAAATACTGTCCTGGCTCAAGAGGGAAAGAAATCATTGTATGCTTCTTCACGGAAGCGACCTTCGAGAAATCAATGAATAATTCTCCGTCAGCATCGGAGTAGACTTTAATATTTGTCATGTACTTAGTGTGTCTAGTAACTCTTTATTCTACTATATGTAGCCTCATCAATCTCATGTCTGCCGTCAATTGCTATCAGATATCGCTTATTATTTTCGTTAATGACGTAATAACGACATAGCGTTCGCCCATCCTTAAGGATGCCATCTTTCGTTGGCGGAATGTTTGTGCCATCTAATGAGATGACCTGAAGCGATTCCGGAGTTGTAATTTTTATTTGTACTGTCTCAATGTCAAGTCTCTCTTCACGAATCCCAAGGACAGTCATGTATGACTTACAGCCAGATGCCCCCCCGATTCGGATTCCGTTTTTATCGAAACCTATGCGCGATAGAATTCTTCCATCATCAAAACAATACCGGACTTCATCGCGATATATCTCCCATTTATAGTAAATATAACCTGTAATGTCTGCAAGCGTCAAATAAGATTTGCCTGGCGACTTTGGATGCGGCGTAATCCAAACAATTAAACCCTTGGGGATTATTGGGGACATACCTATTGTGTCTAGCGGTAAACTTATGACTGTGTTCCCGCTTTCATCAACATACTCGTAGTGAGATTCAATCGCTCTTGACTTAATCTCGCTTTTGGGGTCTAAAAAATCACATAACCTAGAGATTTCTTCATTCCAAAGTTTTTCGGAAATCTTGTATTGTTCTGCTAATACAAAGACCTTAGCAAATATAACAACCGCGTTGGGGTTATTATTTAGCAAGAAAGAAAAGAAAGAAAGGAATGCGTTATTAATGTTTTGTTTATCATTTCGCTCATCAAAATTAATTCTCATCTTTTCAAACGCCACAATATCCGCCAAGCGCTGTTCACTAATCTCATTTGCTTTATATTCTTCAAGTTTTGATGCTGACTCAAAGATGGCATCTTTTAGCCCCCTCTCTCTCTTGAAATTATAGTTATCATCCAACTCAATATAATCATACATATGCCAATTGCTGATTGATGAAGAATTCCCAGCAAAATAGGCGGCGTAATGGGCTAATGAATACTCACTATCTCTGCGCTTCCACACTTCATCTAACCAAGGCCGGCATAGAACTCTGTACGAATTATTTAAAAAATACGAAACTACATCTTCTTGGCAAATTGAGAAATGTATAGGACGGCATGCTTTAACTAAAAATACCTGAGAGGCTTCTCCAAGCTTTTTACTCGGCACAAACTTGTCGTCATATTTGTAGTACCGTTTAGTAAGTGCATTTGAACGCACTGGCTTTTCTTCAACCAAACTTGGTTTAAAGAACTCAACATCAGACACATCCGGCATTGTAGAAACCACATATTTAAAACTCTTAAGAGATTCAAAATGCGATTCTCTTTCAGCCTGTATTTCTTTGGAGTCCCTATTTGTTTCCAGGGAAGAATCTAAACCTCCTTCATCAACATAGTACATTCTTCCATTAATCCATGTGTGTGGATGTTGGGGCCCGTTGTCTTGGTTTGTGTTTGACTTCTCCAAAAGAGTATTCTCATCAAATTCAGACAAATACTTTTCGGGTGGCAAATCTTCAATTGTCGGCAACGGAATACTTTCAATTATTGAAGGCTTCTCAACTGCCTCACTTCTATCAGTCACATGCACTTCATTAGTGCTCTTGATTATACACGCTGCCAGTTTAGAGTGATAGCCCTCATGTTCTAATCCAAGAGACACAGTTATGTAATAATTCCCAGGACTGTTTGCGGCATCGATATCTCCGATTATTAAATCATAATAGGCAGGATCGGTCACGGGGAAATCATACTCGCGACTTGATAAGTGGAACTTAACACGAGGTTGTGGCTTCTTATTCATCTCAGTTCTATCCAGAAGATAAAAAGATATATCGTGGGGATGAACCAATAGAATAGAATAACTTAGTTCTTGATACCTTTCCGGGATTACTGCTTTGCCATAGTTCCCGAATAACCCTCCTCGAATTTTAGTAATAAATAAGTCTATTCCCTCAAGGCCATTTAACCGCCCCACAACGATCATGTCGTCGTAATACACGTTCTCTTGCTGAGCATATGTGGGGCACGGTATTGGATTAACTAGCTTGATGAGATCTCCTACGCATATATTTTGGGCTACTTCATTAGGAATAGCTTTCCCTTCCGTTACTCTATCAACCGGCCTGATCCATTTGGGATTACCCTTTTCATCAAATATTGGACTGGTTTTATTCTCTGACGCAATCTGTATCCCCGCAATGCATCGTCCACCTAGCTTATAGGAATTTGCAAGGCAAACAAAAAGAACACTGTCGGTCCGATATGAAATCATAATGGTTAGTGTAAGTGAATGATCTTGATATCTTTATCAGGAAAGACTTCCTCGAAATATTCAACTAAAAGACGTCGATGACAATTCGTCGGCAAATCTTCAGTACAGAGAAAACATGCTTGATCAAAAGCGTCAATAGAATACCGACTTTTCACGCCGCGTTTTTCTAGCAAATCTCTATATACCGAGACATATTCATCCCATGTTGTCTCTTTATCTTGATAGGACTTTAACAATTCCTTTGTCGGCGCAAAATCTAAAATATGGAGATACTCTGCTCCGCAAATCTTTTTTGCAAAATAACGCAAATCATCCCCTTTTGCAAAGCCTGCCAACTGGCTAGAATTGTTCAATCTAATGTCTACAATCTTCCTAACACCAGCTTGATTCAGCAGAGAGAAAAATTTCTCTGCTGATTTTTTCGTAAAACCTATTGTGAACAACGTAATCATCTTAATCCAGATTTTGATACTGTTCCCCAACTCTATACCCAATTTCCTTATTTTTCAGACGATACGCATCATCTCTTTGCTGCGTATCGGAATACTTATAATCATCCAATTCTGCCCACAGAGTGTCGGAAGATAGCTCCTGCAATAACCCCTTTTTGACATATTCATCTATCATTTCTCTCTCCAGCGCCTCATGTGAGATGAGCTCGTCAGTATGAAGTATATGCTTAACGGTTAATCCATTATCCACTAAAAATCTTGAAATTAATGAAAACCGGTGGCAGGCTAGAGGATTTGCTTCGGAGCATAGGAGCGTAATCACGAAACCTTTTTCTATTGCAACTTTTAGCCTGGAGAAACCTCGAAGAAAAGCGTCCGTTTCAATTGCTTTCTCGAAATTCACCTGCCCATCCACTATGCAATCTGTACGTCTAGCCCCAAACTCCTCTCCGAAATGAGCATACTGAATACCATTTAGACGTAAAAACCTAGACAAGGGTTCTTTATTAAACTGTGGGTTATAGGAACTCATAGGAACACTTCTAACATCGATAACGCAATTGGTATCTGTATGCCGAAGCAATTCCAACAGCCTTTCTATGCTTGTATTCGAATGACCGACCGTATAAATAGTATTATTCATATATTGTCACATATCAAACAGCGTTGCTTACTGATTTGTTGGATTCAAAAATACTATTTTTATTAGTAATATTCAATAAAGAATTAGAAAAAAGGCAACACATTATCAATGTAATGAATTAGTTTTCCCACTATTTTTCTTAAATTTGTCATCTTATGAAGCGACTATTCATAATAGTTATTTCTCTGCTCGTGGCCACCCAGATGGGATGGTCACAGCAGCGCCACGCACTATTAATTGGGATTTCAGATTACCCGTCCGGCTCAGGATGGAACAAGCTTCATGCGTATAATGACGTCGCATTAGTAAGGCGTGCTTTAAATGACCTGAATTGCGGCTTTAACATCACTGAACTCAAGGACGAAAGCGCAACTCATAATGGCATAACAGGAGCCTTGAAATCACTTGCTGGTCGTGTTCATGAAGGAGACCAGTGCATTATTCTGTTCTCATGCCATGGTCAACTTATTACCGACCTTGACGGAGATGAACGCGAACGCGATTGCACGGATCATTTCGACGAGGCAATTGTTCCATATGACGCGCTCATCGCTTATGACTGGCATCACTCCGGATACAAAGGAGGAAACCACCTCCGCGATGATGAGCTGAACTCTCTGCTTCATGAGATTCGGCATGGCATCGGCTCTACCGGGGATTTGATTGTACTGTTTGATGCCTGTCATAGTGGTGATATGTCTCGTGCCAAAGAAGAGGAATCTATGAACGATTCCTCTCCACGTCGAGGGACAGCTGATGCATTTCGTATCCCATCTTCCGGATATCATCAACATAGTTCATTTGAATCTCAGTCCATTGACTGGGTTAGTATCAGCGCATGCTATTCTAAGCAAAACAACTACGAGGTCAATATAGACGGAATATGGTATGGTCGTTTGGCATACACCTTCAGTAAGGTTATTCGTCGTGGGATTACGCCCGAAGAACTCGTTGAAGGTATTCAGTCTATCTACAAAGAGTTGCCGATAGATTCCAATAGGCCTATTCAAGTCATCGATTACCACATCCCTGTTTTCACAGGGAATGACCCTTTACTGAAATGACGGAAGAACAATTCGTACAGGGCATCCGGGCTGGAAAGCTGCGTGTTTTTGAGCGCTTTTACGACGAGTACAAGCAGCAGTTCATCGCTTTTATGCTCGGTCGTCAAAAAGTGGATTCAGAAGAACACGCAGAGGATTTGTACAGGATGGCTTGTGCCATCGTACATAATAACATCCGCGCTGGCAAATTCTCTGAAACAGACCTGGCACAGAGCAGCCTCAAAACATATCTGTTCCAAGTTGGTAAATACACACTTTGGGGAGAAAGGAGGAAGATGAGTCCCCCCCTTGTATTCGAACACGAAAAGGTCTTCAACAAAGATGAGTTTGACAACTACGTCTCCGAAACCGATCCTACCCAGGAACAGCTATTAATTATCAGAACAACTGTTAATTCGATGCCGATGCCATGCTCCAAGATCCTCAATCTTCGAATCTTTGAGAAGCTTGAGAGCAAGGAGATTGCAAGAAAAATGGGCTACAAGAATGATCGTTCTGCAATCACACAGGTCCATAAATGCAAGGAAAAGCTGGTGGCCATCGCGAAAGAAAGATTAAACAAGTACGGCTATGGATTCTAAGTTCAATATTGAGGAGCAACTGGACTATGCCATCATTGAGCATGGCGCAATTCAGCATTTGAAGGAATACGAGCTTCGAAAACAGAAGAATCGCATCCGGCGGCAGTTATTCATGAGAATCGCCTCATATTCAGCTGCGGCCTGTGTTGCATTAGCTGCTTGTATTGGTGGGAAGGAAAGCTTTGATGCCAGAAGGATTGGTGCTTCTGCCGATATATCGGACGGGGCAAAGAGCGGCTCCGTTGTTGTGGCGCTCATGAATGAAGGGAACAATAAGGAGGCACTTAGGCAGATAAAGGATCTCAGATTAATAATAGAAGGAGAGCAGCACGAAATACAGGACGAATGGACAGAATATGAAAAACAGGAGTTGGACTACCTGGAAGCGGTGTGTCTGCTACGTCAAGGTAGATTCATTTCTGGCCGAAAGGCCCTTAAGGTAATAGTCAACAATAATGGATATTTTGCCGACAAAGCACGTGCGCTTCTTGAAGAACTATAGAATCATACTGTTATCTGCATTCCTATGCTTGTTTTTTCTACCGGAAGTTTTGTTTGCACAGAGTTTTGAGGCAAAAGTCCTTTCGGCGGAGAAGTTAATGGATAAAGGGCAATATGCCACAGCTAAATATCAGCTTCTCTTTGCAATTGGGGATGAGACGCCCACTTCTCTAGCAAGGTTCAACTCATCTAATCCCGGATTAGTTGAGCGCGCAAGTAATGATGTGTTAGAGGCACGTATTCGCACTGGGGAACTTGCTCCAGCACTGGAGTCATTCCAAGAGCAAATCGTTTTTAAAGATTATGATGAGGGGATTCGCCATTTTCACCTTGAATGCCTTCTGCTGCGTCAAGAGATGATGCGCTCATATTATGGAACAGGCCTTTCTATCAATCGTAGTCTTCATCAGGCCGAGTCGGCGTATTCTTTACTAAAACAGAATAAACGCTTTATCAAGAACTACTCCTCGCTCGAATTGCTGGTTCAAGAGGATCTACTTATTGCCTATTATGAGGCCGGAAAGAACCCGGAACTGTCACATCTGTTGGGCCTAATGAAGTCTAGGGCAGAGATGATTCCTTATGGAGTCGTAAATTGGCCTGCTTACTATTGGCTGTTTAAAACATTAGATTCATCCCCCCAAGGCACCTTTACGTCTAATGATAAGAGTATCTTGGAAAAAGTGTTGAATCACCTTCTCAAGTATGAACCATCACAAGCATATATCCCTTTCGACGCGCTTTCCAGGGCTCTTGTTAGGCAAAATAATAAGGAAGAGATTCGCCGCCTTGCAGATGAGCTCTATTCCACTGCACACGATAATACTCTTTCTATGCTTCGCACCATGATTGAGTATGACAGGTATGGAATTAGCCGAGACAATACTTATCTACGGAACTATAATCTGTTGTTGACCTTACCTGAAGACACATATGAAGAGACCCTGTATAATCAAATCTTGTTCTCAAAGAATGTGTTGTTGGATTTATATCGAGAGACTGCTGATAACGTCTATGCTCTGAAAGACAAAGATCTTTCTGAAGAGTTTCGTATGATGCAGTTTTATTCTGGAGATGTGAGCTCATGGTATCAGAATATTCTGTTCCTGCAACAGTATAAGAAGAAGAATCCTCCCATCTCTCATATGAAGTATTCCTGGAGAGAGGTTCAGCGACAGCTGCGTGATTCAGATGTTGCAATAGAGTTTTTTAGGACTGGTGATAACTATGAAGACTATTCCGCCGCTATCATTAGAAATGGATGGTCACGGCCTAAAGTAGTCAAGGTGTGCTCCAGCAGGGTAATATCCAAATTTAAAGGCGATGCCGGGACACACCGAGGTGCAAAAGCAAAGTCTGCCTTTGATATCATTTTCACACCCCTGCTGCCATACATTTCAACAGGAGACCATATCTTCTTCTCTCCCGACGGAAGAATTGCAGAACTGAATTTAGAGGCATTACCAGATATTCAAGGACGCCTTGCTGGAGACCTATATCATCTTCATCGGGTACGCACAACCCGCTCTCTTCCAGCCGTCAATAAGCCTGCGGTATTTGTTCACCTTAACGTTTTCGGCGGGATGGAATATGATGCGCCAATTAATGATGTAAGGGATGAAACGATCCCTTTCCATAAGGCCGAGCCCCTCCTGGTTCTCGAAAAACGGAATACGCCTACAGGACAGTTTGATTTTGGTATTACTACTGACGGAGAGCGAGCCGGCTACTCGGAATTGCCCTATTCGCTAGAAGAAGCAGCTGTCATTTATAATGCGTGGCCAAACCCGGAAACCAGATATGGCTTTGCTAAAGTTCGGGCGGTAGAAGAGATGTTTAAGTACTGCGTCTCCAAATCTTCCCCCTATGATAAAGACATATTTCACATTGCATCCCATAGCTTTCTAGTACCTGAGACGGAATATGTTTATGGCTTATCACGGGAAGAGGAAGCCTTTAAGAAGGATGGGCTTCTTTTCAGTGGGGCCGCACATGCAATTAGAAAAGAAACTCTACCTGATGATATGAACGACCAGCTTCTCTATTCGGAAGAAATTGGCCGTATGGATCTTCGCGGTGCGGATTTGGTCGTTTTATCTGCTTGTAATACTGCACGCGGAGAAGACAGTTTTGATGGGGTATTAGGCCTTCAAAGAGCTTTCAAGCGCTCTGGGGCCAAAACGATTGTCATGACCTTGTGGAATATCAACGACTTGGCCACTACAGTATTCATGAGCGTATTCTACCGGGCTCTATTTGCCGGTAAGACTAAATATGAAGCTTTTAAAAGCGCTCAGAAGCAGGTTCGTGATATTTATGAGGATCCTTATTACTGGGCACCTTTCATCATGCTGGACTAGTCCGTCATCTTTCTTTAGACTTCATATATCTGAGTTGGGCTCTGATCCAAAAAGCATCTATCTCTGTATTCTCAGGAAGGATGTCCATTAGGATTAGTAGTTTGATGATAAAGTTACACAGCGTGTTCGGCATAGGTGTACGAAAGCTGTGTGTGTCCGAAATTAAACGGTATGTCCCCCAGATAAGCTTTAACATCTGAGGATCCTTTGCCCGGCGACCACGGTGACGTGTGGTCGCTTTTTCTAGTTCTTCAGTAGCTTGCGAAATTGTAATGCTGTCGCCTAGTTCTTTGATAATAATTGGTTTTATCACAGTCTGGATGAACCAGTTCGCATCATTGTGGAGTTGAAAACTCCTGCTACGGTTTTTAATAATGATTACGTCCCCCGTTTTTGTAGTATTACATAGAATCAGAAGACGAAGCAAATCTCTTCTTTTCATCTGCTCCTTAAGGACCTCTTCCGTATACGGATTAACGTACTGAGTATTCTTCACAATATTTATAAGGAGCTGCAGCGTGAGTATTGTCTCCTCGTCATTCTTATCAGGACCAACAATCTGGTAGATAGCCTTTAGCTTTTGAACATCACCTTCACTTGAGAGGTAAGTAGAAAGCCCGTCTTGGATTTGTTCAATGCTTAAGTCATAGTACTGAATCAAGCTCTGAATTGAATCATAATACTCTTTGGGGTAATCTGATAGGTTCATAGTTTTTACCTTTAAAAACACTAACATTTATGCCCGAAAAGAGTCATATGTAACCGGAAAAGAAATAAAAATAATGGGCCTATTTCTTTTTTTCTGAAGAGTCTTTCTTTCACGAAATTTGTTGGCAATCAAACCAGTATGCCATGAAAAAAATAGTCACAGTAACAATCTTTTTTTGTCTTTTTGCATTTTCTAGCTCGGCGCAAGACCTGATTTACCGCTCATATAGTTCGGGGGGTAGCCAGCAGCAACAAACTCAATCCTCACAGACTGTCCGTTCGACTGCGTACTTCGTTCGCAATGGCGAATACTACAAGGCTCCTATTCAGGTGGAGATTTCATCTTCTACTAACCACTATGGAGGAACATCCTACTACGTCGTCGCCGTATGGAATAATACTAGTTACTCGGGGTCTTGGTCTCGCTTGCCTAACAAGGTGGCTGTCCAACGTTGTATCAGTACATCCGCATATGGGGCAACAGCACGCCTGGAGCGAAGCTATATGTACAAGGCTCTGGTCGGGTATGATTGGTACTACTTCGATCTCTGATTACGAGCTATCAGAGATGAGGAACTCACTTGCCTGCAAAAAGACAAGTGAGTTTTTCATCCTCTTGGGTTACATATTGGGAAAACAAGACATTAATGTCGACAGAAACCATTAAAAACAAACAAAAATGAGTTACAACAATTTTAGAGGCAATCACCACAACGAGGACTACTACGAGGAAGACAACCACAGTTACAGTCAGGATGAGCTTGACGATATGTATAGAAGCGCATTCGAAGGAGACCCTGATGCTTACTGGAACATCGATTAACTATTGACTATATTATTTACTTTCACGCATTATGAAACACATACTGAACCTGCTGGCGGCCCTGCTGCTCGCCACCCTGAGCGTCACCGCTTACGCCCAGAAGAACAAAACGGAAAACGACTACAATCTCAAGAAGGCCTACGAGGTCCTGAACGAGGAGAAGGACGAGGAAAAGGCTCTCGACCTTGTGAACAAACAGCTCCAGGAAACGCCCGACAACGTTGACGCACTTATCATGCGCGTCAACCTGCTGCGTCGCAAACGCGAGTATGGTCCGGCCCTTCGTGACATCAATCATGCCCTGAAGGTCAACAAACCCAAGAAGAGTGGAAATCCCATGTCCACCCTACACTGGTGGAAAGCATTCCTCTATCAAGATATGAGGGATAAGGTTAATTCCGTTGCCTCCTTCAAGACGGCCTACGAACTAGCCAAGAAGGACAACAAGGAGAATCTCCAGAGCATCTCCTTTGACTACGCGCAGGCGCTGTATTACAAGGAAGATTACTCGGCTTCGGATGCTATCTATCGCGCCATGCTAAAGGAGAACGAGGCCGATCAGTCCGCCATGGTGGGGCTTGCCCGGAACATGTTGGAGCGGAAAGAGTATCAGGAGGCGGTGGACATTCTGGAGAAGTGCCAGAAGTACGATGCCGACTACTCCGAAATCTACCGTTTCAGGCTACGTGCCTACAAGGGCCTTGGCGAATATGGGAAAGCCATCGATGCCGGTCTGGACTGGTTTGATAAGGATTCCGACGCTGATACGGATTCACTCTTCGCAGTGATGACCAAACGCCCCAATTACGCAGAGGCCAATATCAAATCCCGTGGCAAGAAAAGCGAGAACGGCTTTTCCTGGAAGGCCCTCCTTTGCCAGTTCTACGAGCATACCCATCGCTATGCCGAAGCCGTCAAGTGCTACGATGAGATGGAATCGGAGTTTGGACACTACGACGCCATCAATGTCTATCGCTCCAGCTGTTACAGCGAACTGGGCCTGAACGATTTGGCCGTTGCCGACATTTCCAAAGCCATGGAGAAAGAAGCGAGCTGGGGGAACCTCTGCCGCCGTGGTGATTACTATCGACTCTCCGGCAACCTAGATGCCGCCATTGCGGACTTCACAGCCGCCATCGAAGAAGAACCGACCTACTCCTATCCCTACTACAAGCGCGGCTGGTGCTATGAAATGATGGGCGACAGGAAAAAGGCAATGGAGGAATACAATTTAGGCATCGAGATGGATGACGATTATCCTTACCTGTACTTGATGCGCGGTGAGCTGCTGCTTCTGGACGGAAACACGGCGGAAGCCAATCTTGACTTCGAGACCGTCCTGCAGAAAGATACCATCGCAACGGAGGGTAGTTGCCGTCAGTATGCCCTTCACTTCCTTGGCCGCGACAAGGAAGCCGAAGAGTGGATGGATAAAATCATTGCCGAAGACCCGGAAAGGAGCGGCGGCTATTATGACCGAGCCTGTCTGTATGCCCGGATGGGGCGTTTGGAAGAGTCCGTTTCCGCACTGCGCGTTGCCTTCGAGAAGGGGTATCGGGACTTCCCGCATCTAGTATTGGATGACGATATGGATCCGGTGCGCGACCTTCCGGAGTTTAAGGCACTGGTTGCCGAATACAAAGCCAAGCATGATACCTATCTTAAGGAAAGCGAGATTGCCGTTCCTGTGAAAGAAGAATCTGTCACCGAGATTGCCGTTAAGCGCAATCCGGGCGGTACTTTCGAGATTCCCTGCGACATCAACGGCCTTGCGCTCCAGATGATCTTCGACACCGGCGCGTCCGATGTCACCATCTCATCCGTAGAAGCCAACTTCATGTTCAAAAACGGTTACTTGGCTGAGAAAGATATCAAAGGCAAGAAGTACTACCAGATTGCCAATGGGCAAATCAGCGAAGGAACCGTCATTACCCTCCGGGAGGTGAAGATTGGCGATGCAGTTCTGCACAACGTGGATGCCTCTGTGGTGAAGAGCCAGAAGGCTCCCCTGCTCCTGGGGCAAAGTGCCATGGAGCGCTTCGGAACTATCACCATCGACAACCAGAACAACAAACTCATTATCAAGCACTAGAGCCATGTTAATTGCAGTGATTTTCTTCGCCGCAATCAGTGCGGTGATGCTGGTCCTACTGCTTCGCGAGGACAAGAAGAATGATAAACTCATTGAGGAGAACACCTGGCTGAATGCTAAGATTGGAACTCTCAATGAGCAGATTGAGAAGGATGCCGTTCCAGCCGTGAACGTAGCCTTGACAGTTGAAGGCATCATGGATGCCGTCCGCTTCGCCGGGTATGTCCCCGAGCAGGATGATACGTGGGTACGCTTCATGGTTGCCGGTGAAACCTTTTTCATCGACATCGAGCGCCTCCCTCAGCTATTCGTCGTCCGTGACTATGCCGTGGATACCAAGGAATACGATTTAGACCTTCTCAAGCATGCAGCGCACATGATGTCTGATGACCTGATTATGGTCAAAGCCGTCTTTCTTGAGGATGTAAAGACCTGTACGCTGCGTTTCTTCGTCGCGGCGATGGACCGCAACTACGCCAGCCTCAAAGAGAATCTTCTCAGCTACATCAACCTGATACAGGAAGGTCGGAGCCGGATGGGGGCGATGTATGACAACCTGGTTAAGGAGAAGAATGAGGAAACGATAGCTGCCACTCCCCTTCCGCCCCATCTTCAATCCGAAAAGAAAGTAATGTCATAATCATAACGGCACCAAGGGCCCGGGACTATGAGGCGTGAAAGGTAGCCTCGGGCCTGCCGTTTTAATACGATGAATACTATGAAAAAAATAATACTTGTACTAACATCGATATGGATGATCTTATCCTGTAGCTTCTCGCAGGGTACTAACGAACATTCCTCCGAAGCATCTTCAGGAACACCTTCCTATCCGAAACTCATTCAAACTGAAGCGGATTGGAGGGCATATAAAGCGCATCTAGATTCCATCATGGACAAAGACCATGATGCCAGGGCCTATCACCTGATGGCCCAGTATTACTGTGCCAGGTTATCTAATGACAAGGCCAAAGCCTATGCGGATACCTCCATCACACTGGCCATCTCTTCGGGAGATACAGAGTCGGCATGCAGGGCCCACTGGACAAAAGCCAATTGTTATCACTTCCTCGGGAATACCTCCAGCGAAGAAAGGGAATGGAAGGCCATCATTGCTATCGGCCTTCAGCCTTATGCGAATGATGCAAAAGAAAGGCTGGCTTTCTGCTACTGGGAGGCCGGGCGATACCAGGATGCGCTTAACGCATTACCGGATTCGCTGTCGGAGGAAGGAAGAGTGCTGTATGAAAAACTGAAAGAAGGCGCCGCGAAGTGATGGAAAGGATAGTCAAGCATATGCAGATATATTTTTTTGACGAGGATGTCCCACCCATTCCTGCCATTGAGAACCTTGTTTATGAAATTTTCTATAACGAGGATGGCCTTGAAGTTAAGCGGGAAATCATCGATGAAATTGTTGAGTCCCGTTACGAAAAAATGAGCAATGACTTGATAAGCCAAGTCCACGATTATCCAGACGGGAGGAGGGAGGTTACAACATATACCTACGACCACGAATCGAACCTGGTCTGCTGTCATTTTGAAGAACAGATGGCTTATGACGGCTATGGAAAGATTGTGCTCGTCCCAACGGGAACTTATTCCAACGAGTGGTACGATTGGAGCAATGATGGCAAGACGTGTGTTAGGACGAAGGAAAATCATTATGCTGATGGGACTTCCAGCAAAGAGCTGAGACGAGAAGAATATAATGACCTTGGTTGGCTAAGGCGCGTTCATCATTTCGACAAAGATTTTCGTTATGAATGTTTTGAGGCGATGCATCGCAGTTATCCGGAAGGCAAGTTAATCCAAAAGACGAGTCGGACAATCTTCACTACCAAAGATGGAGAGAAGCGAGAGATTTACTCAAAGGAGCGGTTTTCCGATGATAGGATTATTTACGAAGATAACTATGGTGTGAACGCGGAAGGCAACGTTTTCAGCAACACTTGTCATTATGAATATGAGGATGACGAAGAAGGGAATTGGATTGTCTCCAGAAAGTTAAAGAATGGAAAAGTGCAGTGTACCGTAGTACGAGAAATAGATTATTGGCAATGAAATACGGATTCGAATTCGAGTCGAAAACCTAGCTCAAAAGCTATGGATTGAAGAGAAGATAGCGGATGAGCTCCTAAGTGGGTTCAGCTCATATTGTGGCGGAATACGCGTGAAACTATCAATAAAAGTAGAAGGGAATATATTTTATATAAATAAATGATTAGAGATTCTGTTAGGAGCAATTACAGGCGACACCATCGGGTCGGTGTATGAGTTCTTCAACACGAAAGACTATAACTTCAATTTGTTTGAAGGCAGCAGTGCTTTTACGGATGACAGCGTCATGACGATGGCTGTCGCATTTTGGCTGCTTAAAGACCCCACGCACTCCTTTGAGGCCTTGGAAGATAGCATGGTACTTTTCGCCGAGAATTGTCCATGCCCGATGGGCGGGCATGGAGAGGGCTTCTACCGCTGGCTATTTTTCCCGGAAAGTTTGCTGACCTTCGATGGGGAATCGGCCGGGCCTCATTATAACTCACAACGTGGAGGGCATCCCTACAACTCCTTTGGGAACGGCTCCTTAGGGGGCCGGTTTTTCTTAAACACCGTCAGAAGCCTGTTGCTCATAATACAACCTAAGGGTCGTCTCCCTGATGTGAGCCCAGAGTGGCTGTTGTTGGCCGAATGAAAGCTACTTTTGTAACAAGCCCTGAGATTATATGTAAATAAGTATGTTAGTAAGTAAGTAATTAAGTCAGTAAGTAATTAAGACGGTAATATGGTAAGAGGATTATGATTTACCAGGGAACGAACAGTGCACCATTGGCAGCAACAAGGCTTTTGAAAAGAATAAGAATGACTGTGGTTATATAGCCCACTATAACCCTGTTAAGCATATACCCAAGAATTACGAAGTATTATGAAGACCGGAATACACTTTGATCCAAGCAAATGCTGCAATGCAAAGATATACTACAAGCTGGGTGATACCGGAAGTGCCCGTGAGCGGATGTTCCAGATATGGAAAGCGACACGCAGCCGTCTCCCGGCAGTTCCCAGGGACCAGATCATAAGGATTCTACTCGGACGGTTGGAGCGTCCTCGAGGCGATGGAACGCAACTTCCTTTCCTTTTTCAAGGGTACGAAGACCGAAAAGGAGAGAGAGGTTGTCTACAAGACTTTTTGAGGCATTAGGACGGAAAATGTGATTTCCACAAATTACTTACTATTTTACGATTATCATTTTTTAGTAACTATTTTATGGTAATTCAAATAAAAACCTTACTTTTGCAGTTGTAAAACTAATTATGAGTTATGAACAATCCTTTTGTGACCAACGGATATGCGGGGAACGATTACTTTTGTGATCGTGTAGAAGAGACAGCTGCGCTTAAAGAGTTGCTGCTGAATGAAAACAATGTTGCCTTGATTTCTCCTCGAAGGATAGGCAAGACAGACCTCATATGGCATGTCTTTGATGATGAACGCATCAGGGAAACCCATTACTGTTTCGTCGTTGACATCTACGCGACAAAAAACCTGAGCGACCTTGTCAATCTACTAGGGAAAGCTGTAATTGATGAGCTAAGGCCCAAAGGCAGAAAAGCATGGGAGAAGTTCATCGCCATAGTCTCATCCGTGCGGTCTGAAATTTCGTTTGACATGAACGGGACCCCCACTTGGAGTATGGGACTTGGTTCAATTGAAAATCCTGCAGTCACCCTGGACGAGATATTCAAGTATTTGAATGAGGCGGATAAACCTTGTCTTGTGGCCATTGATGAATTCCAGCAGATTACGAGGTATGGAGACGATACCGTTGAAGCAACCATAAGGACATATGTCCAGCGTTGTACGAATGCTCATTTCATCTTTTCCGGTTCACAGCGACATATGATGAACGGGATGTTCACATCACCCTCCCGGCCCTTCTATCAGGCTGTAACCATAATAAACCTCAAGCCGCTGGATCTTGACGTATATACGGCATTCTGTATGGATAAATTTGAAGCGGCTGGAAAAAAACTGGATGCGGACGTAGTCGCGACTCTCTATCAGCGGTTTGAGGCCGTAACCAGTTACATGCACAGAATCCTGAATGTATTATACTCGCGTACGGATGAGGGCTCCACATGCGTGGTGTCGATGGTGGATGAAGCTATTGATTATATTCTCCGGATGTCGTCTGATTCGTATGAGTCTCTTTTTTACCAGATGCCAGAAAAACAAAGGATGCTTTTTCTCGCGATTGCACGGGATGGAAAAGCCACATCTGTAACAGGTGGTAAATTTATGCGCCGACACAAGTTGAATTCTGCCAGCAGCGTCATGTCCGCTTTAAAGGGACTTTTAGAAAAGGATTTCATAACGGCGGACAAGGGAGTTTACAGTATATACGATCAATTCTTTTCGCTTTGGTTGAAGTATAAGGGAATGATTTAACACCTGTCTTCCGGAAGAAATAGAGTATCGGCAACAGTTTGGCACATCTGATGATTACCTTTGGGCCCATGAATCCACATGAGCCCATTTTTGTTGCCCCGCCGATAACGGAGATTCCGGACTACGTCTGGTCTCGTCGGTATGATAAGCCCGCCTTCCTGCCTGGCAGGCCCGTGCAGAAGCCTAAAGGAACCAGCAGGAAGATTCCTCATCCCAATGCCGAAACCGCTCTGAAGGCCGCAAAAAAGGCCTGCCGTGAGAAGGCAGGCCGCTGGTTCGGAAGGGCCCCGGAAGGATCTGGGCCGATAGCATTCTGTGTCTATGAGGACGGCAAAGTCGTGGAGCGTCACGTCGTGGGCCGATAGGGCCGATGGCAGGCTTTGGGCCGACACATCATATTTACTACGGCACTCCGCCTCAGCAGCTTCGCAGTAAACGCGAAGGTCCCGAAGCGGCTCTATATCTTGCAGGTAGTCGAAATTCCGCATAGGCACAAAGGGCTTTTTATTTATCGCCGTAGTGGCCGTAGGAGGACAAAACGTAGACTGAAACAATTTCGTCTTCGATGGAGTACACCATGCGATGTTTCAATGTAATGCGCCTGGACCATTGCCCCGCCCGATCCGCCGACAACGGTTCCGGCTTGCCGGTGCCAGTTCTGGGGTGCACGGCAAGTTCGTCAAGAAGGGTCAGTGCCTTCTCGAATGCTTTGGGCTCGCTTTTCCGCAGTTTTGCCAAATCCTTCGCTGCACCAGGGGACAATTCTACCGAGTAACTCATAGAGTATCCAAAAATCTTTCAAGTTCTTCCCTCGACTTCACCTTATAGCCTTTTCCTGCCTTGATGTCCTGAATACCCTTGTCGATTTTACGGTAAAGATCTTCCTTGGTCATTAAAGTATCATCCTCGGTCAATGGCGTAATCTTGAAGGAACCACGCCTTGAGCGAAGAATCAGGCCCTGACCGCTGGCCGCCATATCAAGGTATTTCCCTTGATTGGAGCGAAATTCTCTGCTGTTTACAATAACCATTTTTATCCGTTTTATTATCTCTTGCAAATATAAGTATAATAAATTTGGTAACCAAATTGGATGCCAAATTTACTCTCCGAAATAATGGTCCATGCGGCTGGCGAGGAGGGTTTCTGTTTCTTGCAGGGATTTTTTAATTAGGGTTTTCTGCTGCTCTAGGGCTACAATCTTTGCAGCGAAGGCGTGCTGGAGGTCAAGGGGCGGAACAATAACTTTCAAACTCCCGTATTGTTTGGCATTGATGTTAGGTTGTGCAACTGCTTGCGCATTAAGACCGATGAAACGCCGGTAATAATCTGTTTTTGTATGAGGGCCAGACTATTCTCAAGCTCGAAGGAGAGATCGCACAACTGAAAGATAGGTTGAAAAAGATAGAGACTTATCTTGAATCGCTAAGAATCGTGGGGGAATCCTTCTCTACACAGTAAACATACCGTGAACGGCCACCCGATATTTTCACAACTAGCTATTAATCAATATTTTACAAGGTTCGAATCCCGACGGAATCACGATAGGCCTCCAAGCTTGCTTGAGAGGCCTATTGTGCGTCATCCCCCCATCACCCCATGCTATTTCCCCGCTTTTTACTATCTTTGCATAAATAACACATAACTATGGCCTAACTTGTCAACACTATGACTATATCCATGATTATTGAGCTGCTCATTGTCCTGGCAGCACTGTATGTAGGGTCCCGTTACGGCTCTCTGGCGCTGGGCGCCATTTCCGGCATCGGCCTGGCCATCCTGGTCTTCGGTTTCGGCCTCAAGCCCGGCACCCCGCCCACGGACGTCATTTACATCATCATCGCCGCCGTCACCTGCGCGGGCACCCTCCAGGCATCCGGCGGCATGGACTGGATGATTCAGATAGCGGAAAAGATGCTGCGCAAGCATCCGGAGCACATCACCTTTCTGGGGCCCCTGGTGACCTTCTTCCTCACCGTGCTGGTGGGTACCGGACACGTGGTGTACACCATCATGCCCATCATCTGCGACATCGCCCTTAAAAAGAACATCCGCCCGGAGCGTCCCTGCGGCGTGGCTTCCGTAGCCTCCCAGGTAGGCATCACCTGCTCCCCCATCGCCGCGGCCGTGGTGGCCTTCGTCACCATTTCCAACGCCAACGGCTACATGGTGAGCATTCCGCAGGTGCTCATGGTTACCATCCCGGCCTGCGTGATAGGCCTCATGTGCGCCGCAGCCGCTTCCTACAAGCGCGGCAAGGACCTGGACAAGGATCCCGAATTCCTGAAGAGAAAGGCCGACCCCGAACTGTACCAGTACATGTACGGCAACTCCGCCACCACCCTGGACAAAGTGATTACCAAGGAAGCCAAGGCCTCCGTATATGTGTTCCTGGGCGCCCTGCTGGTGATTGTGGGCTTCGCCTTCTGCCAGATGATTCACGTGGCCGACGGCAGCACCCTGGCCCAGGCCATCAAGCTGCCCAAGATGAACATCTGCATCCAGATTATCATGCTTGCCGCTGCCGCCTGCAACATCATGTTCTGCAAGGCCCAGCCCAAGAAGGCCGTAGCCGGCGCCGTCTGGCAGAGCGGCATGGTGGCCGTGGTGGCCATTTACGGCATCGCCTGGCTGGCCGATACGTATTTCGGCAACTACATGGACCAGATGAAGCTCATGCTCACGGACTTGGTGACCAACTATCCCTGGAGCATCGCCTTCGTGTTCTTCCTGGTGAGCGTGCTCATCAACTCCCAGGGCGCCGTCGTGGTGGCCATGCTGCCGCTGGCATACGAGCTGGGCATTGCCGGTCCCGTACTGCTGGGCGTGCTGCCGAGCGTTTACGGCTACTTCTTCATCCCCAACTACCCGTCCGACATCGCCACCGTGAACTTCGACCGGAGCGGCACCACCGTTATCGGCAAGTACCTGCTCAACCACAGTTTCATGATGCCGGGCCTTATCAGCGTCATTGTATCCACCATCGTGGCTTATCTGATAACCAATGTATTTTTTGCCGGCTACTTTGCCGCTTTCATCCAGTAAAAAACTATGAATACTACCCCTACCCCGCATATCGGCGCAAAAAAAGGCGAGATTGCACCGTTTGTCATCATGGCCGGAGACCCCTTGCGCGTCCAGTTCATGGCCGAGCATTACCTGGAGAACCCGGTTCTGTTCAATAAAGTCCGCGGCATGCTGGGCTACACAGGCACCTACAAAGGCAAGCCCGTAAGCGTGATGGGACATGGCATGGGCATCCCCTCCATCTCCATCTATACCTACGAGCTGTTCAACTTCTACGACGTCAAGACCATCGTCCGCATCGGTTCCGCCGGCGCCTGCCACAAGGACCTCAAGATTGGCGACCTGGTCCTGGCCATGGGCGCCTGCACGGACTCCAACTATGCCGCCCAGTTCCAACTGCCCGGCACCTTTGCCCCCATTGCCGATTACGGCCTCCTGCAAAAAGCCGTAAACAACTGCAACAGCTTCGGCTACGACTACATGGTGGGCAACGTGGTGTCGTCCGACGTCTTCTACTCCGCCAACCCGCAGACGGACAAGTGGATGAAGATGGGCGTGCTGGCCGTAGAAATGGAAGCCGCCGCGCTCTATATGAACGCGGCGTACTCCGGGAATAAGGCATTGGCGATGTTCACTGTGTCCGACCACCTGATTACAGGCGAGGTCACCACGGCCGAACAGCGCCAGACCACGTTCACCCACATGATGGACGTGGCGCTGTCACTGGTATAAATTACTTCACCATACCGCTGAAGCCCATGAAGGCCAAAGCGAGGATACCCACGCTGATGATGGCGATGGGCACACCCTTGAATGCCTTGGGCACATTGTTCAGGGCCAGGTGCTCGCGGATACCGGCAAAGATGACCATGGCCAGGCCGTAGCCCAGCGAGGTGGCAAAGGCATACACCAGGGCCTGGCCCAGGTTGAGCATGCCGCCGGGAACAAAGGCAAACTCCTTGGTGACCACATTGATGGCCACACCCAGCACCGCGCAGTTGGTGGTAATCAGGGGCAGGAAGATACCCAGGGCCTGATACAGGGACGGGGAAACCTTCTTGAGCACAATCTCTACCATCTGCACCAGCGCGGCAATCACCAGGATGAAGGCGATGGTCTGCAGGAAGGTGATGCCAAACGGCACCAGCAGATACTGGTTAATCAGATAGGTGACCAGCGTAGCCAGCGTAATCACAAAGCACACGGCCATGGACATGCCCGTGGCGGTGGACAGCTTGTTGGACACGCCCAGGAACGGGCAGATACCCAGGAACTGGGCCAGGACGATATTGTTGACAAAAATCGCCGAGATAATAATCAGAAAGTACTCCATAGCCTAGTTCTTTTTAAGGTATTTGTTGAACAGGACCATCAGGTAGCCCAGGCACAGGAAGGCGCCCGGAGCCATCACGAAGGCCAGCATGCCGTCGTGACCGCCGATGAAGTTGTAGCCGAAGGCACTGCCGGAACCAAGGACCTCACGCACCAGGCCCAGCACGGTGAGCGAGCAGGTGAAGCCCAGGCCCACGCCCAAGCCGTCGCAGGCGCTTTCCAGCACCCCGTGCTTGTTGGCAAAGGCCTCTGCACGGCCCAGGACAATGCAGTTCACCACGATGAGCGGAATGAACAGGCCCAGGGTTTCGTACATGGCCGGCGTATATGCCTGCATCAGGAACTGCAACAGGGTCACAAAGGTGGCAATCACCACAATGTACACCGGGATATGCACCTTGTCCGGCACAACCGGAGCGATGGCAGAGATGGCCATGTTGGACAGCACCAGCACAAACAGCGTAGCGAGGCCCATCGACAGGCCGTTGATGGCCGATGTGGTAGTGGCCAGCGTAGGGCACATGCCCAGCAACAGGACGAAGGTAGGGTTGTTTTTTACCAGTCCGTCGGTAATCAGTTTGAACTTATTCATTGCTCTGTCCTCCTTCTTCTACGGGTTTGGTGGCACCGGAAGTGGCATCCGGAGCATACAGGATATCAAACGCCGCCAGGGCGTTCTCCACCGCCAGCGCATAGGCGCGGGAAGTGATGGTGGAAGCGGTGATGGCATCCACGTCGCCACCGTCTTTTTTAACGATGAGCTTTTTCACAGACGGGTCGAAGCCCTTCCACTGGGAAACAAACTTGGCGTCCGAGGTGCACTTGGCACCCAGACCCGGCGTTTCGCTGTGGGAGAGCACGGAAGTGTTGTACACCACGCGGTCCGGCGTAATGCCCACCATGAGGGTGAGGTTGCCGCCAAAGCCCACTACGGTGGACTCTATAGCATAGCCGGCCAGCGCCTCTCCGCTTTTGGCCTCATAGTAAGGAAAATCCTTGCCCAGGGCCTCTACAAACTGACGGTCCGATGCCGTCTCGAAGGCCGGCAGCACCTGCGCAATGGCCCGGTTGGTCTTATCCGCAGCCGCAGCCGCGATGGGCTCCTTGGTGAGCACGAAGGCGCCGCCCAGAATAGCCGAGCAGAACAGGCAGGTGACGCCCAGGACCAGCACCATATTGGTTAAATTGGATTTTGCAGCCATGGTTATTTCCTCCCGAATTTTTTCTGTTTAAACCACATGTTCAGCAGCGGAACCACCGAGTTCATGATGAGGATGGCGAAGGAAACGCCTTCCGGATAGGAACCGAAGTAACGGATCATCATGGTAAGGAAGCCGATGCCCACGCCGAACACAACGCCACCCCACAGGCTCATGGGCGAGGTCACATAGTCCGTAGCCATGAAGCAGGCACCCAGGATGAGACCACCGGTGAGGAGGTTGAAGACAGGGTCCGTGAAGCGGGTAGGATCCACGCTCCAGAAAATGAGGGACGTCACGGCCACGGTGCACAGGATGCTCAGGGTAATCCACGGTTTGATTACCTTGCGGCAGCACAGGTACACGAAACCGGCCAGGAGCGCCAGGGCGCACACTTCACCGGCGCTGCCGCCCAGGTTGGCGAACAGCAGGTCCTTATAGCTGTAGGCAGCGGTGAGGTCCTGTACGGAAGCACCCTGCAGCAGGCCTTCCTGGATGGCGCCCAGCGGCGTGGGACCGGAAACAGCATCTACGCCGAACAGGCCCTGCGGCTGGCTCCAGGTGGTCATATAGGTAGGGAAAGAGACCAGCAGGAACACACGGCCCACCAGGGCGGGGTTCCAGATGTTCTGGCCCAGGCCGCCAAAGGTCATCTTGGCAACGCCCACGGCAACCACGGCACCGATGAAAATCACCCACCAGGGCGTGGTGTACGGCACGTTCAGCGCCAGGAGAATACCCGTAATGACGGCCGACCAGTCGCCTATGGTTGACGGCTGTTTAAGCATGTACTTGGTGATGGCCCATTCCAGCAGCACGCAGGACGCCACACTCACACCCAGCACCAGCAGTTCCTGCCAGCCGTAGAAGACCACGGAGCAGATAACAGCCGGGATGAGCGCAATCACCACATCCAGCATCAGGGACTTGGTAGAGACCTTGGAATGGATATGGGGAGAAGGAGATACTAATAACTTGCTCATACTCATTTACTTTTTAGCAGCTTCTGCAGCGGCCTTGGCGGCTGCGGCACGGGCGCGGATGGCACCCAGGACAGCGCCCTTGCCCACGCGGATGTTGTCCAGCAGCGGGATTTGGGCAGGACAGGAATACAGGCAGCAACCGCACTCGATGCAGTCCTGCGCGGCGTTGGCCTCACAGGCGTCCCAATCCTTGGCCTTGGAGAGCTTGTTCAGCAGGAACGGCTCCAGGCCCATGGGGCAGGCATCGGCACATTTGCCGCAGCGGATACAGTTGGACTCCGGGGCGCGGCGGGTCTGCTTTTCCGTGAGGAACAGCAGGGCGCCGGTACCCTTCACCGTAGCGGCCTGCAGGTTGGCAACGGCACGGCCCATCATGGGACCGCCGCTGATTACCTTGGCAGCATCTGCCGGGACACCGCCCAGGAAGTCGATGATGTACTGCAGCGGAGTGCCCACACGCACCAGCAGGTTGGCCTGCTTGGGGAAGCACTCGCCCGTTACGGTGACGGAATTGTCAATAATGGGCTTGTTCTTCTGCACGGCGTCGTACACGGCCAGGGCGGTGGCCACGTTCTGCACCACGGCACCCACGCTGATGGGCAGGGCACCGGAACCCACCTGACGGTGCATCACAGCGTCAATCAGCTGCTTTTCACCGCCCTGCGGATACATCATCTTCATAACCATCACGTCCATGTCCTTGTAGCCCAGCTTGGCAATGACCTCGAGGATATGGGCAATGGCCTCCGGCTTGTTTTCCTCAATGGCGATGGTGCAGGGCACGCCACCCATGGCCTTTTGCAGCAGGGCGGCACCTACCACCACCTGCTCGCCTTTCTCCAGCAGGGTGCGGAAGTCCGAGGTAAGGTACGGTTCGCATTCGCAGCCGTTGATAATCACGCGCTCGCACTTGGAACCCGGAGGCGGGCTCAGTTTCACGTGCGTGGGGAAGGTGGCACCGCCCAGACCCACGACGCCGCCCAGACGGACCTTGTCGATAATGGCCTTGGCGTCCTCAGGGATGGCAGTCACGAGGGTATCCGTGCGGTCGATGCTCTCCAGCCATTCGTCCCCCTCCACGGCAATTTCAATGTGCGTGGAAGGACGGCCGGCGAGGTCTGCGCGCGGGGCGATGGATTTCACCGTACCAGACACGGAGGAGTGGATGAAAGCACCCACAAAGCCGCCGGGCTGGGCAATCACCTGACCCACTTTCACCTTGTCGCCCACGGCCACGCAAGGTACTGACGGGGCGCCGATATGCTGGGCCACGGAAATGTACACGGTAGGGGCGATGGGAAGCGGCTGAATGGCGCACTCCCGGGAGATTTTGCTGTCGTGCGGATGTACACCGCCGATATTGAATGTATGCTTACTCATTGGTGGCCTCCTTCTTAGATTTCTCGACTTCGCTCGAAATGACAGTTGCCTTGGCGGCCTCGGCGGCCTCCTTGGCCTTCTGCTGACGGACTTTGATGCGCTCCTTGACGGCATCCTTGTCCAGCGGTTTGGGGAAGTTCACGCCATGGATGGCACCGGTGGGACACATGGCCTCGCACTCACGGCACAACTTGCACTTGGCCGGGTCGATATAGGCCAGATTGCCTTCCACGGTGATGGCCTCGTGCGTACAAGTCTTGGCGCAGATGCCGCAGCCGATGCAGGCGTTGGCGCAGGCCTTCTTGGCCACGGGACCCTTGTCCTTGTTCACGCAGGAGACGAACTCGCGCATGCCGCGCGGACCCATCGGCCGCAGCTCGATAATGTGCTTGGGGCAGGCCTTCACGCAGGCGCCGCAGGCTGTGCACTTCTCCTGATCCACCACCGGCAGGCCGGTAACGGGATCCATGGAAAGGGCGCCGAACTGGCAGGCCGCCGCGCAGTCGCCACAACCCAGGCAACCGTAAGCGCAACCCGTGTCGCCGGTGTACAGCAGGGACTTCACATAGCAGGAAGGATAACCGTCGTACTCGTTCACCTTGGGGCGCGCCTCACAGGTGCCGTTACAACGGACAACAGCCACCATGGGGGCCTTGGCCTTGACCTCGTACCCCAGGATAGCCGCTACCTTGGCCATGGTGTCGTTGCCGCCCACCGGACAGTAATTGTTGTCCAGGTTGGGAGCCTTTACCGCCGCCTCTGCAAATGCACGGCAGCCGGCAAAGCCGCAACCACCGCAGTTGGCGCCGGGCATAGCCTTTTCCACCTCGTCGATGCGGGGGTCTTCCTCCACCTTGAAGCGCTGGGCAACCAAGTACAGGACGAGCGCCAGCACCAGACCGAGGACGGTCACCACTGCGATTGTCCAAATAAATGCATTCATAATTTAGCCTTTTATTGTAAATATATATTCGTTTTTCAATTTGTCTTTTGCCAGGTACAGGAGCAGATAATACAGCCCAACGGATACCAGCGCACTGACGCCTGTAAACACCTCTCCCACCTGCAGGGCCGACAGCAGCAACACTACCGCGAGCAGCACCAGCAGCGGGATAAAATACGCCAGCCATACGGCTTTCATGCCCATGGAGGCCTTCAGCAGCACATGGACCTCGTCTCCCACATTGTAAGTAGCGTACGGGTCCGTGGGAACTTCCACCGTCTTTTCCGCCATGTCCGCCATGCCACACAGCCCGGCCGCATGGCACTGGGAGCAGGCGCCATGTTGCAAAATGGCCACCGTAGTTACCTGCGGTGTCATTTTTACTACCTTACCCTTATGTGCAACAACCTCTTTCATGGTTTGTATTGTTTTAGCCAGCACCATACAGCCCCCACGCGCAGCGGAGCCATCACGGCCAGCGGAACGTGACGCGCATCGTCGGAGAACCAGAATTTCAGCTCCTGGTCTCCCTCGAACATGGCGCCGGACACCACCGAGCAACTGAACAGCAAGGCGTTCCGCCGTCCCATTTTGCGCACATTCAGCCGCTTCCGTCCGTGATAGGTAAGCACCACGTCAAACACGGAGTCGTCAATGGCAAAGCTCAGGTGGTATTTGTCCCCCTTCTTCATGCGCGACACATCCATGGTGCGGAGGTAGAAAATGAGCGCCGGAAGGTCATACGCACAGTCGTGCAGGGGAATCTCGTAATGCTCGTCTCCCCTGTTGCTGAAGTTTACGTCGGCATGGATCACTTTCTTCTGCCAGTCGTAATAGTACAGGTTGGTCGCCTTGTAGCCGCCTTCGTACGTATCCCGGGTGAATTTGAGCGGCACCAGCCCGTCCCGCCTCATCCAACTGTGGAAGTCTTCCCGCATTTTGAAGAAATTGTCAAAAAACGGGGCCGATTTCACCTTGAAGTTCACATGATACGCCTGCGAACCGTTGTACTGCAGGGTATCCAGGTTCACCCACGCCTGGGCCACCTCCGTATTCACGGCACCCCACTTATACATGATGCTGAGCGTAATTCTTTCTCCGCCCTCAAACGGATACGGAGTGCGCGTGGGAATGCATCCTTTTCCCTGCCCGTTAACGGTAACGGATACCAGCAGTCCAAGTATGAGGAGCTTCCATCGCATGCTCAGAACTCATTTTGCGCGTCAAAGTCATATTGGGAAGGCTCGCTGGCGGCCGGCTCGTTGGCGGCGCTGGCCACCGGGCCGCGCTGAGCGTACATGTCCAGGCTCTGGTCTGGCTCCACAAACTTTACCTGGTTGGCCTTGTACTTCATTTCAATGTCACAGACCTCACCGTTACGGTGCTTGGCAATGACGATGATGGCCTTCTCCTTGTCCTCCGGATTGTCGCTCATGCCCACAAAATCCGGACGGTGGATGAAAATGACCATATCCGCATCCTGCTCGATGGAACCGGACTCACGGAGGTCGCTCAACTGCGGCTTGCCGGTGCCGCCCGTACGCTGCACGGCGTTACGGGACAGCTGGGACAGGGCGATGATGGGAATGTTCAGTTCCTTGGCGGTAGCCTTGAGGGTACGGGAGATGGCCGCCACTTCCTGCTCACGCAGGCCGCGGAGCTCCACCGGGCCCTGCATCAGCTGCAGATAGTCCACCACAATGAGGCGCACGCCCTTTTGCTTCACCAGGCGCTTGGCCTTGGTGCGGAATTCCATGATGGGGATGCCGGGCGTATCGTCAATATAGAGCGGAGCCTTGGCCAGGCGCTTGAGGGTATCCTCCAGCTGCACCCACTCGAAGGGCTCCAGCTTCACGCCGCCCTTGATTTTCTCACCGGACAGACCGGACTCCGTGGTAATGAGACGCTTACCCAACTGGTCCGCGCTCATTTCCAGGGAGAACACGGCCACAGGCATGTTGGCCTCCACGGCGGCGTTGCGGGCAATGTTCAGGGAGAAGGCCGTCTTACCCACGGACGGACGGGCCGCCAGGATAATGAGGTCGCTCTTCTGCCAGCCTTGCGTAACACGGTCGATGGAAGGATAGCCGGAGGGCACACCCGAAGGACCGGTAATGTTTTGCAGCTCCTGCAGGTTGTCCAGCACGGAATTGATGATGGAACCAATGTCCTGCACGTCCCGCTTCACGTTGTTCTGAATAGCGGCAAACACCTTGGTCTGCGCATTGTCAATAAGGTCGTCCACATTGGTGGACTCGTCGAACGCCTGTTTCAGAATCTCGTACGAGGCGCTGATCAGGTCCCGCTGGATGGTCTTCTGCTTGAGGATCTTGATGTAGTACTCGATATGGGCCGCCGCACCGATGTTCTGCGACAGGCTGGCCAGGACCACCGGTCCGCCGATGGCTTCCAGGTTTCCTTTGGAGCGCAGCTTTTCGCTCACGGTGACAAGGTCCACGCTCACGTGCTCGTTCACCAGCTCGCTCATGGCTTCGAAAATCATGCGGTGCTGGGGGTCATAGAAGCACGACGCGGAGAGCTCCTCCATTGACTCGTCAATGGTGGCGGGCTCTACGAGCATGGCGCCCAATACGGCCTCTTCTACATCCAGGGCCTGCGGGGGTTTGTTCCCCATCAGGGTCTCCAGGTTCTGGGGCTCCTGCGAGCGGGGCCGTTTGCGGCTGGTCTCGGGCATACTACTGCTGGTCGAAATCCGGGTTGATGATGATGCGGCCGCAGTGCTCGCAGATGATGAGCTTGCGGTTGGAAGCAATCTCTACGCGGCGCTGAGGAGTGATGGTGTTGAAGCAGCCTCCGCAGGAGTCGCCGTTGTAGATGCCCACTACGGCCAGGTGGTTGTGTACGCTGGCGCGGATGCGCTCATAGGCGCTCATGGTACGGGCGTCGATTTTGGCGGCGCAGGCCTCGCGGCGTTCACGCAGCACGGCCTCCTCCTTCGCCGTTTCCTCCACAATGTTCTCCAGCTCTTCCTTCTTGGCCTTGAGGTCCTCCGTACGGATGCTCAGACGGTCTTTGATCTCGTCCAGCTCCGCCTTCTTGGCACCAATCTCATAACGGGTGTCGTTGATGGTCTTTTCGTCAATCTGGCGCAACAGCTCCTGGTTCTCGATTTCCTTGTTCAGGGAGTCGTACTCACGGGAGTTGGAGATGGTCTCCAGCTGGCGCTGATACTTCTCGATGATGCTCTCGTGCTCGGAGATGGACAGCTTGGCGTCTGCGATGTTGCGGTTGAACTGGTCCACAACGGCGGCAATAGCGGCGCTACGCTCCTTCAGGTTGGCAATCTCCGCCTCCAGGGCGGCCACTTCTGCGGGAAGCTCGCCACGGAGCTGGATTATCTTGTCAATCTCGGAATCCGCGGCCTGGAGTTCATAGAGGGTCTTCAGTTTCTCCTCCACGGGCATGTCGGAATCGGCGAAACTTTTCTGCAGGGACACAAAGGTTTCCCTGTTGTCGATGGGAGCCTCCACTTTCTTGGCGGCGGTGGTTTTCTTGGTTGTTGCCATAAAACTTATAAATCGATTTATATTTTCTGCTTGTCATGCCCGGCCTTGACCGGGCATCTCTTACACTACAAAGTAGTGGACCGGGTTGCTCCTGTCCAATACGGCACTTTTGTAGCTTGCAAAGGTAGGAAATTTTTTCCGTATCTCCGATAAGAAAATATCTACAATCTCCACCTCACTCTCAAAATGGCCAATATCCATGACCATGAAGCCGTCTTTGGTAAAAAACTGGTGATAGGAAACATCGGCCGTAATGTACAGTTGGGCACCCTTGGCCTGGGCCAGGCCCAGCTCGCTGCCGCCGCTGCCGCCCAGGAGCGCCACCTTGGTGATGGGCGTCTCCAGCGGCTTGGAACTGCGGATGACCTTTATGCCGAACTTTTCCTGCACGTACCGGAGGGCCTCCCGGCCGGTCATGGGCTGCGGGAATTCCCCGATGCAGCCCAGTCCCACGGTGCCGTCCTCCTCCGGAACCATGATGCCCACGTTCCTGAGCGCCAGCCTGCGGGCCATGGCACCGCTCACGCCGGCTATCACCTTGTCCGCCGTGGTGTGGGCGGCATACACCGCCACCCCGTTCCGCACGGCGCGCATCACCGCCGCACCCACCGGGTCCTCAGCATTGATGCGCCGGATGCCCTTGAAGATGAGCGGATGGTGCGTAACCACCATGTCACAGCCCTTTTCTACAGCCTCGTCAATGAGTTCCGGCGTACAGTCGAACCCGACCAGCACACCATGCACCTGGTCATTCGCGCTGCCAATGAGCAGCCCGCTGTTGTCCCATTCTTCCTGGATGCGGAGCGGCGCAAACACCTCCAGCGCCGCAGTGATGTCCCCTACTTTCATAACGCGTTACCTTATTCATGCAAAGATAAAAATCCTTTGCCACAAATCCAAAATCGTCCCAGCCACAAACGCCGCCACCGCACACAACCAGGTGCGGCGGCTGACAGGACACGGAACCGCCGCCTCGCTTTACGCGGCTCGGCGGCTAACGGAAACCCTCTCGGGCTCCATTAAAGGGCCCAAGAGGGTTCCGCTTTCCTTCCGGCAAGGGAGCCTGACGCAAAATTGGGGCAAAACGCGTAAAGGAATGTTGGGGCGTGCACGGCATTACGCGAAATCGGGGTGAAATGCGTAGAGGGATGTTGGGTTTTGTCGGGATAATGCGTCCCTGGTGGGCTCGCGCGGACACGGTGGGTGGTGTTGCAGGTGCGAAGGTTTTTCGTCGCGGGTGAGCGTTTTTTTTGGGGGGGGACCTGCGACACATGTCTTGGGAGGTTTGTATTTCCGGGGATGAAAATCCAAATAAATGTTTGTTATGATAAACATTTTTACCTATCTTTGTATCCGATAAGATGCATTTATGGGGAAAAAAACCTTTGGAAAAACGATGCCTCGGGCATTGAGCCAGAACCTGCAAGTAATGGGCGAGCAAATCATGTTGGCGCGTAAGCGCAGGCATCTATCCATGCAGGACATAGCAGACCGTGCTACGGTGACCCGACTGACGGTCTCAAAAGTGGAACACGGAGACCCAACTGTCTCTATGGGCATATATGCTCGTGTACTCTTTGCTCTCAATCTTGAAAATGACATTACCCTGCTTGCTGCCGATGACGCCCTTGGCCGCCAGCTTCAGGATACAGAATTGCTGGGCCGATGAAAAGAATAACGGTATACGCAGACTTTGACTTCCTCTCCAATCCCCAGGAGATAGGAGTATTAGGTTACGAACATGTTCGTGGCAAAGATCATTTTGTCTTTGAGTATTCGCGCGAATGGCTTAAGCAGTACGGAGGCCTTCTGTTCAGCGGCGACCTTATGAACGTTCCTTCAGCCCAACATCCTCGCAGCAACGACAATGTGTTCGGTTTCGTCAAGGATTCCTTTCCGGACCGATGGGGACGTTTGTTGCTGGACCGCAGGGAGCGACTCATGGCCCGGGAGGAAAGAAGGCCGATACGTATGCTCACCAATTATGACTACCTCATGGGGATAGAGGATTTCACCCGGATGGGTGGCATACGCTTTAAAACAGACGATAGTGATGACTATATCAACGCGGGGAAGAAATACCTTGTTCCTCCCCTTGAAAATCTTCGTGCCTTATGTGATGCCTGCCGTGAGATTGAGGAGGCTGAAGAACGAAATGAATTGCCCGAACGGCGTTGGCTGGACCAGCTGATTGACCCTGGAAGTTCGCTCGGAGGAGCTCGTCCCAAAGCAAACGTGGTCGATATGGATGGTGTGCTGTATGTTGCCAAGTTCCCGTCAAAAAAGGACTTGGAGAACACGGAACTCATCGAACACTTCTCGCATCGGCTCGCGGCCAGGGCAGGCATCAACGTGGCTAAGACCCGCACCGTCAGGATTTCCAAAGACCGTGACCTGCTCCTCTCCGAGCGATTTGACAGAACAAAGGACGGGCGTCGCATCCATTTTGCCTCAGCCATGTCATTGCTCGGTCTTGACGATGGAGCTGGCAGTAGCACAGGCAACGGTTATCTGGATATCGTTGAATTCATTCTTCGCGCCTGCACCGATGTAAAACAGAATCTCCGTGAACTCTATCGCCGGGTGGCTTTCAACATCCTGTTCGGCAACACCGACGACCACTTCCGCAACCACGGATTCCTGCTTACACCAAAAGGATGGACGCTTTCTCCGGCATACGACATCAACCCGGGGACCAAGTCGCACCAATGCCTCCTTATTGACTCATTTACAGAAGAATCGGACATCAATGTCCTGCTTGCCGCATGCGAAAGCTACATGCTTGAAAGGAGGGATGCAACAGAGATTATAGAGGGGGTGCATGCCGCTGTCAAAGACTGGCGCCTGGCGGCCACAGAACTTCAAATCCCCATCAAACAACTCGAAGCGTATTCTGCACGGTGGGAGCAAATATAGCAAAGGATGAACGGGTTAGAATGCGAGCACGGCGCGGACGAAATTTAAGCCAACACCCGACTTCATCGCAAGGTCCACCTGCGTGAGGCCATGCGCTTTCCGCAGGGATTTCAATGTAGAAGATAGATGTTGCGTGGTCAGAGTTAGATGCTGACGATTTAGCAAAGATTATTGACGTTATAGACAAAAATTGGGAAATGTTCAACAAGATGATTGACGATGTCTTTGCCGGCAAGAAGATTACCATCAAGAAATTTGACAAATAAAGGAGAACACCCTATGTGCAAATACAAAGACACAACACTTGGAATCAAGAAGATTGATTTCAGTGTAAAACGCGGATTCATGGCCTTCTACCTTACAGATGGCCGTATCGTGGTTGTCCCCGTATCTATGTTCCCCGATATTAAGCGGCTCACCAAAGCCCAGCGGGAGGACTATATGATTATGGACGACCAGTATTTCTCTTTCGATGCCATCAGCCGGATTTATTCGGTAAAAGACGTCCTAAGTTATTAATTTTATCCGAGTTTTTCCAGTTCGCATGTTGAGATCGGCCTCCGTAGAGCAAAAGGCCTTCCCGACCGATGACCTCAAGGGCATCCTGGAATTCCTAAAATAAACGGTTCTTCCGCAATTTAGTTGAAACTGGCTCTTTGTGCCGTATGAAGAGTGCCGTTGAATCGGGATATTAACATTGAGAACAGACGTAAAAAATCAATTAGTCAACCCGCAAAAATCGAACGATTTGCCACGAATTAACTAATTGATTATTAGGTATTTACATAATTTTTTGTAACTTTATGCTTACCACAGTATAAAGTTATAGACGATGAGTAAAGCACCTAACGAAGACAAAAATACTACATTTTTACGGCAATGCCTAACATCTCCATCAGTGAAAGCCGACCTGTCGGCCCTTTATTCTCCCAATGACCTGTTTGTCGAACAAGTGGAGTTTGAAGATATGCGCACCTATCATGTTTACGCACAATGCAGCCTTCCTTATGGAGTCTGTCCGTATTGCGGCTGTGTAAGCCATAGAGTTCACAGTCGTTATCATAGGACTATTACAGATCTTTCCATTCTGGGTCATCCTGTCATTATCACGTTTTGGGCACGAAAGTTCTTCTGCCACAATCCATACTGTCATAGAAAGACTTTTGCTGAACAACCAGGGGACGAGGTGTTCAGATATAGAAGACGGACAAGGCGTTGTGAGATGGTCGTAACCCAACACGGATTGAAATGCTCCTCAGAATCAGCCGGGAAGTTATTGTCGGCAATAGGAGTATGTCTCAGTGGCGACACCATACTCCGTGATATCCATCGCATGTCGGTTCCTGAGCGGTGCGAAGTAAAAGAGATTGGCGTTGATGACTGGGCCTTTCGCAAAGGAGTCACTTACGGCAGTATCATCGTAAGCCTTGAAACCGAGTCTGTCATAGACCTCCTCGGTGACAGGGATGTAAGCAGCTTTCAAACATGGTTGGATGGTCATTCTCAAGTGGCTGTCGTCAGCCGAGACCGATCTACAGACTATACCGCGGCCATTGCTGCAACGGGGAGGAATATCACAGAGGTGGCCGACCGGTTCCATTTGAATATGAATATGTCAGGGTGCGTTACTAAAGTTATCGGTTCTCATTACGATGAGTATAGAAGCGCCATACGACCGGAAGAAGTTCAAGAAACGTCAAAGGTTGACTCTCGACAAGTCATGTTCAATGAAGTCAAAGAGTTGCAAGCTGAAGGGCTTAACATTGCCCAGATATCCAAGAGACTGGATATTGCCAGACAGACCGTAAGGAAGTATATGGGCTGGGACACTCTTCCGAAAAGGGCTAGCAAGGAGCGATTGCCGTATTACCTTTACGATGCATATGTGGAAGAAGAATATCGGCATGGGAAGGATCTTCGTAAAATCTTTCTGGAAATCAGGGAGGAAGGCTTTCCTGGTTCGTTGACTCCTTTCTATGACCACTATAGCTACCTGTCTGACGGTCATCGTGGATACCGTTCCAGATATGCGGTCGAGAAGATGAAGAATGCTCCACGGTCCGATAGAGAACCTCTACTGCCAATACGCCAGATTGCACATATAGTAGATAAGTCCATTCGAAAGAAAAAGATGGTTCAGGCAGAGGTTACACTTGTTGAAAAGATGATGTTATATGGTTGGTTCAGAGATATATACGATGCGGCGGCTTCTTTCTACGCTACTATCATGGGAGACGATGTCAATGACCTGGATACATGGCTTGAAAAATACGGAAAATCTCCGATTCAGGAGCTGAGGTCATTTGCCTATGGAATCAGGATGGATCTGAAAGCAGTGAGGAACGCTATCGACATGGACACATCAAATGGCATCGTTGAAGGCTTCGTGAACAAGCTGAAAGCGGTAAAGAGAGTAATGTATGGGCGAGCTTCACTTGACTTACTCAAACGGAAAATGGTCTTCAACGACCTATGCTTCAACTAAATTGCGGAAGAACCAAATAAACTGACGCCTTATATGCAGCAAAAGCGGCCTTGAAGACCGCTTTGTACTAATATAGATGGGAGGATAAATAGGTTAGAAAGCGAGGCAGGCACGAACATACATTTGGAGATTGGCGGGGCCCTCGATGAAGCTCGCGCGGGCGTTGCTGTCGCCCAGGTTGACGCCCACGAGCCACGCGCCCGAACCACTCTCCGTACTTGACCAATAGGTGCTCGACTGCCATGTAATGCCAGTGGCGGCAATCTTGGCCTTGAAGCCTGCAATGGGGTTCATTTCGTCATTGGCATCTGGTACAGTTGCATCACCAGACACGGCACAGCCCACGAACATGTTCTGCCAGTCTGCCTTCGACGGCAGACGCCATGTGCCGCCGGAGACTGCGTCAAGCTCTTCGACATACGTCTTGGCATCGGCCCATTTCATCTTCACAGTGATGCCGTTGAGCTGAATGGCGAGACCATTTGAACCACTCTTGTATGCCACCATAGCCACGGCGGTCACACCCGAGGGCAGGTTGTCCTTGTCGGCTACGGCGTAAGCCTTGCCGTCGCTGCCTACTATCATGCCCACCGTCGATTCAGCGAGAGTGTAGGCGGTGGGGCCTGCCGGGTCGGCCGGATCGGCAGCAGTAGCGTCGCGAACGAGGCGGATACTGTACCCGTTGTAGCGTAAGCGGCTGCCCGCGGGACTCAGATCGTCCGAACCGAAGTACACGCGGTAGGCGTAGTCCGTGCCGTAGGACGTACTGGACCAGTAGTAGCCGTCCGAGCCGGCATAGTCCACCGACGACCCGTAGCGGTAGCCGGCAGCCGGCAGGAACACACAGCCAGCAGACTCCATCTTAGTCCAATCCGCAGAACTGTAGTTGTTGCCATTCCAGCCAGCAGCATCTTCTGCGTTGACACCTGTCGGAGCAGTTACGCCGTCGGGGTGAGTATAGGTGTCGGGGAAGAGGATAACGCCCTGTACACCGTTTACCTTAGCCTTGGCATAGCGGCCGTTCGATGCACTGCGGGTGTTGAACAGATATGTCCACTCGTCCTTGCTCAGCGTGAACCAGCCTGTGCCGAGAGCTGTATGCAGCTCGCTGTTGCTGCCCCAATCCACGAAGTCGCCGGAATAAGTACTGTTGTCTTCAGAAGTATTCATACCGTATGTGGTGGCAGATGTGCTCCAGCCGAACTTATCCCATGCATCTGCGCTGTAAGTGGCGTAGTAGTCGTACTGATGGTCAAAGAAGCTCCATGCACCCGATGCGTAGCGCAGGTTACCCTTAGAGAAATTAACCTGCTTCGTGGCGCTGACGCTGAACTTGCCGCTGAGGGCCCCGTCAAGCACGGTGTCGCCGGGGTCCGGAGTCACCGGAGCGGCAACATCGGCCACGGAGACGGGGATGGTGTACTCGCCGCCCTGCTCGAAGGTGAGGGGCGTGGAGTTGGTCCAGGTGAAGTCCTTGCCGGCTACGGTGAAGTAGAGCGTCAGGGCGCCTGCGGCAAATGCCTCGGGAACCAGGATGGCCTCGGCCACGGCAAGCGCCGGCTTGGCGGCCTCCGTACCGGGCTCGTAGGAGCTCTGGAAAGGAATCACGGCCCCCTTGGATGCGCCATTCGGGATGCTTACCTCGCCGGTGAGCGGACTGAAGAAGAAGCTAGTATGGACACCGCTGAGCGCAAGGCCCGTTATCGGGCTTGCCTCCAGGCCCACGCCATTGTCGAAGTACTCCGGAGCCAGGGTG